>ERZ1022815.127-NODE-127-length-5553-cov-20.269734_pt1 | contig 5553 bp, 8 predicted proteins | sample MGYA00521087_ERZ1022815 | MGnify/ENA primary metagenome ERZ1022815 (study PRJEB33162, sample SAMN09633289) | freshwater metagenome | isolation source: freshwater | place: Canada:Alberta | collected 2017-07 | study: EMG produced TPA metagenomics assembly of the... | reverse complement strand
ATTTTGATTGTTGTTGGTGTTGGTTTAGATACTGCCAAGCAGATTGAGTCTCAACTACAACAACGCTCCTATGAGGGGTTCTTGCGCTAATGCGTTTAATCCTGGTTGGCCCACCAGGTGCTGGTAAAGGAACGCAAGCAGTTCATTTAGCTAAGTACTTTAAAATTCCACACATTTCAACTGGTGATATTTTTCGTGCTAATTTAAAAAATGGCACAGATTTAGGTAAGCAAGCACAAAGTTTTATGGATCGTGGTGAGTTAGTGCCAGATTCAGTAACCAATGAGATGGTTAGAGATCGCCTAGGAAACTCTGATGTTGCAAATGGCTTTTTACTAGATGGTTTTCCAAGAAATACCAATCAAGCACAGGTTCTTGATCAGATTTTATCTGATAAGAAAATGCCACTAGATGCGGTATTAGAACTTAAGATTGATAACGCTGAAATAATTAAAAGATTATCTGGCCGCAGAACTTGTCGAGGTTGTGGCGGACCATCTCATGTTGAGTTTGAAAAACCTAAGGTGGCAGGAGTTTGTGATAAATGCCAAGGTGAGCTTTATCAACGCGAAGATGACAAAGAAGAGGTTGTAGCTCGCCGGCTAGAAATCTATGCAGAGCAAACTGAACCGATTATCAATTTTTATAGTGCAAAAGGATTACTAAAAAATATCTCAGCTTTAGGGGATGTAAGTGCAATTACCGAAAAAGCTATTGCATCTTTGAAGTAGACCAAATGGCAATTGAATTAAAAAATCTAGAACAATTAAAATCCATGCGAAAAGCAGGATTAGTAGTAGCCGATACCTTAAAGTTGATTAAAGATTCCGCCCAAGTTGGTATGACCACAATTGAGTTAGATGAGATTGCAGTTGCAAACCTTAAAAAACATAATGCAACTCCATCCTTTCTTGGCTACCACGGCTTTCCAGCAGTTATCTGCGCCTCTGTTAATGAAGAGGTGGTGCATGGCATTCCAAATAAAAGAAAATTAATCTCAGGAGATGTTTTATCGATAGATTTTGGCGCAATTATTGATGGTTGGCATGGTGATGCTGCTATCTCATTTGGTTTAGGTGAGATTGAAGCAGCTGATCAAAAGCTAATGGATGTATGCCAAGAGTCGATGTGGCGAGGAATTGCTGCTGGCCGGGCCGGCGGCAAGCTAACTGATATCTCAGCTGCAATTGAAGGTTATATAAATTCACAAGGTAAGTATGGAATTTTGCGTGAGTATGGCGGTCATGGCATTGGTAGTGCGATGCATCAAGAGCCACACATTTTAAATTTTGGTCCAGCTGGAAATGGCCCAGAGTTAGTTGCCGGTATGGCACTTGCAATTGAGCCAATGATTACTAGAGGCAATGAGCGAACTAAAGTTTTAAGTGATGATTGGACAGTTGTTGCCCATGATTCATCAAAGGGTGCTCACTTTGAACACACATATGCAATCGCACCGGATGGAAAGCCGTTTGTATTAACTGCAGTAGATGGTGGGGCCGATCAGCTAGGCAGATTGGGTATTTCAATCTCAGATCTGCTCTGATTTCCCGCATAGATTTTGGTGGGATTTAGCGGATTTTCCTTTTTTACCCACCCCGCCTAAACTAACCCTCCTGCCTCGTAAGGGGTAAACCTAATTTAGAACAGATAAGTAGGTATCGCTTGGCCAAGAAAGACGGTGCTATTGAGATCGAAGGCACTGTTGCTGAAGCACTACCGAACGCAATGTTCCGAGTTGAGTTAACAAATGGGCACAAAGTTTTAGCACATATCAGTGGAAAGATGCGACAGAACTACATTCGTATTTTGCCGGAAGATAAAGTGATTGTAGAACTTAGTCCATATGACCTCACCAGAGGTCGAATTATTTATCGTTACAAATAAATAATTTTTAAACTGTTGTTGTTAGAAAGGTAATCGTGAAGGTCAAACCTAGCGTGAAAAAGATTTGCGACAAGTGCAAAGTCATTCGTCGTAATGGTCGCGTTATGGTGATCTGCGAAAACCTACGTCATAAACAACGTCAGGGTTAATTTAAAAAACGCGTGATGTAACGTAATTAAGGTAAAACTTAATTATGACCCTCAGTCCGAAAGGCTGAGGCCAGGTAGAAATACCTGGAGGCATTGCGGAGGACCTTTCGGATAAAAGAAACAGGTAAGTAATATGGCACGTCTTGTTGGTGTCGATCTTCCTCGCGAAAAGCGGGTTGAAATCGCACTCACCTATATTTTCGGAATGGGTCTTACCCGTGCGCAGGCAACACTTGCTGCCACCGGTATCTCACCAGATATCCGAGTTAAAGATTTACAAGAGCCAGATTTGGCAAAGCTTCGTGAATTCATTGAAGCAAATTACAAAATCGAGGGTGATCTTCGCCGTGAAGTTGCGGGCGATATCCGTCGCAAAGTTGAGATTCAAAGTTATCAAGGATCACGTCACCGCAAGGGATTGCCAGTCCGCGGACAACGTACTCACACCAACGCTCGTACTCGTAAGGGTCCACGTGTTGCAATCGCTGGTAAGAAGAAGGAGACCAAGTAATGGCCGCCGAAAAAACTAAACCAGCTAAGGAAGCTGCTGCAAAAGCTGCTCCTAAGAAAATTAAAGCACGTAAGAAGGATAAGAAAAATGTTGCCTTCGGTCATGCTTACATCAAGAGCACATTTAATAACACCATTGTTTCTATTACCGATCCAGCAGGTGCGGTAATTGCTTGGTCATCATCCGGACAAGTTGGATTTAAAGGTTCTCGTAAATCAACTCCATTCGCAGCACAAATGGCAGCAGAAGCCGCCGCTCGTAAAGCACAGGAGCATGGTTTAAAGAAGGTAGATGTATTTGTTAAGGGACCTGGTTCAGGCCGGGAAACTGCAATTCGTTCATTACAGGCAGCAGGACTTGAGGTTGGAGCCATCGCAGATGTAACTCCAGCACCACATAACGGTTGCCGTCCACGTAAACCACGTCGAGTATAAGGAAAGGGAGAAAACTATGGCTCGCTATACCGGTGCAGATTGCAAAAGATGCCGTCGCGAAAAAGTAAAGCTCTTCCTTAAGGGCTCTAAGTGCGATGGACCAAAGTGTCCAATTGAGTCACGTCCATATCCACCAGGACAACATGGCCGCGCTCGCTCAAAGGATTCTGAGTACTTACTACAGATGCGTGAGAAGCAAAAGTGTGCACGTATTTACGGAGTACTAGAGAAGCAGTTCCGTGGTTACTACGAAGAGGCAAACCGTCTGCAAGGTAAGACTGGTGAAAATCTTTTGGTACTACTTGAAACTCGTCTAGACAATGTTGTTTTCCGCGCTGGCTTTGCAAAGAGCCGTGACATGGCACGCCAATTAGTGCGCCACGGTCACTTCTTAGTAAATGGCAAGAGCGTAAACATTCCATCATTTAGAACTACACCTATGGATGTAATTGATGTTGTGCCAGCTTCACTGGACACCACACCATTTATCGTCGCAAGTGCAGAGCTTGGTGAGAAGGCTGTTCCAGCATGGATGGAGGTTGTTGGTTCCAAGATGAGAATCTTGATCCACGCCGTTCCAACCCGCCCAATTATTGATACTCAAGTACAAGAGCAACTAATCGTTGAGCTTTACTCCAAGTAATCAAGTACTTAAAGCAGTAAAGATTTAAAGCAGTAAAACTAAATATCGAACCACCAACCGGAAGATCAAATAGAGGGTCTTCCAGAACTTACGGAGGAAAACAGTGCTAATTGCACAACGCCCCATCCTCACTGAGGAAGTAGTAAGCGAGTACCGTTCACGGTTCATTATTGAGCCACTAGAACCAGGTTTCGGTTACACCCTTGGTAATTCAATTCGTCGTACCTTGTTATCTTCAATTCCAGGCGCTGCTGTGACCGGAATTAGAGTAAACAACGCACTACACGAGTTCACATCTTTAGAAGGTGTTAAAGAGGATCTAACTGAGATCGTTTTAAACATCAAAAACCTAGTTTTATCTTCAGATAACGATGAGCCATCACTTCTTTACATTCGTAAAAATGGTGAGGGAATTGTTACTGGTGCAGATGTGGCAGCTCCAGCTGGTGTGCAGGTGCACAACCCAGAGCTTCACATTGCGACCTTAAACTCAAAGGCAAAGTTTGAGATTGAGTTAACTGTTGAGCGCGGCCGTGGTTACATCACTGCTATTCAAAACAAGCAAGCAGGAGGAGAGATTGGCCGGATTCCGGTTGATTCAATTTACTCACCTGTGCTTCGTGTTACCTACAAAGTAGAGGCAACACGTGTTGAGCAGAGAACAGACTTCGACCGGTTAGTTCTAGATGTTGAGACTAAGCGATCAATGAAACCATCAGATGCAATGGCATCAGCTGGTAAGACATTGGTTGAGCTATTTGGTCTTGCTCGTGAATTAAATGCTAACGCTGAAGGAATTGAGATGGGACCTTCCATTCAAGATGCTGCCCTTGCTGCAGATATGGCGCTGCCAATTGAGGATCTTGATCTAACAGTTCGTTCATATAACTGCTTAAAGCGCGAAGGCATTCACACAGTTGGTGAATTACTTTCTCGTTCTGAGGCAGATCTAATGGATATTCGTAACTTCGGCTCCAAGTCAATTGATGAGGTTAAGGCGAAATTACAATCTATGGCAATGCAATTAAAAGATAGCCCAGCTGGCTTTGATCCAACTAAGCACGCTAACTACGGAACTAACGTTGATGATGAACTTGTCGACGCAGAAGAGGTCTAGGAGAGATCATGCCAAAGCCAAGTAAAGGCCCACGTTTAGGAAGTGGACCAGCACATGAGAAATTATTGCTGGGCACACTTGCTGCGCAACTTTTCGAAAAAGGAAAGTTAACTACCACCGAGGCAAAAGCAAGACGTCTTCGTCCACTAGCTGAGCGATTAATTACTCATGCTAAAAAAGGTGATCTACCTGCACGTCGTCGCGTAATGGCAAGAATCTCTAGCAAATCTGTTGTGCATACATTGTTCACAGATATTGCAAAGCGATTTGAATCTCGCGATGGTGGTTACACCCGCATTACCAAAATCGGTCCACGCAAAGGTGACAATGCACCAATGGCAGTGATCGAAATGGTTGAGGCTGGTACACCAGTTAAAAAGGTCGCTAAAAAAGCTGCAGCGAAAGCTGAGTAATAACGCGAAATAAAAAAGATTATGACTAAACCCACTCTTAATCCAAAGAGTGGGTTTTCTCGTTTAAGAGTTGATTTAACCTATGACGGAACAAACTTTTCAGGTTGGGCGAAACAGCCAAATTTACGTACAGTTCAAGAAGAGATCGAAAAAGCAATAACAACATTTACCCGAGTGCAGGCTGCAACAATTGTTGCCGGCCGTACTGATGCCGGTGTGCATGCAAAACATCAGGTAATACATCTAGATCTACCTGAGAACACAAACATTGAAAATCTAGTTTTTCGATTAAATCAGATTTTAGATAAAGATGTTCGAATTTTAAGCGCTACTTGGGCTGAGGTAAATTTTCACGCCCGCTTCACACCAATTTCGCGCACCTATCAATACAAAATAAAT
>ERZ1022815.117-NODE-117-length-5869-cov-7.475060_pt1 | contig 5869 bp, 1 predicted proteins | sample MGYA00521087_ERZ1022815 | MGnify/ENA primary metagenome ERZ1022815 (study PRJEB33162, sample SAMN09633289) | freshwater metagenome | isolation source: freshwater | place: Canada:Alberta | collected 2017-07 | study: EMG produced TPA metagenomics assembly of the... | reverse complement strand
ATGTATCGCTTTACGAGATTTAGCAGACAGAACTAATAGCCACACTAAGGATAGCGAATACCGTATATAATGAGCAGACGGTTACAAAGACTAATCTAAAGCAATCAGAGCATGCGAAGAGAATGCACAACGCGCATTCGGAAGGGGATCCCCTGCTAATAGTATACTATATGTCTATATATTTAGCGCCCTTAACATACACCCGTACTTATATGGTCTATTACATGTCCCGTACACAATGCCTGTCTCTACTACTTCTGCCCTCAATCCCCTAAGACTCCCGATAAGCGGTGATCCAACTGGGACCGAGGGGAGGCCCTGGTACTGTAATATCCCCAACCACTAATGGTTCACCCAACCAACTTAGTGTAGTATTCCGTCCAGTCTCCGTCACGAAATACCCACAACAAATCTCCGATGGAGTCCTATACGACCCTATACCTAATAACAATGCCACTCACCCGTACGCATATATTACTAGATATAACGACCACTAATATGAGACTCCTTGTATCATATCTCATACATATGAAGGCCCTACAAGAGTATCTAATCTCCTTCCTCTCATAGTCCCCCTTAGGTCTAAGCAATATAAGATGAGAACCCCCATCGGCAATTCCAACATCAATCTACACTATAGGTCATCCCTAACATCTAAGCCCCTATATATAAACTGATACAGTACTCACGTTCCCTCGACACAGTTGCCCTTCTCTCCATGTACCTACGTACCCTCTAACTGGTCTTCTGCGTGTCTGTAATCACTTGCATTCGTATGTTCTCTACGTATATCTTTACGACATGCTCGTGTGTTGGAAGTTGGTCTCCCAGCGCTAAATCTATACACAAACCCTCCTGCTTACGAAGAGCCTTGGTGCTTGGTTTGCTGAGCGATGCAACCAAAAGGTATCAATAGGCTTGACTACCTTACACCTCCCTTTCTTCTGAAAAGCTTTCCCCGCCTTGAAACAGCTGCCCGTGTTTCTATAATTTACGTCTTGTACGCCAATAGTCTCCACGACGCTCTATCTCCCCTGCTTGCGTGTCCTCATCGTGTAAACTCCCCCAACAAAAAATCAAACCGCGGATCGTAGCTCGAGCTACTGAACAAATCTCCTCATGCCCAATCGGTCCTGAATCCCGAAGGTTTCGCTTCCAACCGGTCTAGTTGCCCCCAACATCAAATAAGCATCAGCTCCGTTTGCTGTTGGCCCCGCGGTCCAAAAATCCTGAAGAGTTTATGACTCTAATGCACCCCTCTCTGTCGCCTTTTGTCTCCTCGCCTGCTATCTTCCTTGAGGTGTTCCCCTTCTCTCACTACCTCACATGTGCATCCTTGGCGTACTTAAATACAATTCCCTGATAGGTGATCCCAAAGCCCCTCTGCTCCTGATCTTCTTGCCTATCGTACATACATAATCATGCCTGGCTAAGCTCCCTCTCTCCCTTAACTTTCTGAGCCTCCTTATTAGCCTGTTGATTCCATGATTCCTTCTTGATCTATTCTTGATCTATGCAGGTATCAAATCCCTTTGTTTGATCCATCCCAACACCCTTGTTAACCCCTTCGACGCTATAAGAAAGCGAAAGCTCCCGAACGTCAGACCTCCCCATGTCTAACAGCTTTGCTCCTTAAGGTCATGGAAAAATCCCTGAACATGGAAAGTGACCCTATTCACTATTCCACTCTCTCCCCCTTCTCGAAACTATTCCCCAATCTCGAGACTGCATGATTCACGAAGCATCAGCTCCATATACAGCAGCAGCATCGCGGGCAATCCAATGAATTACTTCTGGGATAGACGAGCAGTCTGAAGTCCCGACGTTAACCCATTTATGCCCCTTCTTCTGCTGATACCTATAATGTGCAACCATGACTTTCATTCCTTGATGATATGATATCCTAAAAACTTGACACCTGGTCCCTTTCACAAAGAACACCTTGCCGACAAGAGCAGCTTCGGCAGCAGTAGGCGCTCGTTTGGGATGTTGAATCAAGTCAAACGCCGGATCATCATCGTCATCTATGTCGGCTGTGGGCTCCTCGTGAAGTGTCGAGCTGACCGGCAAATCCTCGTAGTCCAAGTCATATGTTGGAACAGGCAGTATGACTTCGTCAGGGCGAGCTTCCCTGCTTACATACTTCTTGATCCTATTGACATGGATGAAGCCCTCGGTCCTTCGCGCTCTGTTCTCCAAATACACCCTGTACAATACATCAGAGTCCTGATGCTTCTCAGCTATAACCAACGGTCCATGCCACTGATACGATAGCTTGCGTCTGACTCCCTCCTTTTGCTGAATTTCCGGCTGGTACACCCAGACCTCGTCGCCTACATCGAACGTCACCTTGTTCTTCTGCTCAGCCTTTAATAACATCCTATCATAATACTTCTGCAAGTATCCTTGTGCCCTAGCGTAGGTGTAAGCAAACCTCGCTACCATATCGCGCTTGTAGATGGATAGATCTGTAGCCTCCTTGTCTTGATCTATGTGTGCACGGCTGAACATCCATAAGTCGCCTGGCAAAATAGCATGCCTCCCATATACCATAAAGAACGGCGTGTCTTGAATACTAGAGTGGAACGACGTGTTGTACGCGAGCGTGACCCAGCTGACATATTCCTCCCATAGATTCATCTGCACCGATTCATCCATCACCTTACATAGAGCGTTTTGCAAGGTGCGGTTGAACCTCTCGACAAGTCCGTTAGCTCTGTGATGCTCTGTTGGTATCGGCTGTAGCTCAATACCTAGCTGGAAACAAGCCTCCTTAAAGCATGTATTCGTGAACTCTGACCCTTGATCACATCGGAACGTCCTGACCAACGCATGCTGCTCCAGATATTTAACCAATGCCCGCATTGTGTTCGCTGTAGAAGGCTTTCCATGTAAGACATAAGTGTTGGCATACTTAGTGAAATAGTCTATCGCGACTAGCACATATGTGTTCCCATGGATCGAATCTGGCAATCGGATACAATCCAATGATACAATGTCAAATGGCCCCGACGGAATCACAGGCTTAGGCACAGCATTTGACAACTCCTTCTGATTGTTACGCTGGCACGGTACGCAACTCCTGACATACTTCTCTACCATGGTAGCCATTCCATCCCAAGCATAGCTCTGCTGTAACCGCTTCAAAGTCTTTAGCACACCAAAATGCCCTGCTGTCGGATGATCGTGATGTAATCGAATGACCTCCGTCTGCAATGTCTTTGGCACTAACAAGAACTCCCTCTGTTCCTTCACGCCTCGAACCGTGGTATGCATCTTGACTAAATGTAGCAAATGATGCTTCAATCTATAAATGGTACCTGCATCCGTGACATGGTCCTGTCGTGTTTCCCTTGTGAACTGTTTCAGTATTGGCTTGAGCACTGGATCCTTTCGCTGCTCCTGCTTGATCAACCTTGCGACCTGATTATAAACCTCATCTGACTCCGGCTCATCACCCATCAATAAGACACCATGCTTTTTCTTAAGCTGAAAAGCTTCCTCCTTTTTCAACATCTCTTGCGCACCCTGCTCAATGCCCCTTGTGCTAGCTTGAGAAGGTCGTTGCCGTTGATCATTACTCTTCTCTTCCTCCTCTTTCTTTCTTTGAAGCTCGACTTCCTTAGGCCGCTGCCTTTGCTTCACACCGTATGGATCATCTTGCGACCTCAACACCGCATTAGCAATCAAAGACAAGAAAGGGTGGTCTGGTTTATCCTGAAGTGCTGAGCTTTGACCTCCAGTCTGCTGCGATTCTATACATTCCAACTGTATGAGCCTTGACAGTGCATCCGCATTGGCATGCGCCTTCCCTGCCCGATGCGTAATTACATACGTATAGTCCTGCAGTAGCAAAGCCCATCGCATCAGTCGTCCGTTATGATCCTTAAGATTCAGCAACCACTTTAGAGACGCGTGGTCAGTCTTCACAATGAATGGTCTCCCATACAGATATGGCCTCAGTTTCTTCACTGCCCACACAACTGCCAAGCATTCCTTCTGTGTGGTGTCGTACTTTTTCTCCGCATCCCTGAGAAGCCTAGAGTAATACCCAATGACCCTCTCCTTACCATCAATAATCTGGCATAAGACAACCCCAATAGCATAGTTCGAAGCATCACAATGAATCTGGAAAGGCAAGTCCCAATCCGGATGAGCAAGTACCGGCTCCGACACTAAAACATTCTTCAACTGCAGTATAGCAATCTCATGTTCCTTTTCCATGCTGAATGGTCCCTTGCCATGCAACAACTTCCTTAACGGGATGGATACCTCTGCATAGTCCTTACAATACTGCGAATAGTATCCAGTCATACCCAAGAACGTATGAAGATCTGACCTCGAGTTGATCTTGAAGTTGTGGATCGCCTTCACCTTAGCTCCAATAGGCCTGGTGCCATCTCTATCTATAACATGCCCCAATAGCTTGATCGATCGCTGTAGCAAGTGACACTTTGATGGCTTCAACAAAATTCCCGCTGCTGTGAGCCGCTGAAACAACCGCTCCAACCTCTCCAGATGTTGCTCCACAGTTGCTGACATAAGACAAATGTCGTCCAGGTAGACAAGGCACTCCTCCCATAACATTCCCTGCAATACGGAACTCATAAGCCGCTGATAAATGGCAGGAGCATTGCATAAGCCAAAGGGCATCTTAAGGAACTCATATTGGCCCAGGTGACATATGAAGGCCGTCAAAGGTTGCGAACTCTCATCCATCGGTAGGCCAAAATAGGCCTGTTGACCGTCCGCTATCGTGAAGAACTCATTCCCGCGAAGTACGTCTAAGTAATCCTGTATGTTAGGCATGGGATACGTCTCCTTCCGAGTGACCTCGTTGAGCTTACGAAAGTCAATAGCAAAACGCACACTACCGTCCGGCTTCGGTACAAGAACAACTGGCGATGCCCATGCCGATGTACTAGGCTCTATCACCCCAGACTTGAGCATTTTTTCCACTTCGGCCTTGATGATCCCCCTCTCTGTAGGCGATACTCGATACGGCTTGGCTCGGATAGGCAGGTGTCCCTGGACATCAATCCCTACCTTCATCAGCCTTACTTGCCCAACCTCTTCACTTGTCTTGGCGAATATACTAGCATACTTCCGGATAAGCTTACACAAGTTCCCGATGTGCTCTTCGCCGATATCCAACTCATGAATTTTAAGCGTTTCGATGAGCTTTTCCACATCCTCTTCCGAGTAACCCTTAGCAATGTCCACCTCAGGCTTCTGTCCTAGATCAACCTCAACCATTGTAGGCTTCTGCGTCGCCTCATGCACTTGACCTAAGAAGGTACCCTTGCGTATGACCACAGGTTCCTCTCCACAGTTAGCCAGCTGGATAGGAATGTTGCACGATCCTTTGACGATGCCTCTCGGCCTTGCCTGCCGTCCTGCATCCGCATGCCTTGGGCTTCCACTCTCCTTCCTTTCTTCCCAAGAGGTCGGTCCACCGTCCTCACGTGCCGCACTATCATCATCTGCCATGGGCATGAGCTCATCATCACTTTCCATAAGATCCTGATCCATATACTCCTCAGCTGCCTTGCCCGTCTGGTATGATGCTACTGACTCACTATCTGATGCCACTCCTTCACCGGCATTCCTAAGCCGTGGCTGCACAATAGTCATAGCATTTGCCACCGTCGAGTACGCTGCTCCTGGCTTCGGCACGAAGGCATAAGTCTTGTCCATATCCACTACACACGCATCCACCAAACAGTCCTTGCGCTTCTTCCTCTTGCGTGACTGGATTCCCTGTAGCTCTGCCTGCGTGAGCAACCTCGTGCCTGGCTGTAGATAATAATCTTCAGCGGCATATACATCTAATGCCGGTGTCTTCCAGTTGACCTCAACCCTATGACTC
>ERZ1022815.106-NODE-106-length-6121-cov-18.311902_pt1 | contig 6121 bp, 3 predicted proteins | sample MGYA00521087_ERZ1022815 | MGnify/ENA primary metagenome ERZ1022815 (study PRJEB33162, sample SAMN09633289) | freshwater metagenome | isolation source: freshwater | place: Canada:Alberta | collected 2017-07 | study: EMG produced TPA metagenomics assembly of the... | reverse complement strand
TTTCTATGGAGAGTTTGATCCTGGCTCAGGACGAACGCTGGCGGCGTGCTTAACACATGCAAGTCGAGCGATGAAGTTTCTTCGGAAATGGATTAGCGGCGAACGGGTGAGGAACACGTGAAGAATCTGCCCTCCACTTTGGGATAACACCGGGAAACCGGTGCTAATACCGAATATTGAAACATAAGTGGCATCACTGAGTTTTGAAAGAATTTCGGTGGAGGATGACTTCGCGGCCTATCAGCTAGTTGGTGAGGTAATGGCTCACCAAGGCAACGACGGGTAGCCGGCCTGAGAGGGCGACCGGCCACACTGGGACTGAGACACGGCCCAGACTCCTACGGGAGGCAGCAGTGGGGAATATTGGGCAATGGAGGAAACTCTGACCCAGCGACGCCGCGTGCGGGATGAAGGCCTTCGGGTTGTAAACCGCTTTCAGTAGGGAAGAAGCGAAAGTGACGGTACCTACAAAAGAAGCACCGGCTAACTATGTGCCAGCAGCCGCGGTAATACATAGGGTGCAAGCGTTGTCCGGAATTATTGGGCGTAAAGAGCTCGTAGGTCGTTTGTTACGTCGGATGTGAAAACCTGAGGCTCAACCTCAGGCCTGCATTCGATACGGGCAAACTAGAGTTTGGTAGGGGAGACTGGAATTCCTGGTGTAGCGGTGGAATGCGCAGATATCAGGAGGAACACCAATGGCGAAGGCAGGTCTCTGGGCCAATACTGACACTGAGGAGCGAAAGTCTGGGGAGCGAACAGGATTAGATACCCTGGTAGTCCAGACCGTAAACGGTGGGCACTAGTTGTGGGAACCTTCCACGGTTTCTGCGACGCAGCTAACGCATTAAGTGCCCCGCCTGGGGAGTACGATCGCAAGATTAAAACTCAAAGGAATTGACGGGGCCCCGCACAAGCAGCGGAGCATGCGGCTTAATTCGACGCAACGCGAAGAACCTTACCAAGGCTTGACATATACAGGAATATGGCAGAGATGTCATAGCCGCAAGGTCTGTATACAGGTGGTGCATGGTTGTCGTCAGCTCGTGTCGTGAGATGTTGGGTTAAGTCCCGCAACGAGCGCAACCCTCGTTCTGTGTTGCCAGCATTTAGTTGGGGACTCACAGGAGACTGCCGGGGTTAACTCGGAGGAAGGTGGGGATGACGTCAAATCATCATGCCCCTTATGTCTTGGGCTGCACGCATGCTACAATGGCCGGTACAGAGGGCTGCAATACCGCAAGGTGGAGCGAATCCCAAAAAGCCGGTCTCAGTTCGGATTGAGGTCTGCAACTCGACCTCATGAAGTTGGAGTTGCTAGTAATCGTAGATCAGCATCGCTACGGTGAATACGTTCCCGGGGCTTGTACACACCGCCCGTCACGTCACGAAAGTCGGTAACACCCAAAGTCAGTGGCCCAACCGCAAGGGGGGAGCTGCCTAAGGTGGGATCGGTGATTGGGACGAAGTCGTAACAAGGTAGGCGTACCGGAAGGTGCGGCTGGATCACCTCCTTTCTAAGGAGCTTTCTTTAGATAAGTGGAGCATTGACTTTAAAATTTCCCAATTAATCTTTTGATTAATCTAATTTGAATTGCGCGTTGTTGGGTCCTGAGGGTACGAACCCTCTGGAGTTAATTAATCGGTGAAAATGTTTTTATCAATTTTGTTTTTTACAAAATAAAAAATATAAAATAAAAATAACTCATCAATGTTAATTAACATCGCCCGTACCTTGAGAACTACACAGTGAACGCGAGCATCTTTGTAATAAATGTAGAAATAAATTAATAAGTGCAAATGGCGGATGCCTAGGCACCAGAAGCCGATGAAGGTCGTAGGAGGCTGCGAAAAGCCTCGGGGAGCCGCCAACCAGGCTTCGATCCGAGGATTACCGAATGGGGAAACCCGGCTGGAGTAATGTCCAGTCATTTCTCTCTGAATAAATAGGAGAGTCAAAGGTAACGAGGGGAAGTGAAACATCTCAGTACCCTCAGGAAGAGAAAACAACCGTGATTCCGTTAGTAGTGGCGAGCGAACGCGGAAGAGGCTAAACCAATCATGTGCCAAGCCGGCAGGCGTTGCATGATCGGTGTCGTGGGACTAAATGAAATTAACTGCCGTTAATTTAACAAGTCAGAAAATAATGAAATAGATGAAGGACGTGGGAAAGTCCGGCATAGAAGGTGAGACCCCTGTAGTCGAAATTTCATTATCTTGTTTTTAGTATCCCAAGTAATACCGGACTCGTGTAATCCGGTATGAATCTGGCGGGACCACCCGCTAAGCCTAAATACTCTCTGGTGACCGATAGTGAACTAGTACCGTGAGGGAAAGGTGAAAAGAACCCCGCAAGGGGAGTGAAATAGAATCTGAAACCGTTTGCATACAAACCGTTGGAGCTGCCTTGTGCAGTGACAGCGTGCCTTTTGAAGAATGAGTCTACGAGTTAGTGTGATGTGGCAAGGTTAACCCGTCGAGGGGAAGCCGTAGCGAAAGCGAGTCTGAATAGGGCGAATAAGTCGCATCATCTAAACCCGAAGCGAGGTGATCTCGCCATGACCAGGTTGAAGCGCGGGTAAGACCGCGTGGAGGACCGAACCCACTAAAGTTGAAAATTTAGGGGATGAGTTGTGGCTAGGGGTGAAAGACCAATCAAACTTCGTGATAGCTGGTTCTCTCCGAAATGCATTTAGGTGCAGCGTCACGTGTTTCTTACTGGAGGTAGAGCTACTGGATGGCCGAGGGGTCCTACAAGATTACCAACGTCAGCCAAACTCCGAATGCCAGTAAGTGAGAACGTGGCAGTGAGACAGTGGGGGATAAGCTTCATTGTCGAGAGGGAAACAACCCAGAACAGCAACTAAGGTCCCAAAGCCTGTGCTAAGTGGAAAAGGATGTGAAGTCGCATAGACAACCAGGAGGTTGGCTTAGAAGCAGCCACCCTTAAAAGAGTGCGTAATAGCTCACTGGTCAAGTGATTTCGCGCCGACAATGTAACGGGGCTCAAGCACAGCACCGAAGTTCTGTCATTCACACACTATCCCGGTCGCAAGATCCAGGAGTGTGGATGGGTAGGAGAGCGTTGTGTAACTAGTGAAGCGGCGGAGGAATCCAGCCGTGGAAGTTACACAAGTGAGAATGTAGACATGAGTAGCGAAAGACGGGTGAGAAACCCGTCCACCGAATGACCAAGGGTTCCTGAGCCAGGCTAATCCGCTCAGGGTAAGTCGGGTCCTAAGGCGAGGCCGACAGGCGTAGTCGATGGACAACTGGTTGATATTCCAGTACCCGCAATAAACCGTCCATGACGAATCAATAATGCTAAGTGTTTGAAGTTGGCTAGCAATAGCTGATGGAGCGCACGACCCAAGTTGGTAGTAGTCAAGCAATGGAGAGACGCAGGAAGGTAGTCCAACCCAGGCGATGGTTGACCTGGGGTAAGAGTGTAGGAGGTTCTGTAGGCAAATCCGCAGAACAATCTCTGAGACTTAATGCCGAGCCGTAAGGCGAAGTGGATGATCCTATGCTGCCAAGAAAATCTTCTAGCGAGGTTTATAGCGGCCCGTACCCGAAACCGACTCAGGTGGTCAGGTAGAGAATACCAAGGTGATCGAGAGAATCGTGGTGAAGGAACTCGGCAAAATACCCCCGTAACTTCGGGAGAAGGGGGGCTAATTTTTGTGTAGAGGTTTACCTTCGAAGCATAAGTTAGACGCAGAGAATAGGCTCAAGCGACTGTTTACCAAAAACACAGGTCCGTGCGAAGTTGCAAAACGATGTATACGGACTGACGCCTGCCCGGTGCTGGAAGGTTAAGGGGACTGGTTAGCTCTTCGGAGCGAAGCTGAGAACTTAAGCCCCAGTAAACGGCGGTGGTAACTATAACCATCCTAAGGTAGCGAAATTCCTTGTCGGGTAAGTTCCGACCTGCACGAATGGCGTAACGACTTGAGCGCTGTCTCCACCATGAACTCGGCGAAATTGCAGTACGAGTAAAGATGCTCGTTACGCGCGGAAAGACGGAAAGACCCCGGGACCTTTACTATATCTTGATATTGGTACTCGGAACGTTCTGTGTAGCATAGGTGGGAGACTTTGAAGCGGCACGCCAGTGTTCGTGGAGTCAAAAAATGAAATACCACTCTGAACGTTTTGAGTTTCTAACCTCGGCCCATTATCTGGGTCAGGGACAGTGTCTGGTGGGTAGTTTAACTGGGGCGGTTGCCTCCCAAAAAGTAACGGAGGCGCTCAAAGGTTCCCTCAGCCTGGTTGGTAATCAGGTGTCGAGTGTAAGTGCACAAGGGAGCTTAACTGTGAGACAGACATGTCAAGCAGGTGCGAAAGCAGGAACTAGTGATCCGGCGGTGGCTTGTGGAAGCGCCGTCGCTCAACGGATAAAAGGTACCCCGGGGATAACAGGCTGATCTTGCCCAAGAGTCCATATCGACGGCAAGGTTTGGCACCTCGATGTCGGCTCGTCTCATCCTGGGGCTGGAGTAGGTCCCAAGGGTTGGGCTGTTCGCCCATTAAAGAGGCACGCGAGCTGGGTTCAGAACGTCGTGAGACAGTTCGGTCCCTATCTTCCGTGCGCGCAGGAAACTTGAGAAGGGCTGTCCCTAGTACGAGAGGACCGGGACGGACGAACCTCTTGTGTGTCGGTTGTTTCGCCAGAAGCACGGCCGATTAGCAACGTTCGGAAGGGATAACCGCTGAAAGCATCTAAGCGGGAAGCTCGCTTCGAGATTAGGTTTCCTACTGGTTTACCAGGTAAGACCCCCAAGAGACTATTGGGTTGATAGGCCGGAAGTGGAAGAGGCGCAAGCCTTGCAGCTGACCGGTACTAATAGGTCGAGGATTTAACTACAACTAAAAATAAATTTGAATCGCGTTCACTGTGTGGTTCCCGAGCTACGGTCGGGGATAAAAATATTTAGATTAATTTCTAAAGTATTTTTATTCTTTACTTGATAACTCAATAATGTTTCGGCGGCCTTAGCATAGGGGAAACACCCGGTCCCATTTCGAACCCGGAAGTTAAGCCCTATAGCGTCGATGGTACTGCAAGGGGGACCTTGTGGGAGAGTAGATCGCCGCCGGACTCAAATTAATAATGAGCCCTATCTGTTAATTCAGGTGGGGCTCATTTTTTTTCTTTTCAAAACCAGTTTTAATCGCTTAAAACCAGCATAAACAAATGGTTTTTCGGTACCGTTACCTCATGAGCGATGAATCATTGGTGCATCAAATAGCAGTAGATCTTGAACAATTAAAATCTAAAATTGCTTCCATAAATAATTTGCCTATTTCAGAACACAGTGGTGAGTTTGAAAAGGTTCATCAACTTTTGCAACAAGCACTCTCAAATCTTGACGGAGTTTAAATTAAATGAAGACCCGCTTAGATGCCGAGTTAGTCAGGCGCGGACTGGCAAGATCTAGAGAGGCAGCAACAGATCTCATTGCAGCTGGAAATGTTTTAGTAAGTGGAATGCCGGCTAGTAAAGCTGCTACTCAGGTGGATGCTGAAACCTCCATTACTTTAAAAGATGATCATGCTGAGTTTGTCTCTCGTGGTGGTCATAAATTAGCGGGCGCGCTAGATAAATTTACGCAAATAGATGTAAGTGGAAAAACTGCATTAGATGCTGGTGCTTCAACTGGTGGTTTCACCGATGTTTTATTGAAGCGGGGCGCAAAAAAGGTTGTTGCGGTAGATGTTGGTTATGGCCAACTTGCTTGGGAGCTTCAAAAAGATATCCGAGTGAAAATTTTAGATCGAGTAAATGTTAGAAATTTAACTGCCGCTCAAGTTGGCGAAGAAATAGATTTAGTGGTGGCAGATCTTTCATTTATCTCACTTAAATTAGTGCTTCCGGCTCTAATCTCAGTTGCAAAAGAGGGCGCAGATTTTCTTATTATGGTCAAACCACAGTTTGAGGTTGGTAAGGAAAAACTGGGAGCCGGTGGGGTAGTGCGAGATGTTCACCTGCGGAAAGAAGCGGTAGTAGAGGTAGCAGATGCTGCTTTTGCGCTCACACTTGGCACACTTGGCGTAGTGGCCAGTCCACTTCCTGGTCCATCTGGCAATGTGGAGTACTTCCTGTGGTTACGAAAAGGCG
>ERZ1022815.103-NODE-103-length-6152-cov-4.416270_pt1 | contig 6152 bp, 5 predicted proteins | sample MGYA00521087_ERZ1022815 | MGnify/ENA primary metagenome ERZ1022815 (study PRJEB33162, sample SAMN09633289) | freshwater metagenome | isolation source: freshwater | place: Canada:Alberta | collected 2017-07 | study: EMG produced TPA metagenomics assembly of the... | reverse complement strand
TATTGCATTTTATTTATTTGATCCAATTGTTGCGTTTACTTTGTATTTTTGCTTCATGCACTCTGTTAAAAATATTCTTCTTATTTCTAGTGAACTTAATCCAAGTCTACTCAAAGGTTTAAAATTATTTGTTAAACAATCATTATTTCTAACTTTGATCACTTTTTTTATTTTATTTATTAGTTTAATTTTTTTAATAAATTTTGATTTTCTTGAAAGATCGATTGAGAAAATTATCTTTATTGGATTAGCTTCTTTAACTCTTCCGCACATAGTCTTGCACTACTTTTCAGAAAAATATTAAAATATCGAAGATCAGAAAAGCTAAATTAGATGGTTAAATTCTTAGCTTTGAAACTACATGTTTTTTGGTTTACTATTAAATTAACTTAATAATAGTTTGGGGAAAAATTGATTAATAAATACGATAATTTATATAAAGAATCGATTTCAAATCCGGAAAAATTTTGGGGTGACGCTGCAAAAGATGTTAAATGGTTTTCACCTTACAAAAAAGTTTTAGATAATTCTAACCCTCCTTTTTACCGTTGGTTTCCTGGGGGGAAAATTAATACATGTTTTAATGCAATCGATAGGCATGTTGAGGAGGGAAACGGATCTCGCATAGCTATCATTTACGATAGCCCTGTAACTTCTAAAAAAATTTCATTTAGTTACTCTGAGGTAAAAAAAATAGTCTCTACTTTTGCAGGAGCTTTAAAAAATTTTGGAATACAAAAAGGAGACCGCATTATCATTTATATGCCTATGATACCTGAGGCAGTTTTTGCTATGCTTGCCTGTGCACGGATAGGAGCTGTACATTCAGTTGTCTTTGGAGGATTTGCGGCAAACGAACTTGCTGCCAGAATAAATGATTCTGAAGCAAAATTAATTATTTCTGCTTCCTGTGGTTTTGAACCTGGAAGAACAGTTCAATACAAACCACTTTTAGATGAAGCTATAAGACTAGCTGCTATTAAACCCAAAAAATGTGTAATCTTTCAAAGAGAAAATAATTTTGTTGAATTAGGTGTAAACGATATTAGTTGGGAAGATTTTATAAAAAATGGAAAAGAAATTGATTGTGAACATATGGATGCTAACGATCCTGCATACATACTTTACACCTCTGGAACAACAGGAGCTCCAAAAGGCATTGTAAGAGATATTGGTGGCCATATCGTTGCTTTAAAATGGTCAATGAAAAATGTTTACAATATTAATCCTGGTGACATCTGGTGGTCAGCAAGTGATATTGGTTGGGTTGTTGGTCACTCTTATATTGTTTATGCACCATTATTTCACGGTTGCACAACAATCTTATATGAAGGAAAGCCTGTCGGAACTCCTGATGCTGGCTCTTTTTGGAGAGTAATATCAGAACATAAAGTTAAATCATTATTCACTGCCCCTACAGCCTTTAGAGCTATTAAAAAAGAAGATCCTGAAGGAAAATTTTTTAAAAAATACGATCTATCTAAATTTGAAATATTATTTTTAGCTGGAGAGAGGGCTGATCCAGACACAATTAAGTGGGCCGAAAACTTATTAAAAAAGCCTGTAATAGATCACTGGTGGCAAACTGAAACTGGATGGGCAATAAGCGCAAATTGTGCGGGTCTTGGTTTATTTGAAACTAAATATGGTTCTGCTGGCAAAGCAGTTCCTGGTTATAATATTCAAATTTTAAAACCTGACGCAACACAAGCTGAACCATCCGAAATGGGTGATGTAGTAGTAAAACTACCTCTTCCTCCAGGAACTTTTCCAACATTATGGAAAGCAGATAAAAGATATAAAGAAAACTACATGGATCCTTATAAGGGTTACTACAAAACTTATGATGCGGGACACATTGATGAAGATGGATATGTTTGGATTATGTCAAGAACTGATGACATTATTAATGTTGCGGGACATAGACTTTCAACAGGTTCAATGGAAGAAATATTATCAGAAAATACTAGTGTTGCTGAATGCGCAGTGCTTGGGATTGCTGACAATTTAAAGGGCCAAATACCTCTTGGTTTAATTGTTTTAAAATCTGGAGTAACGAAAAAACCTGAAGACATTTCAAAGGAATGTATTCAAATGATTAGAGATAAAATTGGACCTGTGGCGGCATTTAAAAATATAGTTGTTGTAAAAAGACTTCCAAAAACAAGATCTGGAAAAATTTTAAGAGGAACGGTTGGTAAAATTGCAGATCAAGTTCCTTATAAAATGCCAGCAACTATTGATGATCCTACTATTTTAGATGAAATTAAATCTTCTTTGATTGAAGCTGGAATAATTAAAAATTAGAATTCTAGAGGTTTTCCAAATTTAGTATCGACAATTTTTTTATCCCAAGAAGCGATTTTACCATTCACAATAGTTCCAACCGGGAAGCCTTTTACAGTCTTATTATTAAATGGCGTCCATCCACATCTGCTTGCAATCCAATCATTAGTAATTTTAAAATTTAAATTCAAATCAATAACAGTAAGATCCGCATAATAACCTTCTTTGATCTCTCCTCTTTTTTTAATATTAAAAATTTTACAAGGATTAATACTTAATAATTCAACAAGTCTTTGAAATGTAAGTTTTTTATTATTCACATGATCTAACATAATAGGAAGCATAGTCTGAACGCCTGTCAAACCAGAGGGGCTTTCAGGATATGGTTTTTGTTTTTCTGTTAATGTATGTGGAGCATGATCTGATCCAAGAACATCAATAGTTCCATCTAACAAACGTTTCCACAAAACAATCTGGTGATCTTTTGTTCTTATTGGAGGATTCATCTGTGCCAAAGTTCCAAGCTCCTCATAACAATCAGGTGCAAATAAAGTTAAGAACTGTGGTGTCGTTTCAACAGTTACATATTTTTTATTGTTTGCTAAAAAATCAATCTCTTCTTTAGAAGATACATGTAAAATATGTATTCTTTTCTTATGTTTATTAGCAAAGCCAACCACTTTTGTAGTAGAAGTTAATGCGACTTCAGAATCTCTCCAGACAGGATGGGTTTTGACATTACCCTTTTCGATTAAAACTTTTTTCTTTTGTAATAAATCATCATCTTCTGAATGAATAGAAACAATTCTTGGACTTATTCTAATAACTTCTTCAATAGCTTCGTCTTTTTTTACAAGCAATGTACCTGTAGATGAGCCTATGAACATTTTAATTCCACAGCATCCTACTAGATTCGTAGTTTGCTTTATAAATTCAAAGTTATTTTCTGTTGCTCCAAAATAAAATGCATAATTGCAATACATTCTATTTTTTGCACGGTCTAATTTATCTTGAAATCTTTCAAAGTTATCTGTTGCCGGATTTGTATTTGGCATTTCAAAAATAGAAGTTATTCCTCCTAAAATTGCAGCTTTGCTCCCGCTTTCTAAATCTTCTTTATCTGGATTGCCCGGTTCTCTAAAATGAACCTGAGTATCTATGGCGCCTGGAATAATTGTAAGGCCTTTCGCATCAAGAACTTTATCTCCGCCTTCAGAGATTGAGCCGATTTTAATAATTTTATTATCTTTAATTCCGATATCAGTTTGAGTGAGATTGTTATTTATAAAACAATTGCCGTTTTTTATAATTAAATCATATATATTGGACATCTAAAATTTAATACACCAAAGCAGATAAACGTACAATAATGGAAACAGATAAGGCCTATATAACTTCAAAAAGTTTTATTAGTATTAAAGGCGAAGATAGTATCGATTTTATTCAAAATATCATTTCTAATGATATTAAGAAAGTAACAGATAACAACTGCATATTTGCTTCACTACTAACCCCGCAAGGAAAATTCTTATTTGAATTTATTATTTTTAAAACCAAAAATATTTTTTTAATTGAATGCAATAATGAATTAACACAAGAATTATTCAACAAACTTTATAATTACAAATTAAGATCTAAAATCGAAATTAAAATTGAAGATAATTTAATAAGTATCGATATACCTTTTGTAAAATTTAAGAGTCTTAATATTAATAAATTAAATCTAATTAATTATAAAAATTACCTAATTTTTGAAGATCCAAGAATTAAAAATACTTCAGCAAGAGCAATTATAGAACAATCTAAAATTAAAGAATTTTTGAACGACTTAAATATTGAGTTATCTAATGAAAAATATTTATTAGAAAAAAAACTATTTGATGTAGGAGTTCCATCTAAAGATATTCAAAAATTACAAAATCAATTGTTCTCTCTTGAGGCAAATTTTCTTGAATTAAATGGAATAGATCAAAAAAAGGGATGCTACGTTGGTCAGGAAAATACTGCTCGAATGTATTTAAAAAATAAGGTCAATAAAAAATTATTCGCACTACAAACTATAAATGGGAAAGTTAAAGAAGGGCAAAAAATTAATTTGGATAATGAAGAGATTGGAAAAGTTTTAATAGACGATCTATTCCCTTTTGCATTAATTAAAATTAATAAAGACAATAAAAATTTAATTGCTGGCAAAGAATTAAAAACAGAGACGGCGTCTATAAAAATTAATATCCCTAACTGGATGGTTATCTAAGTAAATACTGCTGTTTTAACTAATTTAAATATTAATTTTACTATAATAACTTAGTCAATTATCATTCATAGATTATAAAAATTTATGAGTTCTCAATTAGAATTTACAAAAGAAATCGAAAAAGGCACTGCCAGTATTTATCAAAAGATAAAATCTGTCGTCCCGGCATTAGAGTGGCCTCTGCACGCTCCATATATTCATAAAATTAATGAACTAAAAAAAAAGAAGAACGCAGTTATTTTAGCGCACAACTATCAAACTCCTGAAATTTACCATGGAGTTGCTGACATTATTGGTGACTCTTTAACTTTGGCAATAGAGGCTGGAAAAACTAAAGCAGATATTATTATTATGGCAGGTGTTCACTTTATGGCTGAGACTGCAAAGATAATGTCCCCAAATAAAAAAGTTCTTATTCCAGATATGAAAGCAGGATGCTCCCTTGCTGAATCTATTACTGCAGAAGATGTTAGAAAATTAAAAAAACAATATCCAGGCGTTCCGGTGGTTACTTATGTTAATACGTCCGCTGAGGTTAAAGCTGAAACAGATATCTGTTGCACTTCAGCTAATGGTGTAAAAGTTGTTGAATCTTTAGGAGTAAAAGAAGTTATATTTTTACCTGATGTGTATCTTGCAAAATATGTTGCCTCGCAAACTAAAGTTAAAATTATTCCTTGGCACGGAACATGTATGGTTCATGAGCAATTTACAGCTGAAGAATTAAATCAACTTAGAAATAGTTATCCAGATTTAGTCATCGTTTCTCATCCTGAATGCCCTCCTGATGTTATTAAGGCTTCTGATTTTACTGGTTCAACATCTGGAATGATTCAATATGTCAAAAATAACAAACCTAAGAATGTATTTTTGGTTACAGAATGTTCAATGAGCGACAATGTTCAGGTTGAAAATCCAGGAACTAATTTTGTAAGACCATGCAATTTATGTCCTCATATGAAAAGAATACAATTACCAAAAATCTATGATTGCTTAATCAATGAAACGAATGAAGTTTTGATTGATAAATCTATTATAGATAAAGCAAGACTTCCTATTGAGCGTATGATTAAAGTTGGTCGTCAATCTAGTCTTGCCTAATGGAAAGTTTACACACTACTGACGTTATTGTTGTTGGATCTGGAATTTCTGGATTAATGACTGCAATCTGTCTTTACCCAAGAAAAGTTACTTTAATTTCAAAAAAAAAATTAGGCGAAGCGTCGTCAAGCGCCTGGGCGCAAGGAGGAATTGCAGCGGCAGTTGGTAAAGATGATAGTCCAAAGATTCACTTTGAAGACACTATTAAAGCCAGCTCAGGATTGAGTGATGAAAAAATTGTTAAAATTATAACTGAAGAAGCAGCTTCTATTATTAAATTTCTAGAAGACAAAGGAGTTAATTTTGACAAAGATCATCTTAAAAATTTTTTAATGTCTCAAGAAGCCGCACATAGCAGACGTAGAGTACTAAAAGTAAACGGTGACAGTTCAGGGAGAGAAATTATAAAAACTTTAATAAATAACATTCAAAAGCTAGAAAATATTACTATTCTAGAAGACGTTACCATTGATGAAATTATCACGGAAAATAATAAGGTTATTGGTTTAAT
>ERZ1022815.92-NODE-92-length-6705-cov-8.519398_pt1 | contig 6705 bp, 7 predicted proteins | sample MGYA00521087_ERZ1022815 | MGnify/ENA primary metagenome ERZ1022815 (study PRJEB33162, sample SAMN09633289) | freshwater metagenome | isolation source: freshwater | place: Canada:Alberta | collected 2017-07 | study: EMG produced TPA metagenomics assembly of the... | reverse complement strand
GCAGAGCGCGGATTGTTGCCAGATGTTCTTCACACCTCATTACTACGTCGTGCTATTCACACATCGCAGTTAGCACTAGATGCTTGTGATCGTCACTGGATTCCGGTGCAGCGCTCATGGCGTTTAAATGAACGCCACTACGGTGCGTTGCAAGGCAAGGACAAGGCACAGACCTTGGCTGAGTACGGCGAAGAGCAGTTCCAGTTATGGCGCAGAAGTTTTGATGTGCCACCCCCACCAATAGAGGATGCAGATCCCTTTAGCCAGGCACATGATGCTCGTTATGCAGGCATTAATGCACCAAAGACTGAGTGTTTAAAAGATGTTATTACCCGCATGCTTCCTTACTGGGATGAGGCGATCGTGCCTGATCTAAAGGCAGGTAAGCGCGTACTTGTTACCGCCCACGGTAATTCTTTGCGTGCTTTGGTTAAGCACCTAGATGGCATTAGTGATGCTGATATTGCTGGATTAAATATTCCAACGGGTATTCCTTTGTATTACAAGCTGGATGAAAACTTTAAGCCTGTAGTTAAAGGCGGAGAGTATTTAGATCCAGAGGCAGCCAAAGAGGCAATTGCTGCTGTTGCTAATCAGGGCAAGAAGTAGCTAGTTAATTAAAGATTATTTAGTAGGCGTAGGTGTTGGTGATGGTGAAACCATCGGAACATCAATTGCAGCTGTTATGCCTGCGTAATCATCTCTAGTATCGCGAACGATTGCAGTTAGAGTAATTTCACCAGCTTTTGCAAAGAACAAACTAACCTTCACATTAGAACCAGCTGTTCCACCAAAGCCGCCAAGCACAGCCTTTGCATTTGCTCTGTCACCTTCAAAGATGATTGGTGTGTTCTTCGGCAGGGTGTTTGTGCCTGTGTAGGTGAGGGTGGTGCCGTTAATTGCAATACCAAGGAGTGCATCCTCTGCGTCGGCGTTATTAATGATTGTTCCTACTAATACAGCGTTTCCGCCGCCTACAGCAACTACAAGCAGGTTAAGAATCTTGATGTTATTGCCATCTTTTATAATTGAACCTTCAACGCCATCTGTTACCTGCTTGACCTGACGTGTTGAAGCGTTGTTTCCCGCTGCGCATCCACTCAGTGAGATGGCTAATGCTGCAATTACTACTGCTGAAAATATGCGACGCATAGGTGCAATTGTCTCACATCAAATAAGCAGTAAAGGACGCTGGTTTTTCCGGGTTTTGTGATCTAAGGATTGCTGGTAGAATTGATCCTCTAGCGAAGGGCAACACATGACATTTAAGGTCGGCGAAACCGTTGTTTATCCTCATCACGGGGCAGCATTAATCGAAGCTATTGAAACTCGTGTGATCAAGGGTGAAGAAAAGACCTACCTAGTGTTAAAAGTTGCTCAAGGAGATCTAACAGTCCGCGTTCCTGCAGACAACGTGGATCTAGTCGGAGTTCGTGACGTTGTTGATTCAGCAGGCCTAGATCGCGTATTTAGCGTGTTGCGCCAGCCATACACAGAAGAGCCAACAAACTGGTCACGTCGTTACAAGGCAAATCTAGAAAAGCTTGCTTCAGGTGATGTTATTAAGGTTGCCGAAGTTGTTCGCGATCTATACCGTCGCGATCTAGATCGTGGACTATCAGCTGGTGAAAAGCGCATGCTCGCCAAGGCGAAGCAGATCCTTGTGTCAGAGCTCGCACTCGCTGAGCGCACTGATGAAGAAAAGGCTGCAGTAATCCTTGACGAGGTTCTCGCTTCCTAATTCATGACACCTTCTCTGAAGGTTGTTGTGGCGATTACATCGCCAATTGCATTTCAAACACTAAAGAATCAAAGCGTCCTACACACCTGTCTTAAAACAGCCCAAGAGTTTGTTGCCCACTACGGCTCTAGTGCACACCTTGCTATCGCTGGCTCCACAGAAGATTTTGCGCAGGTTGTCGATCTAGAGTGCGAAAAGATTGAGTGCGATCCAAATAACCTTGTGGCATCTTTGCCCAACGCAACTCCTGCTGAGCTAGTGATGATTCATGACTCCCAAAGAGCGTTAACAAAGGTTGCTCAATTTCAAAGAGTTCTAGCGGGTTTAACCCCAGGTATTGATGCGGTGCGGCCGGTTTCAGCCTTTACCGAAACCCTAAAATCAATTGATGCTGATCAATTCATCGAGGGGACTATTGACCGAAACTCTATGAAGAGAATCTCTACTCCTGAGCTCATTCGCTACAGCGCAATTGATTTGAAGGGCGAATCATCAACCTGGTTTGTTCCCATCAAGGCAGATGCACAGCTCGCCACAGTAGATGCTGACCCGGAAAGTGCACGAATTAACTCAGAAAAAGAGATTGAATTGATGAAGCACTTATTGGATTGGAACTAATAGCTCTGCCGTAGTTAAATCTTGTGGGTAGGTAATCTTGAAATTAAAGACATCTCCCGGCACCGCCAATATTGTGACTTCTGGACAGTATTTCTCCATGCAAGCTGAAGTATCTGTTCCTATAAAGCCTTCTTTAATTGATTTTTCATATGCTTCTAATAATGGTTGCGCCCTAAAGCCTTGAGGTGTTTGCACTCGGGCAACAGTTTCATTACGGACAGTGTCCATCTCACGTGGATCAAGTGCGATCGTTGGAATTGCGCCACCATGCTGGGCAGCTCCTGCTGCAATTGCGCCAAACAATTCAGGTGTTGCTAAAGGCCTTGCTCCATCATGGATTAAAACAATGTCGATCTCACCAGCAAGAATTGCTGGCTTTAAGTGTTGTAGCGCGTTGTATTCGCTCTCATGGCGACTTGCGCCCCCATAAACAATCTCAATACTCGCTGGCATCGCATCTGCGTCCAGCGCTTTGCGGGCAAACTCTTCATCATCAGGATTAATCACAACAATGACGCGAGCATCTTTAAAGCTGGCAGATGCGTTGGTCAGTGATCTGGAAATAATGTGGCGGCCATTTAGCGGGAGCCAGACTTTATTGATGTCGTGGCCAAAACGAGTTCCAGAGCCCGCAGCAAGAACTACTGATGCAACTGTGGGCTGTGAACTCATGATTACTTCTGGTGTGGTGCGTAGGTAAGGCCTAATTCATCCTGCTTTTTGCGCAGCTGAACAATAAAAGAGTCCTGGTTGAGTTCAACATGGTCATATGTCACAAGCTCACCAACACCAATTGGCTTAATGATTTTTGCATCAGCAATTAAGCCAATAGGAACCAAGTTATCGCGCTTGGCATCAAGTGCGTTATCGGCATAGCCACGCACTGTGAAACCACCAATACCGTCAATAACATCGCCTATTTCAAGGCTTTTCTTTGTCATTGTGACAACTTCTGCATTCAGGTGTGGTGCATAGAGTGATGATTCGCGATCCAAGATTGCGCGATAAACAGTAATGGGGGCTTCAATTGATGCTAAATGAAATGGGCGATACAAAGTGAAATAAGGACCAGGTCCCATTGCTAGATAGCTCATCTCATGTGCGATGTAGGGATCGTTGTGTCGAACAATGACAAAGACTCCCGGTGCAACATCGCCGGTGCAGTAATCAACAACACCGGGGCGATCTAGCACTCCACCGTCAGCGGCTAGTGCAAAGGTGTCCTGCAGTGTTTTAACTGATGAAGCCGGTCCATACATTCCGCGCTTTGAGAGTTGTAAACCAGTTGTATTGGCAAGTGCCACCATCTCAGTCATGGTTTTTGAGCCATCAGTAAATGAACACAACATCTTTGGATTCATCTTCTTAGCAATGGCTGTTTCCCGCACTGTGTCTGGTGTGCTCAAAGGTTCAAAGGGATTGTTCTTTCCTTTGCCTGCACAGATAATTTCAAAGTTTAAATCGCGTGCGTAATCAACTAAGACCTTGGCTTCAATTGGCTCATCACCATGACAGACGGCATAGATCACGCCGTTATCTGTTGCAACCTTATGCAGCAGTGGTCCAATGGTTACATCCATCTCAACGTTTAGAACTGCAACATCCTTTTTTGCAAGAAGAGATGTGTAAGTAATTTGTGCGCCAATGTCTGGCACACCAGTTCCTTCAACTACTAGATCTACGGGCAGCTCTGAAACCAACATCGCGTTGGTACTTCCGGTGTGCTTGCCTTCTAAAATTGCTTTCGACAAAACAGCTTTATCGTCGCTAAAAATAACATCTGTAATTCCTAAATCGGCGTAAACAACCTTGACCCGTTCTAGGTCTGAATCAATAACTATGGAGAGCGAGATTCCCTCTTTGCGCCCTAACTGATTTCCAAAGCCACGGCCCATCTGGCCAGCACCCACCAATGCGATGCGGGTATCGCGTCCAATTTTGTGTGCATGATCTCGAAGCCGAGATGTGTAGGTCACGATGAACTCTTTTCCATGGATACAGCCTGTATGCGTATTAAACACCACTACCGATGCCAGTACGCTTAGACAATGAACATCTCCAAACTACGTACCGGTGTCGGTGTAGATGCCCACAAATTTGGGGAGAGCGGTCCTTGTTCACTTGCGGGGCTGCAATGGCCAGATACACCACGTTTGCTTGGGCACTCAGATGGTGACGCTGCTGTGCATGCTTTGTGTGATGCAGTGTTATCTGCCTGCCAGCTTGGCGATGTTGGATCATTCTTTGGTGTCGATAAGCCTGAAATGGCTGGAGCAACTGGTGTTGCCATGATTTCAAAGCTGCGCGATTTTGTAACTGGCAAAGGTTTTGTCATTAACAATGTTTCTTTACAAATTGTTGGCAATCAACCAAAGATCAACACCCGTCGTGATGAAGCACAAAAGATCTTGAGCGATGCATTAGGTGCTCCTGTTTCAGTTGCTGCAACAACATCAGATCAATTGGGCTTTACTGGTCGCGGCGAAGGAATTTATGTCATCGCCAATGCATTGGTCCACACTCCATGACCTTGAATTTGTATGACACTGCTACCCGCGAAGTAAGCCAATTCAAGCCTTTAGTTTCAGGACATGTTTCAATCTATGTGTGTGGTGCAACTGTGCAAGCAGCACCACACATTGGCCATGTTCGAAGCGGAGTTAACTTTGATATTTTGCGACGTTGGCTAACAAAGAGTGGTTACAACGTTACCTTCATCAGAAATGTCACCGATATTGATGACAAGATTTTGCAAAAAGCGGTAGTTGAAAAGATGGCCTGGTGGGCGCTGGCTATGAAGTATGAACGCATTTTCTCTGAAGCCTATACATCCTTAAATGTATTGCCACCAACCTATGAGCCACGTGCTACTGGCCACATCACGCAGATGATTGAGTTAATGGATCAGCTCGTTGAAAGTGGCGCAGCATATGCACCAGGCAATGGCGATGTTTATCTAGAAGTGCGCAAACTAAAGCGTTACCTAACCTTGTCACGCCAACATATTGATGATTTACAACCTGCATCAGATGCCGATGAAAGATATAAAAAAGATGTGCGTGATTTTGCATTATGGAAAGCTGCTAAGCCGGGAGAGCCATCATGGCCAACTCCATGGGGACCAGGTCGCCCAGGATGGCACCTTGAATGTTCTGCAATGGCGCATGCATACCTAGGTGAAAGCTTTGATATTCATGGCGGAGGATTAGATCTGGTATTTCCTCATCATGAAAATGAAATCGCACAATCTGAGGCTGCAGGATTTGGATTTGCACAACGTTGGCTCCATAACGCCTGGGTTACACAATCTGGCGAAAAGATGTCAAAGTCACTGGGCAACACTTTGCAGGTTCATGAAATCTTGAAAATAGTTCGCGGCATTGAACTGCGCTGGTATTTAGGTGGCGCGCACTACCGTTCAATGCTCGAGTACTCACCAGAGGCTTTGCAAGAAGCAGCAACCAACTTTAAGCGCATTGAAAACTTCTTACATCGTGCGACTGAACTAGTTGGCGCACAACCCACACCACGCATCAATGCAGAATTTACTGCGGCAATGAATGATGACTTGGCGGTGCCGGCAGCTCTTGCAACTATTAGTGAAAACCTACGACTTGGAAATCAGGCGATAACAGATAATGACACCGCTGCTATTTCAAAGAATGCTGATGAGATTCGCGGAGCGCTAGAGGTCCTGGGCTGTGATCCATTTGATGTCGCTTTTGCCTCAACTAGTGGATCAGATCTGACAGAAGCGCTAGATGGCGTCATTAAGTTAGCTCTTGCAGAGCGTGCATCTGCTCGTGAGCGTAAGGATTTCGCTGCTTCAGATGCCATCCGTGATGGCTTGTCCGCTTTAGGAATTACAATTGAGGACACTGCTCAAGGACCTCGCTGGTCTATTTCTTAACACATACTGTTCGACGAAACGAGAATAACAATGGCTGGCAATTCATCCCGTAAAGGCGCTATTCGCCAATCAAAAAAGGGACCATCTGCCGGTACTGGTGGAAATAACAAGCGACGTCTTGAAGGAAAAGGGCCAACTCCAAAGGCTGAAGATCGTCCGTATCACGCAGCTGCAAAGCGCAAGAAGGCTGCTGAAAAGAAGGAGGTCCGTTCTCCTCGCATACCAAAGGGTGATCGCCCACGTGGTGAAATCGTTGCAGGACGTAACGCGGTGCTTGAAGCACTTCGTGAGAATGTTCCTTCTACAGAATTATTAGTTGCACGCAGTATCGATGTTGATGATCGCGTTGCCGAAAGCTTAAAGCTTGCACTTCACCATGGATTGCCAATTCGTGAAGCACACCGTGCTGAAGTTGAAGGCATCTCACCTAATAGCC
>ERZ1022815.91-NODE-91-length-6750-cov-4.100523_pt1 | contig 6750 bp, 5 predicted proteins | sample MGYA00521087_ERZ1022815 | MGnify/ENA primary metagenome ERZ1022815 (study PRJEB33162, sample SAMN09633289) | freshwater metagenome | isolation source: freshwater | place: Canada:Alberta | collected 2017-07 | study: EMG produced TPA metagenomics assembly of the... | reverse complement strand
TACACTATCCTCTTCGTCGGCAGCGTCAGATGTGTATAAGAGACAGGAGTTAGAATACGGACAGGTAGAAAAAATTTAAGTATGGCTAAAGAAATTTCTGGAATTTTAAAATTGCAAATTAAAGGTGGCCAAGCCAACCCAGCTCCTCCTGTTGGACCTGCTCTTGGACAAAGAGGAGTTAATATAATGGAATTTTGCAAATCATTTAATGATAAAACTAAATCGTTAATGGGACAGCCAGTTCCAGTTGTTATTACTATATATAAAGACAAAAAATTTGATTTTATAATTAAAACGCCACCTGCATCTTTTTTAATTAAAGAAGCTATCAAACTTAAAAGCGGCTCCAAAGAACCAGGAAGAGTTGTTGCCGGATCTATTACTAAAGCACAACTTAAAAAAATTGCAGAAATTAAAATGAAAGATTTAAATGCATTTGATATTGAACAAGCAATTAAAATTATAGCTGGTTCAGCAAGATCAATGGGAGTTGAGGTAAAAGATTAATGTCAAAAAAACCTTCAAAAAGATACACAGCTTTAATTAAGAGCCACGATAAGACAAAAGAACTTGCGTTACCTGAAGCTATTAAATTATTAAAAACAAAATCAAATACAAAGTTTCCAGAGTCAATGGAAGCTATTTTCTTTTTAAATATTGATAAAGCTAAAGCAGATCAAAATTTAAGAACAGTAGTAGATTTACCAAATGGTAACGGAAGAAAAGTTAAAGTTGCAGTTATTTGTGGTAACGACAAACTAAGCGAAGCTAAATCTTCAGGAGCTGAAATTACTGGATCAGAAGATTTAATTAACGAGATCAATTTAGGAAAAGTAAATTTTGATGTGTTAATTTCAACGCCTGACATGATGGCAAAGGTAGGAAAATTAGGAAAAGTTCTTGGACCAAAAGGATTAATGCCTAATCCAAAGTTGGGTACTGTTGCAAAAGACATAAAGTCTACTGTAGAAGCTATTAAGAAAGGCAGAATTGAAATTAAATGTGATAAAGATGGAAATTTAGGCTTGTCGATTGGCAAAGTAAAATTTTCCGACAAAGAATTAACTGAAAATTTTAAAAGTGTTTATGAAGTTGTTTCAAAAGAAAAACCAGCTGGCATTAAAGGAAATTTTATAAATTCAATTTATTTATCTACAACTATGGGGCCTTCAGTTAAACTTCAACTTTCTAGCATATAATGAATAGAGAACAAAAAAATACATATGTGAATGATTTAAAATCTGTCATTGCAGCTAACCAAGGGATTTTAGTTTATCATTACGAAGGTATTACTGTTAAAGATTTAGAAAGTCTTCGTGCTAAAATGAGAGAAAGCGGAGCTTTTTTAAAAATTACAAAAAACAGAATTACAAAAATTGCACTTAAAGGATCTAAAGCTGAAAAGTTAGAAAAATTTTTTAAAGGACCAACAGCTATCGCGTGTTCAAAAGATCCTATTACTCTTGCGAAGACTTTGGTTACTTTTTCTAAAGGGAATGAAAAGTTAAAAATTCTTGGTGGTCTAATGGATGATAAGCTTTTAGAGCCAGCAGATGTTGCTCATATAGCAACTTTACCTACGTTAAATGAAGCAAGAGCTAAAATTGTAGGTATTTTAGCTGCCCCAGCTCAAAAAATTGTAAGTATTTTGCTTGCACCAAGCGCAAAAATAGTTAATTTGATGCACGCTAAAAATTTAAAAAATTAAACCCACTAGGATATTCAAAATGTCAGACTTAAATAAAATTGTAGAAGATTTATCAAAACTAACTGTTGTTGAAGCAGCAGAACTTTCAAAAACTTTAGAAGAAAAATGGGGAGTATCAGCAGCAGCACCAGTTGCAGCAGTAGCTCCAGCAGCAGCCGCAGGAGGCGCAGCAGCTGAAGAAAAAAATGATTTCATAGTTAATCTTGTTTCAGCAGGCGATAACAAGATTGGAGTAATTAAAGAAGTAAGAGCGTTCACTGGTTTAGGTTTAAAAGAGGCTAAAGATTTAGTTGAAGGTGCACCAAAACAACTTAAAGCTGGCGTTAGCAAAAAAGATGCTGACGATGTTAAAAAGAAACTTGAAGCAGTTGGCGCAAAAGTAGAACTTAAGTAAATTTAAATTTTTTTTAGATCCGGATAATAAAATATTCGGTTAATAAACTATGTTGTTATCTTTTACAGATAAAAAAAAAGTTCGAAAAAGTTTTGGTAAATTAGAAAATATACTTAATATTCCCGATTTAATAGAAGTCCAAGTTAACTCTTATAAAAATTTTTTAGAAGCAAACACAGAACATAAAGTTGATTCTGGAATTACAAAAGTATTTAAAGATATTTTTCCAATAGAAGAATTTTCAGGACTTGCAACTATAGAATATATTTCATATCGATTTGAAAAACCCAAGTACACAGTTCAGGAATGTAATCAAAGAGGACTTACATATTCAGCGGCATTAAAAGCAACACTTAGATTAGTTGCTTACGACATCAACGAAGAAAAACAAACTAAACAAGTTTTATCTGCCAAAGAACAAGAAGTTTATATGAGTGATATTCCTCTTATGACTCCAAGAGGAACATTTGTTGTAAATGGAATAGAAAGAGTTTGTGTGAACCAGATGCATAGAAGTCCAGGAGTTTTTTTCGATCATGACAAAGGAAAGACTCATGCAAGTGGAAAATTGTTATTTAGTTGTAGAGTTATTCCTTACAGAGGGTCTTGGTTAGATTTTGAATACGATACAAAAGATATTTTAAATTTTAGAATTGATAGAAAAAGAAAGTTGCCAGTAACGACTTTATTAATGGCTCTTGGATATAACAGAGATGATATTTTAAGTCTTTTTTATGAAAATATTAGATACGATTTAACCTCAGAAGACGATTGGAAAACAAAATTTACTCCAGAGAATTTTAGAAATTATAAGTTAAAGAATGATCTAATTAACGCTGAAACTAAAAAAGTTATTATTAAAAAAGATACAAAAATTTTGTATCCAATGGCATTAAAATTAAAGAAAGAAGGACTTAATAGTTATCTAGTTAAGACCCCTGATTTGTTTGGAAAATATTTAGCAAACGATATTATTAATGAAAAAACAGGAGAAGTAATTGCTGAATCTGGAGATGAAATTTCAAATGATTTAATTACTAAACTTACAGATCTTAAAACAAAAACAATTTATCTACTTGATATTGATGGCGTAAATAGAGGGCCATTCTTAAGAAACACCTTAACTATTGATAAAAACCTTAATCAAGACGAAGCTAGCATGGATATTTATCGTGTTTTAAGACCAGGAGAGCCACCAACAATAGAAACAGCTAAAAATTTATTTGGTAACCTATTCTTTAATCACACAAGATATGACCTTTCAGAAACAGGTCGAGTAAAAATGAATGCAAGAATGGACCTTGATTGTGATCCAAAATTAACCGTTCTTAGAAAAGAAGACATAGTTACTATCGTTAAACATATGTTGGACCTAAAAGACGGAAAAGGTGAAGTAGATGATATTGACCATCTTGGAAATCGTAGGCTTAGATCGGTTGGAGAACTTGTAGAAAATCAATTTAGAATTGGATTAATAAGAATGGAAAGGGCTATTAAAGAAAAAATGGCTTCTGTTGAAATTGATTCAGTAATGCCACAAGATTTAATTAACGCAAAACCAATTGCTGCTTGTCTTAAAGAATTTTTTGGAACTTCTCCATTATCTCAATTTATGGATCAAACAAATCCACTTGCTGAAATTACACATAAAAGACGAGTGTCAGCCCTTGGACCAGGAGGACTAAACAGGGAGAGAGCAGGGTTTGAAGTACGAGATGTTCACCCAACGCATTATGGAAGAATATGTCCTATCGAAACACCCGAGGGACCAAACATTGGATTAATTAATAGTTTAGCAACGTATTCAAGAATTAATAAATATGGCTTCATTGAAAGTCCATATAGAAAAGTTGTTAATGGGAAAGTTACAAAAGAGATTCATTATTTATCTGCAATGGAAGAAGGTAAATATACAATTGCTCAAGCAAACTCTCCTTTGAGCAAAGAAAATACTTTTGTAGATGATTTAGTTTCTTGCAGAAAATCTTTAGGATTTGAATTAGCAAAACCTGAAAACGTTGACTTTATGGACGTTTCACCAAAACAAGTCGTGTCTGTTGCCGCAGCTTTAATTCCATTTTTAGAAAATGATGATGCCAATAGAGCCTTGATGGGGTCTAACATGATGAGACAAGCAGTTCCTTTAATTAAAAATGAATCTCCATTAGTTGGAACGGGAATTGAAAAAGATGTTGCTGTAGATTCTGGAGCTACCTTAGTTGCAAAAAGAGACGGTGTTGTAGATAAAATTGATGGAAAAAGAATTGTTGTCAGAGTAACTACCGAAAAAGATCTTACAAAATCTGGCGTTGATATTTATAACTTAAGCAAATTTCAAAGATCTAATCAGAACACATGCATTAATCAAAGACCATTAGTTAAAGTAGGTGACAAAATTAGAAAAGGTGACGTTATTGCAGATGGTCCTTCAACTCAATTTGGCGAATTAGCTTTAGGTAAAAACGTAATGGTAGCGTTCATGCCATGGCGCGGTTACAATTTTGAGGACTCGATATTAATTTCTGAAAGATGTGTAACAGATGACGTTTTTACTTCAATTCACATTGAAGAATATAGCATTATGGCCAGAGATACAAAGCTTGGTCCTGAAGAAATAACTAGAGACATTCCAAGCACTGCAGAAGAAAATTTAATTAATTTAGATGAATCTGGCGTTGTTTATGTTGGAGCAGAAGTTAAACCTGGAGATATATTAGTTGGAAAAGTTACTCCAAAAGGAGATTCGCCAGTTAATGCAGAAGAAAAATTATTAAGGGCAATTTTCGGAGAAAAAGCAATCGATGTAAGAGATTCATCTTTAAAAATGCCTTCAGGCACAAATGGTGTTGTAGTTGAAGTGAGAGTATTTAACAGACATGGAATTGAAAAAGATGAAAGAGCAATTTCTATTGAGAGAGCTGAAATTGAGTCAGTTCAAAATGATAAAAATGCTGAAGAAGAAATATTAGAATCTAACATTAAGGCGAGAGTTAAAGGCACATTAGTTTCTGCTAAAGTTGAAGAAGATTTTAAATCTTTAAAAAAAGGAACAGTTTTATCAGAAGACAATTTATCTGAATTAACAGCAAATGAGTTATTCAAATTAGTTATAGAAGATAAAAAAGTTCAATCTAATTTAGCAATTTTAAAAGAACAATTTGTTAAAGCTAAAAAAGATATCCAAACTAGATTTGAAGACCAAGTAGATAAAATTCAAAAAGGGGACGATTTATTACCGGGCGTTATGAAAATGGTAAAAGTTTTTGTTGCTATGAAGAGAAAACTTCAGGCTGGAGATAAAATGGCTGGAAGACATGGTAATAAAGGAGTTATTAGTCGAATTGTACCAGCAGAAGACATGCCGTACATGAAAGATGGAAGACCAGTTGATATTGTTTTAAATCCATTAGGTGTTCCTAGTCGTATGAATGTAGGTCAAATTTTGGAAACCCATTTAGGATGGGCCTGCTCTGAAATGGGTGAAAAAATTAAAAAATTAATCGAAGATGTTCAAAAAAACTCCTCTAAAAAAGAAGAATTAAAAAATTATTTGGGAAAAATTTATAAAGGAGAAATAGGCGATGAAATTAAAAATTTATCCGATTCTGAGCTTAGTGAGTTGAGTTATAATTTATCAAGTGGCGTTCCTATAGCAACTCCAGTCTTCGATGGTGCTAGCGTAAACGATGTTACCGATATGTTAAAATTTTGTGGATTACCTGAATCTGGACAGACTGATTTATATGATGGCAGAACAGGTGAAAAAATTGATCGTCAAGTTACAGTTGGAATCATTTATATGTTGAAGTTAGCTCACATGGTTGATGATAAAATACATGCTCGTTCTACTGGTCCTTACAGTTTAGTTACGCAGCAACCTCTAGGCGGAAAAGCTCAATTTGGTGGTCAAAGATTTGGAGAAATGGAAGTTTGGGCATTAGAAGCTTATGGAGCAGCATATACATTGCAAGAAATGTTAACAATTAAATCTGACGACGTGGCTGGAAGAACAAAAGTTTATGAAACTATTGTTAAAGGTGATGATGATTTTGAATCAGGAGTTCCAGAGTCATTTAACGTTTTAATTAAAGAGATTAGATCTCTAGGCTTAAACATCGAATTAACAAATTAAATTATGAGCAAAGAATTAACTAATTTATTTAAAAAAAATATTAATAAGGAAAACTTTAATAATATTAAAATTTCCTTAGCCAGTCCTGAAAAGATTAAATCTTGGTCATTTGGTGAAATTAAAAAACCTGAAACTATTAATTACAGAACATTTAAACCTGAAAAAGATGGATTATTTTGTTCTAGAATATTTGGACCAGTAAAAGATTATGAATGTTTGTGCGGTAAGTACAAGCGTATGAAATTTAGAGGAATTATTTGCGAAAAGTGTGGAGTTGAAGTTACAAAAGCAAATGTAAGACGTGAACGAATGGGTCATGTTGAGCTATCAACGCCAGTTTCTCATATTTGGTTTTTAAAATCATTACCAAGCAGAATAGCTCTAGCAATGGATATGAAACTTAAAGATCTTGAAAAAGTTTTATATTTTGAAAATTTTATTGTTATTGAACCTGGACTTACAGAATTTAAAAAAAATCAGTTAATTACAGAAGAAGAATTATTAAAAGCTCAAGAA
>ERZ1022815.76-NODE-76-length-7131-cov-12.657434_pt1 | contig 7131 bp, 8 predicted proteins | sample MGYA00521087_ERZ1022815 | MGnify/ENA primary metagenome ERZ1022815 (study PRJEB33162, sample SAMN09633289) | freshwater metagenome | isolation source: freshwater | place: Canada:Alberta | collected 2017-07 | study: EMG produced TPA metagenomics assembly of the... | reverse complement strand
ATCACATATGTTGTTGATCAAAGACTTGCGACCGTGGACTCTGATCGTCAGGCAGATCGTAAATTTACGGAATTGCCAGAGCTTCAAGGCGTTATCCACTCTGATGAATGGATTGCCAAATGGAACAAAGTTTCTGAGCGAGCACAAAAACTTATCGGTTCATTAGATGGTTGGAATGAAGCTGTCATTGCCCGAACAATCGCAGCAATTATTCCAAATGGCACAGCATTATTTGTCTCTTCATCGCGACCAATTCGAGATCTTGAAGGGTTTGCCCAACCTAGAAGCGGTGTTCACACATACGCCAACCGCGGCTTAGCTGGCATTGATGGAAACATTTCAACAGCACTTGGTGTTGCCTGTGGCCACAAAGCCACAATTGCGCTGCTGGGCGACCTTTCTTTCTTGCATGACCTAACTGGGCTAGTAAACAAGGAAGCAATTAACTGCCGCTTTATTGTTATCAATAACGATGGCGGCGGCATCTTTTCAACTCTTCCACAACGTGGTGTAACCGGCTTTGAAACTGTTTTTGGAACACCTCATGGATTAAATCCAGCAGCGATAGCTCAAGCGATGGGTGTTGATGCCAAACAGATAAGTTCACTTAAAGAGTTAGAAGCTGAGATCAAGGCGCCAATATCTGGTGTGAGCGTTGTTGTGTGCGATGTACCTGATCGTGAGTCAAACGCGGACAATCTTAAGAAGATTGTGGAATCACTAAGTTCTATTTAAGTGCGCTGCGCATAGGTGAAAACTTTGCATACGTTTCAGCTAATTCAATCCCTGGATCTGAACCATCAACAATTCCGCATCCTGCAAAGATGCGAATAGTGTCGCCGTTTATCTGACCGCATCGAAGTGCGATTCCAAGTTCTCCATCACCTGCTGCGTCAATCCAACCAACAGGGCCTGCATAACGTCCTCGAGACATTCCTTCAATCTCAGAGATCAATTCAGCAGCAATTGGTCGAGGAGTTCCACACACAGCAGCAGTTGGATGTAATTGTTCAAGAATTGTAAATGCATCTGTGTGAGCAAGTGTTTCCACTAATGCGCCTGTCACATCTGTTGCGAGGTGCATAACATTTGCAAGGTGCAAAACAAATGGGGATTCGGGAACATTTGTTGATGAACAAAATGGTTCTATTGCATCTGCAACAGATCGAACCGCATATTCATGCTCTGCCAGATCCTTCGATGAACGTGCAAGAGATGCTGCCAACGCCAAATCTTTTGCATCATCACCAGTTTTACTAATGGTTCCGGCTAGAACTCGTGAAGTAATCATTCCGCGTGACAAGCGAAGCAATAGTTCAGGAGTTGCTCCAACTAATCCTGAAATCGAATATTTCCAAGTTGATGGATACTCCACCGCAAGTTTGTTCAAGATGGCCCTTGGATCGATGCTTTTGCTTGATTTAATGGTGATATCTCTCGCTAATACAACCTTGTCCAAATCCCCAGATTGAATTCTAGAAACCGCTGTTGCAACTCTGCTTTTCCAATTTATATCTGACTGTGGATTTTCATCCCAACTCATTTCTGCATTAGAAACATGATCAGGTGAGGTTTTTAGGACTGGTTGAGAATCTGAACCAATCCATGTAATCCAGGACTTGTCACCCTTGGAACCAACAACTACTTGTGGGATCACAAGAACTGAAACGTCATCTGGTGAGAAGGAAAAAGAGGCAAACAAAATTGGGCCAGTTCCACTGCCATGCACGGTGTTTGTTACTGCTAATTTTTCTAACTGCTTCTGCCACCAGTGGCGTGCATCTGCAAATCTATGGGGACCACTAACTGTGGTGGTTGCATATGTTCCCCAACCAACTAAACCATCACCACTTCGCACCCACGCAAGAGGATTTGAATCTGGAAGTAATTCCAGTAATGGCAAATGCTCGCCAAGGCGAGTTGTGGTTATCGGAATTAGTTGTGACATTGCTATGAATTTTTGCGGTTAACAACTCGCCAAATAACTGGAAGAGATGTTCCAGCAATTGCAATCTTTAGCACTTCACCAAAAATAAATGGAGTAAGTCCTGCATTAATCGTCCAACTCCAGCTTTGTCCTGTGTATTGATGTAACCACACAAGACCAAATGAAAAGGTAGTAATAGTTCCAATTAACATCGATGGCAGTGCAGTTAAGAAATTTTGGTCAAGGCGAAAGCGTGCAAGCTGGCCCAATACAAAGGTTGCAACCAACATTCCGATTAAGTAGCCACCCGTTGCACCAACAATACGATCTAATCCGTGCCCGCTATTTGCAAATACTGGCGCACCTGCAATCCCAGCTAATAGATAGATAGCAAAAGTTGTGAATCCCAAGGTTGACCCGTATGCAGTTCCAAGAATTAAGACACCCAATGTTTGACCCGTAACAGGTACTGGTGAGCCCGGAACTGGAATCGCAATTTGTGCCAACACTGCTAAGCCAAGAACTCCACTGACAACAAATACAGCGTTTGAAAGCGCTGTAGAGCGGGGGATCAGTGAAGAGCGAAGCGATGTAGCAGATAGCGACATGGGGAACCTTTCGATGTACCTAAGTTGTGGATGAGCCTACTTCAAGGGAGAATGCGCCTATGTCCCGCGCTAATTTGAACAAGGATCCCGATGAGGTCGCGGCAATGTTTGACGGGGTTGCCAAGCGTTATGACCTGGTCAACGATCTTTTGAGTCTGGGCCGAACCAAAGCCTGGCGTAAGGCGGCAACAAAGATCATCGCCCCACAGCCTGGGATGGTGATTCTGGATCTTGCAGCAGGACCGGGCTCCTCTTCAGAGCCTCTTTTCAAGGCGGGGGCAACCGTTTTTGCCACCGATTTCAGTGAAGGCATGCTCGCTCAGGGTCGGAAAGTGCGTCCATACCTGAACTTCTCCAAGGCGGACGCCCTGAACCTGCCCTTTGAGGCCGATACATTTGATGTGGTGACAATTTCCTATGGCCTGCGAAATACCGCCGATTTCGACAAAGCACTTGCCGAGGCCCGCCGCGTAACCAAGCCAGGTGGGCGGATGGTGGTTGTTGAGTTCAGCCATCCAACGTGGCGCCCGTTTCGCACCATTTATACGGAGTACTTAATGCGTTTATTGCCGGCCATAGCAAAAAAGACAGCCTCAAACCCAGATGCCTATGTTTACTTGGCAGAATCAATTCGGGCATGGCCGGATCAAGCTGGCCTAGCAGCCCGAATGGAGAAAGCTGGCTGGAGCCAGGTCACCTGGAAGAACCTAACTTTTGGTGTTGTTGCAGTTCACAGCGGGATAAAGGGCTAGCGGTCAGCGGCATAGGCCAATCGACCTTAGGATTTCGACCGTGATACCGACATCAAATCCGTATGTACCGATTTTGGTCATTGGCGCTATTGGTTTCGGCTTCGCCATGTTCTCAATTATCGCCGGTGCGCTCACAGGTCCTGCACGATACAACCGCGCAAAGCTAGATGCTTACGAGTGTGGAATCGAACCATCTCCTCAAGCCGCAGAAGGTGGACGTTTTCCAGTCAAATACTTCTTAACTGCGATGCTTTTCATCATCTTTGATATTGAAATTGTTTTCCTATACCCATGGGCGGTCACTTTTGATGCACTTGGTTTGTTTGGTTTAGTTGAAATGGCAATTTTTATTGCAACTGTTTTTGTCGCATATGCATATGTGTGGCGCCGCGGCGGATTGGAATGGGACTAAACAATGGGTCTTGAAGAGAAAATTCCGAGTGGTTTCTTACTAACCACAGTTGAGAAACTTGCTGGATACATGCGCAAGAACTCATTGTGGCCAGCAACATTTGGTCTTGCATGTTGTGCAATCGAAATGATGGCAGTTGGTTCGGCAGCAAAATATGACGTTGCACGTTTTGGTAGCGAGGTTTTCCGCGCATCCCCACGTCAAGCAGACTTAATGATCGTTGCTGGTCGTGTATCTAACAAGATGGCACCAGTTCTTCGTCAGATTTATGATCAAATGTCAGCACCAAAGTGGGTTCTTGCAATGGGTGCATGTGCATCTTCGGGTGGAATGTTTAATAACTATGCAATTGTTCAAGGCGTTGATCACGTTGTCCCAGTAGACATTTATCTACCTGGTTGCCCACCACGTCCAGAGATGTTGCTAGATGCAATTATTAAATTGCAAGAACAAATCAACAACACAAAGCTAGGTTCAAACCGCGCACAGATTATCAAGGAAGTTGAACTTGCAGCAATGAATGCAAAGCCAACTCACGAGATGAAGGGCTTGCTTGCGTAATGACTGATGGAATGTTTGGCGCAAAAGGCACTGGCGATACTTCTGGCTACGGCGGATTAGTTCGTAAAGCTAGTACTGCAGGCTCTTCTGAGCGTCCATACGGCAGTTATTTCGATGATGTTGCCGACGATCTAGAGCGCGCCTACCCGGAATTTTCAGATGCAATCGAACGCGTAGTTGTTGATCGCGGCGAGATAACACTTCACATTAAGCGGGAAAAATTAGTTGAAGTGGCTTTGATTTTGCGTGACAAATTAAAGTTTGAAATGTGCATGGGTGTTAATGGCGTTCACTACCCAGAACAAACTGGCCGCGAACTACATGCTGTTTACCCATTGCTTTCAATGACAAAGAATCAGCGAATTCGTTTAGAAGTTTCAGTTGCAGATGGCGATGCACACATCCCTTCACTGGTTGAAGTATGGGCTGGTAACAATTGGCACGAGCGTGAAACTTTCGACATGTTTGGAATCATTTTTGATGGTCACCCAGGACTTACTCGCATCTTGATGCCAGATGACTGGGAAGGTCACCCACAACGTAAAGATTACGCACTCGGTGGAATTGCAGTTGAGTACAAGGGTGCTACGACACCGCCTCCTAGTGAGAGAAGGAGCTACAAGTGACAACTTTTGATCCATACGCACCTTCGAGAGATACAACTGAAGGAAAAGTTTTCTCTGTCACTGGTGGAGATTGGGATGCACTTGTTCAGGATATTGGTGCAACAAAGGAAGAACGCGTTGTTGTAAACATGGGTCCTCAGCACCCATCAACACATGGTGTGCTTCGTTTGGTTCTTGAACTAGAAGGCGAAACAATTACTGAAGCTCGTTGCGGAGTTGGATATCTGCACACAGGTATTGAAAAGAATATGGAGTATCGCAACTGGACTCAGGGAACAACATTTGTAACTCGCATGGATTACCTAGGACCTTTGCACAACGAAACTGCTTACTGCTTAGCTGTAGAAAAGCTTTTGGGTATTACAGATGATGTTCCAGAGCGTGCTTCAGTTATTCGAGTAATGATGATGGAGCTCAACCGTATTTCTTCACACATGGTTGCACTTGGCACCGGAGCACTCGAATTAGGCGCAATTAGCCCTATGTTCTTTGCATTCCGAGAGCGTGAAACGGTTCTTGAAATCTTCGAAATGATCACTGGCTTGCGCATGAATATGGCCTACATCCGCCCAGGTGGAGTTCAACAGGATCTTCCAGAGGGTGCTCTAACAAAGATCCGCGATGGCGTTAAGTTGATGCGCAAGAACTTTAAGGAAAACGCAACTCTGCTTATTGGTAATTCAATTTGGATGAAGCGCACACAAGGCATTGGTTATCTTGATCTTGCTGGTTGTACGACACTAGGAATTACTGGCCCAGTTCTTCGTTCAACAGGAATGCCATGGGATCTACGTAAGGTTCAACCATATTGTGGTTATGAAAACTACAACTTTGATGTTGTAACTGCAGATACTTGCGATGTTTATGGTCGCTTCTTGATTCGTATGAATGAATTGGAACAATCACTTCGCATTATTGAACAGTGTGTTAACAAGTTAGAAAAGCTTGAAGGAGCACCAGTAATGGTTGCTGACAAGAAGATCGCTTGGCCAGCACAACTTGCATTGGGTGGCGATGGACTTGGTAACTCACTGGATCACATCCGCCAGATCATGGGAACTTCAATGGAGTCATTGATTCACCACTTCAAACTTGTTACAGAGGGATTCCATGTTCCTGCAGGTCAGGTATATGTTGCGATTGAATCTCCTCGAGGAGAGCTAGGTGCGTCAGTTGTTTCTGATGGCGGAACTCGCCCATATCGCGTTCACTTCCGTGAACCATCATTTAATAATTTACAAGCAACAGCTGCAATGAGTGAAGGCGGCATGGTTGCCGACATCATCGGTGCTGTTGCATCAATCGATCCAGTTATGGGAGGAGTTGATCGCTAATGGCATATACAGATGAAGATTTCCAGATCATGGACTCAATTATTAAGCGTTACCCACGCCCTCGTTCTGCGATCATGCCTTTACTGCATTATGTGCAATCAAAAGCAGGTTATGTAACGAATGAAGGCATTGAAGTTATTGCCAAAGTCCTACAACTAGAGGCCGCTGAAGTCACTGCTGTGTCTACCTTTTATACCCAATACAAGCCAACACCAGTAGGTGAGTACCACGTGGGTGTGTGCACCAATACTTTGTGCGCGGTTATGGGTGGGGATGCAATCTTTGCTTCACTCAAGGATCACCTTGGTATTGGCAATGATGAAGTAACAGCTGACGGCAAAGTTTCACTTGAGCACATCGAGTGCAATGCAGCATGCGATTACGCACCGGTTGTTATGGCTAACTGGGAATTTTATGACAACCAAACTGTTGAGTCTGCTAAAGATTTAGTTGATTCAATGCGTGCTGGAAATCCAAAGCCACCAACACGTGGACCAAACAAGTTAGTTACATGGAAAGAAGCATCAGCAGTTCTTGCAGGATTAAACGATGGACTTGCACATGAAGGTGTTCAAGCTGGAGAGCCAACTTTGCTTGGCCTGAAACTTTCGAAAGAGGGCAAGTAATGACGAAGCTAGCTCCAGTACTTTCTGCGCATTGGGATGAAAAAGATTCATTTACTTTAGAAGGCTATAAGCGTCATGGTGGTTACACCGCATCTGCAAAAGCACTTGCGATGGATCCAGATGCAGTCATTCAGCTTGTTAAAGATTCAGGACTTCGCGGTCGTGGAGGCGCAGGCTTTCCAACCGGAATGAAGTGGGGCTTTATTCCACAGGGTGATAACAAGGATCACTATCTTGTAGTTAATGCAGATGAATCAGAGCCAGGAACTTGTAAAGACACACCAC
>ERZ1022815.71-NODE-71-length-7610-cov-13.307876_pt1 | contig 7610 bp, 7 predicted proteins | sample MGYA00521087_ERZ1022815 | MGnify/ENA primary metagenome ERZ1022815 (study PRJEB33162, sample SAMN09633289) | freshwater metagenome | isolation source: freshwater | place: Canada:Alberta | collected 2017-07 | study: EMG produced TPA metagenomics assembly of the... | reverse complement strand
TCATCAAAGATAAGAATGACGTTGTACTCATCGCAGAGTTCACGAACACGCTCTAGGTAGCCAGCATCAGGCAAGATAATTGCAAGGTTTTCTAGAACTGGCTCAACGATGAAGCAAGCAATCTTTGAAGCATTCTTTTCAAACATTGCTTCAAGTGCAGGAATATTGTTGTAAGGAACTACGTAGATATCTCCTGCAACCAAGTTGGAATCAATTACCGGTGTTGGTTCTTCAGGATCGCCAGCCTTTTCTAAAGCAGGCTTACTTGAAACAACAAAAGGATCGTAGCTACCGTGGTAACCACCTTCTACTTTAAGAATTCCCATTTTATCTGAGGCAGAGCGTGCAACACGGACTGCATACATTGTTGATTCAGTTCCGCTGTTAGTAAAGCGAACCTGGTCAATCTTAAATCGCTTGCAAATCATTTCTGCAGCATCAGTTGAAATTGGTGATGGAGTAACAAAAAGCATTCCTGTTGCTAAGGAAGTTTGGATCTCTTCAATAACAGTAGGGTTTAAGTGCCCGGCAAACATGGCGCCAAAGCCCATAGATAGGTCTAGGAGCTGGCGACCATCAACATCGGTCATGTATGCGCCCTTGGCAGAGACGATTGAGATTGGGTATGGATCCCAGTGCTGGAAGCTAGATGTAACGCCTAAAGGCAAGGATTTAAATGAACGGCAACTCTCTTCGCCGCTCTTGCTCGTATTTTTTGTAAATAGTTCCCATTCTTGCTTGAGAATAGCTTCAACCCGCTTCGGGTCTACTGGAACTGATGTTGACGGGACAAATCGAAAAGTTTGCTTGTGGTTACTCTGTGTCAGCATTTGTAAAACTTGTACGGCAAAGGTTTCAACTTTTGAAACTCGTTTGAGAAGTACTCTCCCGGTTCGTTTTTGTTAATTTCTTAACAGGAGTAATTCTCCCACGCTTTAATAAAAATGCAACCCCGTTAGACTCACGGCATGCGTAAAGTCCGGGTGTTTTTAGCCTTTTTATTGGCTTTTTTGACAATAAATGGGGTTTCTTATGCATCCGACACTATTCCCTTAAGTTGTGCAAAAAAGACAAATTATGCAATTCGTATATCTAATGTAATAAAAGGGTGCGAAAAAACAGAGGTTTCTTTGGGGGCAGGCGCAATTCCCCGTTCATTGATTCGTCCCAACCAAATAGACAAACAACTTATGAACCGTTTCAAGGCCGCGCAAGCCGCTGCAAAAAAAGATGGACAAGCTCTCTATATTGCTTCGGGCTATAGATCACTTGATCGTCAAAAAGTTTTATTCGCCCAAGCTGTCAGAAAGTATGGAAGTGCGAAAGCAGCCAGCAAATGGGTTTCACCTCCACTTGTCTCACATCATCCGTGGGGTGTTGCAATAGATGTCAACTATCCAGATGAACCAGTAGGTGCAGGATGGTTAGAAATTAATGGATCAAAATTTGGTTTATGTCGCGTCTTTGAAAATGAATGGTGGCATTTTGAACCGGTAATCGCACCTGGTTGGAAATGTCCTGCATTAGTTCCTGATGCAACCTTTAGTGTTGATTAGCGAAGAAAGAGTGCGCGCAATCTGCGTGATGTAACAAAGAGTCCAACAGCGATCATCACTACGAAGTATCCAATATGAACAAAGACTCCTGAAGTAACGTTTCCAAACCAGAACGCCCGGACCAATTCAATGCCATGCCATAGAGGCAATGCCACGATGATCTTTTCAACCCAATCTGGATAGACAGAGATTGGATAGAGCGAGCCAGAGAACAGCGTCATCGGCAACAAGATGAAGTTGATGAAGCCCATCTGTTGGTAAGTCTTGAAGTATGAGGTCACAGCCATTCCGAAGGATGCAAAGCCAAACGCCACTAATGATGCGGCAGGGATTGCCAACAGCGCCCAGACGCTAGGGGTCAGACCTAGGGCGGTAACAACGGTTAGGAAGCCAAGTGAGTAGACCAAGCCACGAATCAGAGCCCAGCTGATCTCACCCAGTGCGATATCTAGTGGCCCAAGGGGCGTGGAGAGCATCGTCTTGTATAACTTTGATTCATTGAGCTTCCAGAAGACATTCCAGGTTGAATCATAGATCGCACCATTCATTGCACTGTTTGCGAGTAAACCTGGTGCAATAAACAATGTGTAATCAATTGTTGTGCCACCGGAGCTCACATCTCCAACGAGATTTCCCATGCCATAACCAAAAGCTAGTAAGAAAAGAACTGGCTCAACAAAACCTGTAACAACAGGGATCCACGTTGAAGATCTAAATGCTAACCAACCTCTTTCAAGCAACACATAAGGACGGCCGGCATACATCGCAGTTGATTTACTTTTTTCTGCGATTTCAACAGCAGCACTCACTTTGCCAACCTCCGTTCAAATTGGCGCATTGAAAGGATAATTCCAACTACTACTAGGGTAGATAGAAAAATTAAGTGGACTCCAACCATGAGATTACTAATCCCGTAATCAAATGCAGCTTCACGGCCAAGTTCTGTGGCATGCCATAACGGTGAAATCCAACCAATTGGTTGTAAGTAGATTGGCATTGAGGACAGAGGAAAGAATGTGCCCGAGAATAGAAACATCGGCATGATGACTAGACGACCAAGGATATTAAAGAACTGATCATCTTTTTCGATCTTAGCTGCAAAATACAAAATGATTGCACCAAATGCACCGCCACCTAAAACTGCAATTGGCAACAACAGCACACTTATACCAAAATCAACTACGTTAAATGCAAGCAGCAGTATGTAATACATTGCCACACTAAAAATAGCCCGGCAAATAGCTGCTAAATAAACACCCACTGCAATTTGACGACCGGTAATTGGTGTTGAGTTTTGCGCAAAGAAAAGCTTGCGCCATTTGAAACCTTCGATTGTTGGGAAAACAGTTTCATCCATAACGCCGGTGATAGCAGTATTTGCCAATAAAGCCGGTGCAATGAAGGCAATGTACTTGATGCCGTTCGTGCCACTTGTTCCAGAACCTTGTTCCACAAGGACACCAATACCGATACCCACTGCAATCAAGTAAAACAAGGGGTTTCCGATGTCTACGGCAGCGATAATCGCCCTCCACTTAGACATAGATTTCAAACGCGCTGAAGCTATATACAAAGCTCCAAAGCGTTGAATCTGCGGAACATCAATACCTGTGTTCATTCAATCAAAGTTCTTCCAGTTAAGCGCAAGAAGACATCTTCTAGAGAAGAGCGTCGAACTAGGGAAGTAGTTGGATGCATTTTTGCTGCAGCTATTTGTTCTAATAGTTTTTCGCCATCTTCTGTATACATCAAGATGCGATCGGGCAACGTCTCCATACGCTCACACATTTCTGACAACTGCGGAGCAACCTCTTTATTACGGTCACTACCAAAGCGAACCTCAAGAACTTCCTTGCTTGAATACTCTTTGATCAAACCTTGAGGAGTGCCCTCGGCCATGATCGCGCCTTTGTCCATTACAACAAGTCGATCACATAACTGTTCAGCTTCATCCATGAAGTGAGTTGTTAGAACCAGTGTCACACCTTGTTCCTTTAAGCGGAACAAGCGATCCCATAGAATATGTCGTGCTTGTGGATCAAGACCAGTTGTTGGTTCATCAAGTAGCAAAATATCTGGTTCACTCACAAGACCACGTGCAATTGTTAAACGACGCTTCATACCGCCACTGAGTGCTTCAACCTTCACATCACGCTTTTCTTCAAGCTGTGCGAACTCAAGTAGCTCTTCGATCTTTGCCTTAATAAACTTTTTAGAAAGACCAAAGTAGCGACCATAGATATACAGGTTTTCGCTAACGGTTAGTTCACCATCGAGGTTGTCCTGTTGTGGCACAACTCCTAAGTGTGCGCGAACAAGCGGACCAAACTTTTCAGGGTCTTTATCCAAGATTTCAACAGTTCCCGATGTGCGGGTAGATGTTGCTGCCAAGATGCGCATTGTCGTTGATTTTCCAGCACCGTTGGGACCTAGTAATCCAAAGGACTCACCCTTAGCGACATCAAAGTCAATGCCGTCTACAGCGGTGAAATCTCCGAAAACCTTGGTCAACCCACGTACAGATATGAGTGGTTTAGACATTCTTCAAGTCTACCTGAGTATTGTTTGCCTACGTGCGATTCATAAACGAACCAACCCACGACCTCACCTATGACGATGTTTTCATGGTGCCAAGCAGATCTGAACTTTCATCCAGAATGGATGTGGATCTTTCATCAATAGATGGAACCGGAACGACAATTCCTTTAGTTGTTGCAAATATGACAGCTATTGCAGGACGTCGTATGGCAGAGACAATGGCACGTCGAGGCGGGTTAACTGTTATCCCACAAGATATTCCACACGCAGTTGTTGATTCAGTAATCACATGGGTGAAAGAACGTCACCCCTTCTTTGATACTCCAATTACTTTGTCACCCCAATCAACAGTGGCAGATGCTGTCAGCTTGTTACACAAGAGAGCACATGGGGCTGTAGTTGTTGTTGAGGGCGGTAAGCCTGTAGGAATCATTACTGAGGATGATTGCAAGAGCGTTGATCGCTTCACACAACTACATCAAGTGATGAGTAAAGATTTAACGACCATGTCAGACACGCTTGGCGCTCGTGAAGCTTTTGAATTCTTAAATCAACATCGCCTCAAGTTGGCACCAGTGATTGCAAAAAATGGTGACTTAGTGGGAATCATGACAAGACTTGGCGCACTGCGTGGAACTTTGTATTCACCAGCACTTGATGCACAAGGCAAGTTGCGTATTGCAGCAGCTGTTGGCATCAATGGCGATGTTGCAGCTAAGGCATCAGCGCTGCTTGCATCTGGTGCGGATGTATTGGTAGTTGATACCGCACACGGTCACCAAAAGAAGATGCTTGAAGCATTGGCTGCGATTCGCTCAGTAAATCCAAGTATTCCAATCGTTGCTGGCAACGTTGTTACAGCCCAAGGTGCTCATGATTTAGTTGAAGCCGGTGCAAACATCGTCAAGGTTGGAGTTGGACCTGGTGCGATGTGTACGACGCGCATGCAAACAGGTGTGGGACGCCCACAATTTTCAGCTGTTCTGGAGTGCGCAACAGAGACTAAAAAGCTTGGCGCACATGTCTGGGCAGATGGTGGAGTTCGCCATCCTCGCGATGTTGCATTGGCGTTGGCTGCAGGCGCGTCACAAGTAATGATCGGATCCTGGTTTGCAGGAACATATGAGTCTCCTGGGGATCTACAAAGTGATGCAAATGGTCGCTTGTACAAAGAATCCTTCGGAATGGCATCTGCGCGCGCAGTTGCAGCTAGAACATCACAGGAAGATGCCTTTGATCGCGCTCGCAAAGCGTTGTTTGAAGAGGGAATCTCAACTTCTCGGATGTATCTAAACCCAGCTCGTCCTGGTGTTGAAGATCTACTCGATGAAATTATTGCTGGAGTTCGTTCTTCATTTACTTATGCAGGTGCAAAGAACATCGAAGAGTTTGCTGAGAAAGCAACTGTTGGCGTTCAATCATCAGCAGGTTACGCTGAGGGACGACCACTACATTCATCTTGGAGCAATTAACTACATGAGCCAAAAGCCAACCATCATCCTTGCTACAAGCAATGGAGTTGGAATGGGTCACCTCGCACGAGCAAGTGCTGTTGCTATTGCTTTAAAGGAAGTTGCTAATCCAATTATTGTTTCAATGGCTGGTGGTATTGCAGAAGTTCCTTCGTTTATGGGGATTCGTTGCGAATACATCCCGGGCCGAGATCGCATGTGGATGAGTCGTGAAAAGTGGGATGTTTATTTGCGCGATCGCCTATTAGCTCTAGCTGAAGAAACTGGTGCAAAGGTTTTGTCATTTGATGGCGTTGTTCCTTATCCAGGAGTAATTGCAGCAAAGAATGCAAACCCACAATTGAAGTTGGTCTGGGTGCGCCGTGGTTTGTGGCAAAAGAAACCGCAACGTTTCATTTTAGGTTTGCAATCAAAGATGATGGACAAGGTTATTGAGCCAGGAGATATTGCCCGCGCTTATGATTTTGGACCAACTGCTAAGCGCAAAGACTCTGTTTTAACCGCACCTGTTTCACTTTTTCGCAGAGAAGATGCGATGTCACGCGATGACGCGCGCCGCGCACTTGGTTTAGATCTCAACCGCCCAACAGCCCTTGTCCAACTTGGCACCGGCGATAGTGATGTGAATGAAAAGATGACAGCTGCGTTAGCCGGATTACTTGGTTGGAAAGACTTGCAAGTTATCTTGACCAAAGCGCCAGTTGATAAAGATGGTAATTCTCTGGCACCAGAAGGTCTTGATCTAAAGGTTGTTCGCTACTTCCCACTTGCCAAGGTATTACACGCCTTTGATGCGGGCATCTGTGCAACTGGCTATAACGGCGTGCATGAGTTATTGCCCGCACAAGTACCAACAGTTTTTGTTTCAAACATTCGTGGAACAGATGATCAAGAGGCACGAGCCAAGTGGTGCAATGACTTTGGATATGCCTTGCGCGCCGACCAAGCAGATTTAGCGGACATCACCGCGAAAGTAAAGATGTTGCAGGATTCTGCTGTTCGCAAGCGCTTGTCTGATAAGTGCGCAGAACTACCAAATACAACTGGCGGACAAGAGATTGCTGCAATGTTGTATAAACTAGCTATTGAACAAAAGCCAGTTCGTGCAAAGACATTTACCTTTGCTCGCCTGATGGCGCAGGACCACATCAACCGTGGATTACGCCATGTTGCAAACCTTGGTTTGCGTCGAGTTGCATTGGTCTATCGATTCTTAAACCCACACATTAAAGTGCAGGAAATTGATCAAGCTCCACCTGTGTTTGGCAGTCACACCACAGCTTCAGAATTACACCCACTTATTAAGTCAGCAACTAGGTATGAGCACTTGATTGAAGGCGCTTCAGCCAATTACAGAAAGCGCCGCGAAGAGATAGCATTTGCAGCCTACGGAAAAGAAATGATTGTGACTAAGACAAAATGAACTTTCGTTCTTGGATTAAAAAGACCCAGGCAGGTCGCATAGTCTGGCGCGTGATTATTGGTGTCATTGGCGGTGGAATAACCGCGGCCGGAGCTGTTGCATTAATCGGCCCAGGACCAGGAATCCTTATTGTTTTAGCAGGATTAGGTATTTTGGCAACAGAGTTTGCATGGGCAGGTCGCGTCATGATGCGCACTAAGGAAATCGCGGCAAGAACTGCAGAACGAACTGGCATGAAGCCATGGGTTAAGTACTTTTTAATCTCTGGTGGCGCAGTGTTTTCAATCATCGCTATTTTCATTTATCACAGTCGGTAGTTCACGGGTAGGCTTCCCGAATGACTAGAGCCGATACTTCAGTAGAAATTCACGACCTCATTGCAGAGCGTCGCAGTCCGCGTTCACTAGATGCAACAGCAACAATTGAAAACCAAGATCTATTGGCATTGCTTGAAGCGGCTCGTTGGGCACCATCTGCCAACAATCTTCAACCGTGGCGATTAATCGCAGGTAAGAGAGATGACTCAAACTTCAACGCACTCCTTGAATGTCTTGTGCCCTTTAACCAAAGCTGGTCAAAGCGCGCAGCAGCTTTTGTTGCAATCGCTGGAACTCCAGCACA
>ERZ1022815.70-NODE-70-length-7636-cov-8.456008_pt1 | contig 7636 bp, 6 predicted proteins | sample MGYA00521087_ERZ1022815 | MGnify/ENA primary metagenome ERZ1022815 (study PRJEB33162, sample SAMN09633289) | freshwater metagenome | isolation source: freshwater | place: Canada:Alberta | collected 2017-07 | study: EMG produced TPA metagenomics assembly of the... | reverse complement strand
ACTTCACCTGCAACGTGTACCTGACCTGTCGTGATGAGAGTTTCAACTGCAACTCGGCTCTTTTTGTCCTGAGATAGCAATGAATCCAGAACTGCATCAGAGATCGCATCTGCAATCTTGTCTGGGTGTCCTTCGGTTACTGATTCTGACGTGAAAAGTCGCTTTGACATTTTTAACCTAACTGCCGGATGGCTTGATCAAGAAGTAAATTTCCGAGAGCGTCTTTGGAGACTTCCTTGACCGCTATATCCGCATCATTGCGTAGGAGTATGGTACCCATAGTCTGGTCCTGGCCAAATATCGCCCCGCCAGAAACATCATTTACATAGATTAAATCTAATCCCTTAGCCTCAAGCTTTCTGCGAGCCTCCTGCAAATGATCCTTAGTCTCAGCGGCAAAACCAATAACAACTTGATCCTTCTTCAGCGGGACAAGAGAACCAAGTAGATCAGGATTCTCCTCTAACTCGATGCTTCCAAATAATGACTTCTTAATCTTCTCGAGAGATGAACTCTTTGGTTTGGCATCTGCAACAGCAGCACTCATGATCAATATGTCACACATAGGAAATTGCTCCAACAAAACCTTATGCATTTCAGAAGCACTTTCAACGCTAGATACTTCTATTCCCTCTAAGGCCGATGTATCAAAATTTGCTGCGATCAAATGAACCTGTGCGCCACGATTACGCGCTGCAAGAGCAATAGCTATCCCTTGCTTCCCAGAGGACTTGTTTCCAATGAAACGAACTGGGTCAATTGCCTCGCGAGTTCCTCCCGCAGTGACTAGAACGCGTTTCCCCTTAAGATCTTGAACATTGCCAGTCAAGTGGTCAAACTTTTCAATAATCGCAGCAACTTCAGGGAAGCGGCCCGGGCCAATATCTTTACCAGTAAGTCGTCCAACATCTGGCTCCATGATCAAGAATCCGCGTGAGCGCAGCGTTCCTACATTGGCCACCGTGGCGGGATCGAGCCACATAGTAGGATGCATCGCTGGAACTAACATCTTTGGAACATCAGATGCCAGGACCAAATTGGTAAGTAGATCATCTGCGCGACCAGCTGCAAGGCGGGCAATCAAATCTGCTGTTGCCGGCGCAATCAAAAAGAAATCTGCTGCTTCAGCTAAAGCAATATGTGGCACGGTGTGAACGTTCTCCCACACATGAGTATTTACGGGCCGACCAGAAAGTGCTTCCCATGTTGCTTTACCAACAAAATTGAGTGAGGAAGGAGTTGGAACGACAGTAATTACATAGCCACGGTCTTGAAGACGACGCAACAATTCACAGGATTTATAAGCTGCGATTCCGCCACCAACGCCGAGTACAACCTCGCGGCCGATTAGTGACATTCGAAAGTTTTTAAGCGGTTGGCTCGAGGTTTTCGATTGTTAGAAGACCTTCATTGATCTCGCGAAGTGCGATTGAAAGTGGCTTCTCATGCACATGTGTTTCAACTAGTGGTCCTACGTATTCAAGTAGTCCCTCACCAAGTTGTGAGTAATAAGCGTTGATCTGACGAGCACGCTTTGCAGCGTATAGAACAAGGCTGTACTTCGAGCCACTCTTGTCTAGAAGTTCGTCAATCGGTGGATTAGTAATTCCATCCATGGTTTACCCCGCTTCATTAATTTCTGAATTAATAACAACCTATTAATTATGGGCTAACTCTATCAGTTTCTCGACCACGGTCTCGACCTGGTCATTTATCAGGACTACATCAAAAAATGATGCTACGGCCAGCTCTTCTTGGGCTAATTTGAGGCGTTCAGCCCTTCTTTCAGGGCTATCAGTCCCCCGACCTTCAAGTCGAGCGACTAACTCCTCCCACGTTGGAGGCTCTAGAAAAACAAGAACGGATTGAGGCAAATGTGCTTTAACTTGTTTTGCTCCTTCAATTTCAATCTCTAATAAAACATTTTTACCAAGTAATAGAGCTTGCTCAACGCTCTCCTGAGGAGTGCCATAACGATTGCCTGCAAATTCTGCCCACTCTAAGAACTCATCTGCTTTAACCATGCGGGTGAACTCTTCTTCACTCACAAAAAAGTAATCTTTTCCATCAACTTCATTATCTCTAGGACTTCTAGTTGTTGCACTTACGCTAACCCAAAAGTCACCGGCCTCACGAAGCCTTTTCGCGACAGTACTCTTACCAACACCGCCCGGACCTGAAAGAACAAGGAGCTTGCCAGGTTTGATTGCGTGATCTAACTTCATAAACTCCTCGCGCAACTGCTTAATCTGGAGCCGACCTAATCCCTGAATTCTACGGGTAGGAGAGATATCCAAACGCTCCATAAGTGATTGTGCGCGCACTTTACCAACTCCGGATAAAGACTCGAGTAACTCCTTCACTCGCATCTTTGCAACCGCGTCATCGGTTTTTGCCATCTCCAATATCGTATCGACGGAAAATTCACCGCTCTTGATCTTAATCTTGACCTCGGATCGACGTTTTCTTGACGCTGCAGCCTTTAGCAACGCTTGCTGGCGCTGCTCAGGTGTTAACTGCGGAGGTAATCCCATGTGATAAATCTAGCGTTTAATCTAGATAAGTTCGGATGCAATCTGAGCGGCGCGATCGCGCATGGCCTCAGCTCCGGCGCTCCAACTTTGAGTTATCGGACGTCCAATCACAACCAAGTTTGCTCCGGTAGAGATTGCACCTTTCGGAGTCATGGTTCTTACTTGATCATCACCTGCTGCTGAATCTGCCGGTCTCACACCGGGTGTAATGATGATTGGCGTGGGACCAACCGCTTTCCGAATAGCTGCAATCTCCAAAGGTGAACACACGATTGCACCCGCACCAGCCGCCACGGCAATTCTGGCCAAACCAACAGCTGAATCAAGGGCGTTTGTTCCATAACCTATTTCACTCACATCTTCTTCAGATAAAGAGGTCAAGATCGTAACTCCCGTTACATGTGTTTTTGGTAATGCATCGACTGCTGCCTTGATCATTGCGGCACCACCTGATGCATGAACTGTTAAGTATCGTGGAGCTAGGTTGGATACCGCTTTTGCAGCGCCACTTACTGTATGAGGAATGTCATGAAGTTTAAGGTCAAGGAAGATGTCAGAGTCAGTTACACCCTTAATTGCTTTTACACCTTCGCTGCCAAAAGTTAAGAAGAACTCCAAGCCGAGTTTGTACACCGAAATATAGTCTTGTGTCGCCTTAACCCATTCAATAGCCGTTACTAACTCTGGTGTGTCAACTGCGAGAACAATCGGCGCTTTAGACATTTGCCTGCTCTGCTTCCGGTCTATGTGCATAGCCAACAGCCTGCTTCAGTGATGTAAATCCACGATCTAGCAGCAACTGTTTTAATTCGTTTTGAATCTTCATGATGGCGGTTGGATTGCCAAAGCTTGCCGTACCAATTGATACACCACTTGCTCCAGCTAAAATCATCTCCAGAGCATCTTTACCGGATGCAACCCCACCCATTCCTAGGATTGGAACTTGAGGAAGCGCTGCGTGTACTTGATACACAGCACGAACGGCAATCGGACGAATAGCAGGTCCGGATAACCCTCCGGTTTTCCCACCTAAATGAGGACGCATAGTGTCAACATTTATCACCATGCCGAGCACTGTATTGATCAATGCCAATCCATCGGCCCCAGCGTCAACAACACCACGTGCAATTGACACTAAATCAGTTACATCAGGAGACAGTTTTGCAATTATTGGAAGTTCTCCGCCAATTGTGCGTCTCACACCATCGATAACTCTTCTGGAAGCTTCAGGGTCACACGCAAAAACTAATCCGCGATTTTCAACATTTGGACAGGAAATATTGACTTCTATTGCACTGATGCCTGAGACAGAGCGGAGTTTTCTGGCAAGTGTCGAATACTCTTCAACAGTTTCACCCGCGATCGAAACAATAATTCGCGCTTTTTGCTCGATTAGGTAAGGAATATCCTTAGCGATGAATGCATCTATCCCAGGGCCTTGTAAACCAATTGAATTGAGCATTCCACTCGGGGTTTCAGCCATACGTGGAGTTGCACGTCCGGTTCGCACCTTCGACATTACAGACTTGGTGACTACTCCACCCATTTCCCGTAATGGGAAAAACTGTGCCAATTCACGACCAGAACTCGCACATCCACTAGCTGTAAATGTTGGAGCAGGAAACCAGGTGTTTCCAATTGTCGTTGAGAAATCTAAAGCGGTCATAGCTGCTTACCAACCAAACTCCACTGGACTTTAGAACCATCCATTACAGGCCCATCAATACATGAACGAAGCATGGAGACAGTCCCATCTTCACTTTCGACTGGGAGTACACATGTCATACAGACACCGATACCACAGGCCATCGCTTCTTCAACTGCGCATTGATGAACAACTGAGAGTGAATCAGTGATCTTTGTTATCGCCGACAACATTTGCATAGGGCCACACGAATACACGACAGCAACATCTAAGTCTTTAATTATTTCAGCTATTGGATCTGTGACTCGTCCTGTTTGTCCCATAGACCCATCTTCAGTATAAATACGCATTGAGTTAACAGCGCGCTTTCCCTCCATAGGGGCATATATTTTTGAGGCGGTACTTGCACCGAGCAACATATCAACCCTGCAACCACGCGCATTTAGTACTTCAGCTAATCCGAACAAAGGTGCTGATCCATAACCGCCGCCAACGAGCAACACAGGAACCGGTTCTGTAGGAATTCCGAAAGCGGTTCCAAGCGGTGCAACAATATCTAGAACAGCTCCTTCCCCTTGGGCGCATAGCCACTTACTCCCCTGACCATGCGGGGCAGCTATTAGCTCCATCGTTCCGCCAAAAGTGGAATTGATTGAGACGCGAGAGATAGCAAATGCTCGGCGCAAGATCATGCTTGATGAATCCCCACCAACATTTATTGCAACGAAATTTCCTGGTTTACATAAAGAGGCAAGATCTCCGATGTTAATGATTATCTGGTGGTATTGGCCCACCTTCTTATTGCTCACGATAGGTGCAAGCAGTTGAGCTGCGCTCTTATTTATTTGAGACATTTATGCCAACCACTCTTGCAAAGACTTAATGCTAAGAGGACTGCTTTGGAGGAAAGTGATTGCATCTACAGCAGCGCTAAATCCAGCAGTCGTTGTGATGCATGGGATAGAGCGTTGCACGGCAGCGGTCCGGATAGCCCAGCCATCTGCGCGAGTTCCACGTCCAACCGGCGTATTAATTACCAAATCGATCTCACCTGCGTTAATGATGTCAACGATTGTTTTCTCACCCATAGCGCCAGTTCCCTCAGAGTTTTTCCGCACTGGAGTGCACTCTATACCGTGCTTTTGCAAGAACAATGCTGTTCCATCTGTCGCAAGGATTCGGAAACCTAGATCCGAAAATCCCTTAGCGGGTTCGATCCCCGTCGCTTTGTCTTTGTCGGCCAAAGAGATAAACACTGTGCCAGAGACCGGTAAAGGCCCAAATGCGGCGATTTGGCTTTTGGCATAACTCTCCCCAAATGTTGGAGAGATTCCCATAACTTCACCGGTAGAGCGCATCTCTGGTCCTAGAACTGCATCAACGCCTCGTCCATCGGTTCTGCGGAAGCGGTTCCATGGAAGCACCGCCTCTTTAACGGAAACTCCCTTAGGGATTCCATCACCACTTGATGGGAGTATGCCTTCGGCACGCAACTCAGAAATAGTTGCTCCTACTGAAATCCTTGCAGCAGCCTTTGCTAACGGCACACCCGTTGCTTTACTCACAAATGGAACAGTTCTAGAAGCTCGTGGATTTGCTTCTAGTACATAGAGTGAGTTGTCGGCTATCGCGAATTGAATATTAATCAGCCCACGAACATCAACACCGCGAGCGATCTTCTCTGTTGCAATCCTAATCTCGACTCTCTGTTCATCTGTTACGGTCATTGACGGTAGCACGCATGCACTGTCACCACTATGGATGCCAGCCTCTTCAATGTGCTCCATTACTCCCCCAAGGAAGAGTTCAGTTCCATCAAACAGGGCATCAACGTCTATTTCAATAGCGTTATCAAGAAATCTATCAACTAAGACAGGATGATCTGGAGTTATATCTGTTGCTCGCGTGATGAATCCACCGAGTGCAGCATCATCATAAACAATCTCCATGCCACGACCACCAAGAACAAATGATGGGCGAACTAATACTGGATATCCGATCTCATGAGCAATTGTTGTCGCCTCTAATTGAGAAGAAGCCATGCCAAATTGAGGAGCAGTTAAACCCTGATCAGCCAAAATATTTCCGAATGCTCCCCGCTCTTCAGCAAGATTGATTGCTTCTGGCGAAGTGCCAAGAATATTGACTCCATTAGCTTTTAACCCAGCAGCCAAACCAAGCGGAGTTTGACCACCCAATTGAGTGATCACACCTAGGACGGGTCCAGCCTGGGTTTCTGCATAAACAACTTCAAGGACATCTTCTAGCGTAAGTGGCTCGAAGTAGAGTCGATTACTAGTGTCATAGTCTGTTGAGACAGTTTCTGGATTGCAATTAATCATAATTGTTTCAAATCCAGCATCGCGCAATGTAAAAGATGCATGGACACATGAATAATCAAATTCAATTCCTTGACCGATGCGATTGGGTCCGCTGCCCAGAATAATTACCGCTGGTGTTGTTCGCGAACGAACTTCAGTTTCTTCTTCATAACTGGAGTAGTAATAAGGCGTGAATGCTTCGAACTCTGCAGCACACGTATCTACTGTTTTATAGACAGGTCTTACACCAAGATGGTGTCGCGCTTTTCGAACCTCTTCCTCAGTGACATCGCGCAATAGTGCTATCTGTGAGTCCGAGAAACCTTGCATCTTCGCCGTGCGGAGTAAATCCTTGGTCAGCTCACCTGGTTGGGCTATAGCCGCTGCTTGCTGATTAATAATTTCTATTTGTCGTAAATACCAACGATCAATCTTGGTTGCCTCATGGACTTGCTCAATAGTTGCACCAGCCCACATCGCCTTTTGTGTTTGCTGCAACCTGTATTCAGTCGGGATCTTCATGGATTGCAGGAGTGATGACAGTTCAGTTTGGCTTATCTCTGGCCAAGAAAAAATCGCCTCTTTGCGCTCCAAGGATCGAAGCGCTTTCATAAGTGCCTCTGAGAAGGAGCGACCTATAGCCATCGCCTCTCCGACACTTTTCATGGTTGTTGTTAAGCGTGGATCAGCATCTGCAAACTTCTCGAAGGCAAAGCGAGGTACTTTCACCACTACATAATCCAGAGTCGGCTCAAAGGAGGCCGGAGTAACTTTGGTAATGTCGTTTTGAATCTCATCTAGCGTGTATCCGATAGCAAGCTTTGTCGCAATTTTGGCTATCGGAAATCCTGTAGCTTTTGATGCAAGCGCACTCGAGCGGGAAACACGAGGGTTCATTTCAATAACAATTATGCGGCCATTATCCGGATTTACAGCAAATTGAATATTACATCCACCCGTGTCGACGCCTACCTCGCGAATAATATCCATCGAAAGATCGCGCAGCTTCTGATACTCAACATCAGTCAATGTCATAGCCGGGGCTACGGTAATTGAATCTCCCGTGTGAACGCCCATGGGATCTAAATTTTCAATCGAACAAACGATTACAACGTTATCTTTTCGATCACGCATTA
>ERZ1022815.66-NODE-66-length-7772-cov-17.713878_pt1 | contig 7772 bp, 1 predicted proteins | sample MGYA00521087_ERZ1022815 | MGnify/ENA primary metagenome ERZ1022815 (study PRJEB33162, sample SAMN09633289) | freshwater metagenome | isolation source: freshwater | place: Canada:Alberta | collected 2017-07 | study: EMG produced TPA metagenomics assembly of the... | reverse complement strand
TATACTATTCATATACCTTTTTAGCAGTGGTTTAGCCTTATTTATTATATATTTCTATTTTTCAATTCCTAACGGCTAGTTGGTCATTTATCTGGTCGTATTTGTCTCTATTGGAACTTGGAAATGTCGGAAACAGATTCTTTTGATGGTAGTTTAAATGATGAAGGTTTAGATATATTAACACCTTCAGATAGACCTAATTCATCAGTCTTAGGTGGTGTTATCAGTAGTAGTTCATCTCGGACACCAGCTTCTGCCAGAAATCGTTGTTTAATTGGAAACTGTCATTTTACTTATGATCCTTCTAAACCTCAAGATTATATTAATCATTTACATCTTAAAACTACTGTTCATGGTGTAGGTTGTTGTCAAGAAATTCATCTGATTGATGTGAATTCTCCAAAGAAAAAATTTCATTTGTGCCCCTTCTGTGCCTTACCATTCAAACGTCTGGCTAGTCATAAATGTCGTTCATCTTCGTCACAACTATCTTCAGTTGATGGAAATCACGTTCTGGAACCAACAGCTCCAGTTAATGGTTCAACTTCTCGTCCAATTGGGTCGCCAAATCAACCTGCTCATCGATCGTCTCCAAATCAGCGTCATAGAACTCAAAGTCGTTCTTCGTCTGCTTCTGCCTCAGCTTCAGCTAATGTCGCACGTGATACTGATGTTGAATCTGTTTCTGATTCAACTGAACAACCTAGAAAGTTCTTCCTGCGAAAAAATGCTGATTGTTTTCACTTTCCGAAACCTGTTTTTAATGCTATACTTCCAGCTTTTATCAGAGTTTTAACTGAGTTATGTGTCAATTTAGAAAGAAATCAACATAGTGAAGATTCTTCTCAATCTATTAGAGCATTCTTATCACTGCCTTCACTCTATGTCCCAAATAAGTTTCGAGCTTCTGCTAAAGCAGCCAAAGCTTTCACTGTTATCACAAAAACTCCTGATGTTGAAAGTGTTTCTTCATTAGTTGTTGATATGGTTTTAGACTTTCAATCTTCACGAGTAAAGAAAGGTTCTTATGCTGGTATGGGTATTGTCAACAATATGATTCCTCGTTATCTTGAAAAGAAAATTGAGAGTAATGTTAGGGTAAATCAAGCATCAGTTGCTATGCAATGCTTGGAGTCGTTATCAAATAAAGAGGAACCAGTTCACATTTCTCCTTCTTCTCCTTATTTTGAGAAAGCTAAACAATTGCATCCAGTAGCTACTGCAGATAATCACATCATGCCTGAGCTCCCTCCAGAATTTACTGGTCAAACTATTGTTGCTGCAGAACTTTTGAGACACTGCAAAAAGTTTAAGAAACTTAAAAGCTCGGGATTCTCTAACTGGACAACTGAAACAATTATTCAAATGTTCAAAGCTAGTACTGAGTCAATGGCTTTAGTTACTCGTCTTATGAATCTTCTATTGAAAGGAAAAGGTGGAAATACTGATCTTTGGCTGGCAAGTAGACTAGTTCTAATCAAAAAATCATCTGGAGGTATTCGTCCAATAGCAATTCAAGATGCATGGATTAGATTCTTGTCAAGTTTCTTAGCTGGAAATGTCAAAGAGCAAGCGAAAGTCTTCTTCCTTCCTCATCAAGTTGGCATTGGTGTCGCAGGTGGCGCTGAAATTATGGTTCATGCTGTTAATGCAGTTGTTGAATATATTAAATCTCCAATTGGATCTGACATAATTATCATCAAAATTGATTTTAATAATGCATTCAACTCGATGCATCGTAGTTCTATTTATAATGAATTATTAGGCTCATTTCCTCATTTGGCAAGATGGTTTCACTGGACTTATAGCCACAAGACGCCAATCTATTCTTCGGAATCAGAGTATTTATTTGACAGTGAAATAGGTGTTAAACAAGGTGATCCTTTAGGTCCTTTCTTTTTTGGCTGTGGAGCTCAAGCTACTGTTAGAAAATTAGTCTCTGACTTCAACAATGAAATTGAAATTATTGGTTATCTAGATGACAATACAGTTATAGTTAAAAGAACTTCAGCCGCAGCTGTCTATGAGAAATTAGTATCTAAATTCAAATTGATCGGTTTACACGTCAATACAGATAAAACATCTATTTTCGGTTCTGCAGAATCATTGAATTATATTAAAAATGAAGGTACTAGCTTATCCCAAATTCAATCAACTTCATCGGAGTTTCTTTCAGTCTTAGGAGTCCCATTAGGTGTTGATGCTGTTGTCAAACAAGAAATTACAAAATCGATTGATGATTATGTGAAAGTTCTGCCTCTACTTGTCAAATTATCTCCAAAATTGGTTTATTATTTGTTGAAATTCTGTATTAATGCCAGGCCTATGTATATCCTTCGTACTAGTGCTCCTTGGCTCACAAAATCAGCAATTGAATATTTTGACAGATGTATCGACAATGGGATATTTGCTTTGTCGTCATGGTCTGAATCCAATACAACATTCCAAAACATTGATTCAATTGATGAATTAAATCAATTACCAGATCTCACTGATGTTACTCGTCTAGTTCGTTCAATTTCACTTGGAGGAGGTGGCGCAGGAATTCGTAGAGGTTCTGATGTTAGTAAAGCTGCTTATACTGCATCTGTCATGAACAGTTGGCAATTTATTTCGTGTCAAGATGGTATGACACGTTTCATTCGTTATTTGAAATCTAATCCCACTCTATTTATCCAAAAACACGTGGAATTGATTCAACCTCTCGAATTGAAATATCGAAATGAAAATGTCAACAACTCTGCAACTTTCTTTCATTATCTGGCCGATAAATCAACTTCAACACCATGTCAAAAGCTTCTCACAATCAAAGTTGAAGAAAAATTGATATCTGATTTGAAAGCTTTACTTACAACAGAACAAAGATTACCTGCATTGGCAACATTTGTTAGTAATCAACCAAATGAAACATCAGTCTGGTTAAAACATCCTTTTGAGAATCAAACTTTATTACAATTGAACGATAAAGAATTTGTATCAAACTTTCGTATCAGAATCTTAATCGAGATCTTTCTCAGAATAGAAAATGCGAGACATCTATGTCTTTGTGGCAAAGTCATATTCCCAGGTTTAGACGAATATCATTTCTTGTCCTGCAAAGCTCCATCTGGACCATGTTCAGATAGAACACTTCGACACAATGAAATCAGAGACGAACTTCGTCTGCTTATGAAAAAATTCTTTCCTGAAGATAGAATCAGGCGTGAGGAATTCATCCCGGATCAAATAGTCAATGGAAGAGATCGACGCAAGGCAGATGTTACTCATTATGGTATTAATGACGATGCTAATGTATATTTCGATGTATCAGTTACTTCACCTTCATGTTATCGAACAATCAAATCACATAAAACGCATGAGAAAGCATTAGCAGCAGCACTTTCAAGAGAAAAGAGTAAATTATGTCTATATGGCAAAACTTTTGGTCTACCATTCAAATCGAGATTAATTCCTATCGTCTTAGAAGTATATGGAGCTTTTGGTAAGAGTACAAAACAACTCTTGGTTAATTTGAACAAAATTGCACGAAATGTTGATGATCCAATGGAAAAACAAAGATTATTGAATGCTATCAAATGGTTCAAACAAAGAGTTGTAATCATCTGTGCAAAGTATACTTCAAGTTTAATCGTGTTCCATGGTAAAAATGCTGATGCATTAATTCCTGTTGATAATAGAGAGTATGAAGATGAAAAAATTGCTGAAGACCCATTCAATGATGAATTTGTTAATGAACCTGACTTTATTGTTGAGGTTGATGATGATGAAATTGTTGAAGGTGCCTAAATTTGCACCGGAGTTAGTAGAATTTGATTGCTGCCTCAGGGTTTACTCTCTGACTGATTGATTTTAGACACGGTCCGTACACCTTCTGTATAATTAGATTAATCTAATTATACAGAAGGTGTACGGACCGTGTCTAAAATCAATCAGTCAGAGAGTAAACCCTGAGGCAGCAATCAAATTCTACTAACTCCGGTGCAAATTTAGGCACCTTCAACAATTTCATCATCATCAACCTCAACAATAAAGTCAGGTTCATTAACAAATTCATCATTGAATGGGTCTTCAGCAATTTTTTCATCTTCATACTCTCTATTATCAACAGGAATTAATGCATCAGCATTTTTACCATGGAACACGATTAAACTTGAAGTATACTTTGCACAGATGATTACAACTCTTTGTTTGAACCATTTGATAGCATTCAATAATCTTTGTTTTTCCATTGGATCATCAACATTTCGTGCAATTTTGTTCAAATTAACCAAGAGTTGTTTTGTACTCTTACCAAAAGCTCCATATACTTCTAAGACGATAGGAATTAATCTCGATTTGAATGGTAGACCAAAAGTTTTGCCATATAGACATAATTTACTCTTTTCTCTTGAAAGTGCTGCTGCTAATGCTTTCTCATGCGTTTTATGTGATTTGATTGTTCGATAACATGAAGGTGAAGTAACTGATACATCGAAATATACATTAGCATCGTCATTAATACCATAATGAGTAACATCTGCCTTGCGTCGATCTCTTCCATTGACTATTTGATCCGGGATGAATTCCTCACGCCTGATTCTATCTTCAGGAAAGAATTTTTTCATAAGCAGACGAAGTTCGTCTCTGATTTCATTGTGTCGAAGTGTTCTATCTGAACATGGTCCAGATGGAGCTTTGCAGGACAAGAAATGATATTCGTCTAAACCTGGGAATATGACTTTGCCACAAAGACATAGATGTCTCGCATTTTCTATTCTGAGAAAGATCTCGATTAAGATTCTGATACGAAAGTTTGATACAAATTCTTTATCGTTCAATTGTAATAAAGTTTGATTCTCAAAAGGATGTTTTAACCAGACTGATGTTTCATTTGGTTGATTACTAACAAATGTTGCCAATGCAGGTAATCTTTGTTCTGTTGTAAGTAAAGCTTTCAAATCAGATATCAATTTTTCTTCAACTTTGATTGTGAGAAGCTTTTGACATGGTGTTGAAGTTGATTTATCGGCCAGATAATGAAAGAAAGTTGCAGAGTTGTTGACATTTTCATTTCGATATTTCAATTCGAGAGGTTGAATCAATTCCACGTGTTTTTGGATAAATAGAGTGGGATTAGATTTCAAATAACGAATGAAACGTGTCATACCATCTTGACACGAAATAAATTGCCAACTGTTCATGACAGATGCAGTATAAGCAGCTTTACTAACATCAGAACCTCTACGAATTCCTGCGCCACCTCCTCCAAGTGAAATTGAACGAACTAGACGAGTAACATCAGTGAGATCTGGTAATTGATTTAATTCATCAATTGAATCAATGTTTTGGAATGTTGTATTGGATTCAGACCATGACGACAAAGCAAATATCCCATTGTCGATACATCTGTCAAAATATTCAATTGCTGATTTTGTGAGCCAAGGAGCACTAGTACGAAGGATATACATAGGCCTGGCATTAATACAGAATTTCAACAAATAATAAACCAATTTTGGAGATAATTTGACAAGTAGAGGCAGAACTTTCACATAATCATCAATCGATTTTGTAATTTCTTGTTTGACAACAGCATCAACACCTAATGGGACTCCTAAGACTGAAAGAAACTCCGATGAAGTTGATTGAATTTGGGATAAGCTAGTACCTTCATTTTTAATATAATTCAATGATTCTGCAGAACCGAAAATAGATGTTTTATCTGTATTGACGTGTAAACCGATCAATTTGAATTTAGATACTAATTTCTCATAGACAGCTGCGGCTGAAGTTCTTTTAACTATAACTGTATTGTCATCTAGATAACCAATAATTTCAATTTCATTGTTGAAGTCAGAGACTAATTTTCTAACAGTAGCTTGAGCTCCACAGCCAAAAAAGAAAGGACCTAAAGGATCACCTTGTTTAACACCTATTTCACTGTCAAATAAATACTCTGATTCCGAAGAATAGATTGGCGTCTTGTGGCTATAAGTCCAGTGAAACCATCTTGCCAAATGAGGAAATGAGCCTAATAATTCATTATAAATAGAACTACGATGCATCGAGTTGAATGCATTATTAAAATCAATTTTGATGATAATTATGTCAGATCCAATTGGAGATTTAATATATTCAACAACTGCATTAACAGCATGAACCATAATTTCAGCGCCACCTGCGACACCAATGCCAACTTGATGAGGAAGGAAGAAGACTTTCGCTTGCTCTTTGACATTTCCAGCTAAGAAACTTGACAAGAATCTAATCCATGCATCTTGAATTGCTATTGGACGAATACCTCCAGATGATTTTTTGATTAGAACTAGTCTACTTGCCAGCCAAAGATCAGTATTTCCACCTTTTCCTTTCAATAGAAGATTCATAAGACGAGTAACTAAAGCCATTGACTCAGTACTAGCTTTGAACATTTGAATAATTGTTTCAGTTGTCCAGTTAGAGAATCCCGAGCTTTTAAGTTTCTTAAACTTTTTGCAGTGTCTCAAAAGTTCTGCAGCAACAATAGTTTGACCAGTAAATTCTGGAGGGAGCTCAGGCATGATGTGATTATCTGCAGTAGCTACTGGATGCAATTGTTTAGCTTTCTCAAAATAAGGAGAAGAAGGAGAAATGTGAACTGGTTCCTCTTTATTTGATAACGACTCCAAGCATTGCATAGCAACTGATGCTTGATTTACCCTAACATTACTCTCAATTTTCTTTTCAAGATAACGAGGAATCATATTGTTGACAATACCCATACCAGCATAAGAACCTTTCTTTACTCGTGAAGATTGAAAGTCTAAAACCATATCAACAACTAATGAAGAAACACTTTCAACATCAGGAGTTTTTGTGATAACAGTGAAAGCTTTGGCTGCTTTAGCAGAAGCTCGAAACTTATTTGGGACATAGAGTGAAGGCAGTGATAAGAATGCTCTAATAGATTGAGAAGAATCTTCACTATGTTGATTTCTTTCTAAATTGACACATAACTCAGTTAAAACTCTGATAAAAGCTGGAAGTATAGCATTAAAAACAGGTTTCGGAAAGTGAAAACAATCAGCATTTTTTCGCAGGAAGAACTTTCTAGGTTGTTCAGTTGAATCAGAAACAGATTCAACATCAGTATCACGTGCGACATTAGCTGAAGCTGAGGCAGAAGCAGACGAAGAACGACTTTGAGTTCTATGACGCTGATTTGGAGACGATCGATGAGCAGGTTGATTTGGCGACCCAATTGGACGAGAAGTTGAACCATTAACTGGAGCTGTTGGTTCCAGAACGTGATTTCCATCAACTGAAGATAGTTGTGACGAAGATGAACGACATTTATGACTAGCCAGACGTTTGAATGGTAAGGCACAGAAGGGGCACAAATGAAATTTTTTCTTTGGAGAATTCACATCAATCAGATGAATTTCTTGACAACAACCTACACCATGAACAGTAGTTTTAAGATGTAAATGATTAATATAATCTTGAGGTTTAGAAGGATCATAAGTAAAATGACAGTTTCCAATTAAACAACGATTTCTGGCAGAAGCTGGTGTCCGAGATGAACTACTACTGATAACACCACCTAAGACTGATGAATTAGGTCTATCTGAAGGTGTTAATATATCTAAACCTTCATCATTTAAACTACCATCAAAAGAATCTGTTTCCGACATTTCCAAGTTCCAATAGAGACAAATACGACCAGATAAATGACCAACTAGCCGTTAGGAATTGAAAAATAGAAATATATAATAAATAAGGCTAAACCACTGCTAAAAAGGTATATGAATAGTATA
>ERZ1022815.61-NODE-61-length-8377-cov-6.527998_pt1 | contig 8377 bp, 10 predicted proteins | sample MGYA00521087_ERZ1022815 | MGnify/ENA primary metagenome ERZ1022815 (study PRJEB33162, sample SAMN09633289) | freshwater metagenome | isolation source: freshwater | place: Canada:Alberta | collected 2017-07 | study: EMG produced TPA metagenomics assembly of the... | reverse complement strand
CATTTGTGGCAGTTGAACCAAATGGCATGGATCCATGTGAACTTCGCCAAGCTCACGGAGATGATGCAGTTAGAAATTTAGTTGCCAGAAGAGTTCCATTATTTGAGTTTGCAATTAAATCAGTTATTGCTAATTACGATATTACCGCCGCTGAAGGAAGAGTAAATGCTCTCAACCAAGTTGCCCCATTAATTGGCCGGATTAGAGATGCATCCCTTCGCCCTGAGTATGTTCGATTACTTGCTGGCTGGCTTGGCATGGAGGTTGATATTGTCTCTACTGCAGTTAAGCGAAGTGGTAAGCCAGCAGATACCCAAAGTGATAAACGTGTTAATTTAACCGATCCAGTTTTGGTTTTAGAGCGAGAGGTTTTAAAGGTTAAATTACAACTTCCAACTCTGGCGCATAGCTGGGTTGATTTAGAACCAGCCGCATTTTCATTCCCACTATATGCCGAGCTTCGCACCTTAATTGATAATCAAAAAGAGTTTAGTACTCAAGATTTACTTGAAAAATGTGAAGGCGAAGATCTCAAATCACTAATTACTGAGTTAACTGTTGAGCCAATTAGAACTGATGGTGAGGTTTCAGATCGGTATATCACCAGTATTTTTGCCCGCCTTCGCGAGGTGGCATTAAGCAGATCGATTGCTGAGATTAAATCAACTTTGCAGCGGCTTAATCCAGTTGAAAATGATGCGCAGTATCAAGAGATTTTTGGCCAATTAGTTGGCATGGAGGCAGCCCGAAGGGTGCAAAAAGAGTTAGCACTTGGGGAGAGTTAAAGAGAAATAAGCGCAGGTTTGAGCAGGTTAAGATATTCGCTACTATTTGCCCTCACCAATCTTTAATTAGATTGGCGTAATCCCTGATAGCTCAATTGGCAGAGCAGCCGGCTGTTAACCGGCAGGTTCTTGGTTCGAGTCCAAGTCAGGGAGCATGGCGCTATACAAAGTTCAGGTTGCACTACCGGATCGCCCTGGTTCATTAGGTGCGGTCGCATCTGCAATTGGTTTTGCTGGTGGAGATATTCGTGGGCTAGTTGTACTGCGTAGTGAAAATGGCCGTGGCATTGATGACATCACAATTGCTGTTCCAGGAAGTGATCCAACAGATTTAGTTAATGTTTTAACTTCTATTGGTGGCGTTGAGGTTATCTCAATTACCCCAGTTGAATAATTAAATTTTAACTGCGCGCAATTGCTGAGCTGATTGTTCTGGCTCTAAATCCATAATAAAAGCACCCATGGCAGACTCTGATCCAGATAAGTACTTTAACTTTCCAGGCTGGCGTCTTACCGAAACTATTTGCCAATGCAGGCGCATGCTGTTGCTACCAATCTTTACTGGCGCCTGATACCAAGCGGCGATATATGCCATTTCAATTCCAAAAACCCCATCTAATCTAGTCAGAACCTCCTTTGCAACGGAGGCAAAATTCTCTGATTGCCCTTCATCTAAATCACTCATCCGAGCAACTGAACGTTTTGGTGCAATATGAATCTCAAATGGGTACCTAGCTGCATATGGAACATAGGCAATCCACTCATTATTTTCACAAATGATTCGCTTCTCATCTTTAATCTCACGCTTTATAACATCATCAAGGAGTACTCGACCAGTTTTCTTAAGGTGTGAATCTGCTGCTTGTAACATTTTTTCAACTCTAGGCGGTATGAATGAGTAGGCATATATCTGTCCATGCGGATGCGAAAGGGTTACACCAACCTCTTCGCCACGGTTTTCAAATGGGAACACATGCTCAATAAAAGGTAGTTTTGAAAGAGCAGCATCTCGATCCTTCCAAGCTTCTAATACTGTTCTAATTTGTTTAACTGGCAACTTTGCAAAGCTGGAATTATGGTCTGAGGTGTAACAAACAACCTCACAAGCTCCTGCTGCATCAGCATTAGGTGTATCAATGCCACTTATTTCTGGCAGCTTCCAACTTTCTGCTGGCGTAGTTAAAGCGGGGGAGCGATTACCAAAAACAACTACCTCATAATCTTTATCTGGAATTTCAGTTAATTTGTCACCACTGGTTGCACACAACGGACATAACTCTTTTGGCGGCAAGAAAACTCGATGTTGTCGGTGAGATGCAACTGCTACCCATTCATTAACTAATGGGTCAAGGCGAAGGTGGCCGATGCCAGGTTGCGCTTCATCTTTTCTTTTATCTTCTGCACTTCGATTAACTTCCGAATTATCGTAATAAGAGATAGTTCTGCCATCAGATAATTTGAGATCACTGCGATTGACCCCACCTGGTAGCACAACACTCATAATGGTGAACTGTAGTGGAAAGGGTCAGTTCTTTATTTGTTTAGCGCAACTATCAACTGGTGCCTTAGTCGTAGTTGGCTTAGGTGTTGGTGTTGGCTTAGGCAGTTCTGGTCCTTGAATCAATGTAATAGCTAGTGGTATTTCATTATCCGCATGAGTCTTAGAAACATCCACATAATTTAAAGTACCTGCGGTAATTCCTGCTGGCAGCCCTTCAATAGTTAACTCCCACCGGCCGCTTGCCAACCGAACCGCAGTTTGCTTCTTTATTTTAACTTCCGAATCAATTGGTCTGAAAACAACGGTTCCAGTTACAACTGGGGTCCCAATGCTCCTAAATACTTCGACATTAATCTCAACTGGCACATTGGTGTCAGTTGCGGCAACTGAAATTAAATTAACTTTTGTCGCTTCATTTACTGGCATTAAATCAGCTACTTCTGGTTGCCACTTACCCAAAATTAGTGAAAGAAAACTTTCCGGCGTTCCTCTAAATACATTTAGATCCAAACGCGCACTTGGTACTCCATACTTTTTACCTATTCCACATGATGAGTACTGCCAAATCTGCCATTGCGAAGAACAATTAGCAGTGCTCCAAGAGTGAACATAACAGCCACTGGTTTTCTGGCCAGGTTGTGCAATTGGATCTGCCGGATTAATTCCATATTGGGCAAGCCATAATGGGTATTGTCTTAAAGCCTCACTTCTTGTCATTGAGCTCTCCAAGAAGTTGGGGTATGAATAAAGAATTGGCTTTCGACCAGTTTTTTCCTCGACAGTTTTTAGCCAAGTTTCAGCCCAAGTTGTAACAAGTGAGCGCTGCATGTTTTTAATACAAATCCCAGATTTACTTTTCTTAACACAGCTATTTTCTAAATCAAGTGCTAACGGTAAGTCTCGCTCGTTGTAGCCACCTAACGATGCTAGCCGCCAAATTACTTTTTGTGCTTGCGCCTTAGCATCCCTGATTACGTAATCTTCATCGGTGCTATTTGGTAAGTATGCGTAGTGATACATACCGGTATATAGGCCAGCAGCTTGAGCAGCATTACGATCTTCAACTAACCATCGCATTGCTAAAATATCTGAGGCCTCTTGGGCATCTGAACCTTTAATCATTACAAATCGCATTCCAGCTTCAAATTTCTTTTTAAAATCAATCGGCTGATCATTTGGGTGTTGCCATCTACTTATATCTGAACCATGAATCCGCCCGCCGGGCCCGGCTGGAAGCAGATAAGAGTTTGAATCAGAAAATGTTTTTGATATATCCACTTTGAAATTAACTGGTTTAGACAATGTTTTCTTTTTACCAACCGTGACAGTTGCTTTGTATTGCCCCTCTGCTTTAACCGCGTTTGCAACTGTAGTAATTTTCCACGAGCCACTACTTGTCGAGGTGGTTTTTAGCGGAGTAACTTTCCAGGCAACACCATCAAATGAACTAATCACCACACTTCCTTTTGCGGCAGGTTTAACCTGGCCATAGAAAGTTACAAGTGATTCGCCAGCATTTGGTGTGCTGGCAACTGCAAATGAAATTGAAGTTTTTGAAGTAGCTGCATTTGCTATAGAGCCAAAATTACTGCAAGTAACTGCAACAATTAACAGTAAGGCTAATCTCTTCACCGCTCTATTATCGTGGGTGATATCCCTAAAACTGTTTTAATCGCGCTGATAAGTAACTGAGTGTGGTCAGGATTACGTGTTTTTTTAAAATCATGGGAGTTTGCAAACTTTTGACTATCAGAAAAATCTAAGGTTAGTTGATTATCTTCAAATGATACGAGTCTGGCATCGAAAAATGCTAACCAGGCAATGCGATCTTTTTCAAGCAGTAGATCTAAAACGTTATTCCAACGCTCTTTTATTTGCGCAAGATCCATTTATTAAATTAAGAGACCGTAAGCGATAAATACTGCCAGAAGTGCAAGTGAGAGTGATTTAACTAATTTTTTCATAAAAAAATCATTTAGTTTTGGAATAAAAGTTAAAACCAACACAATTGCGCCAATGGCGACTAGCACTGAACTCTTTGATAAATTACCTTCAGAGCCAGTTTGATAGCGAAGATTAATCAGGCCAATAGCAAAGAGTGCATATGCTCCGAATCGGTAGTTATTTATTGGATGCATTATTTTGGAATTCTAAGTGAGTGAAGTCCGCCATCAACATTTAAAGTTGTACCAGTAATCGATGCTTGGAGCGGACTTGCTAAAAATATAATTGCATTTGCAATTTCACTAGGGGAGACCAATCTTCCCATTGGCTGTCTTGCCTCTAACGCAACTCTGGCAGCTTTTGCATCGGCAGATTGGTCAAGTAATCTTTTCACCCAAGGTGTATCGGCAGTTGCTGGGTTTACCGCATTTACTCTGATGCCATCTACTAGATGATCAGTTGCCATCGCAAGTGTTAATGAAAGGATTGCACCTTTTGATGCACTGTATGCCGCACGGTTTGGAATTCCATCAATTGCAGCAACAGAGGCAGTATTAACAATTGCCGCAGATTTACTCTCGCGTAGCAAAGCAATTGCAGCTCTTGAAACTCTGGCAGTTCCCACCACATTTACATTTAGCACTTTCTGCCAAATTTCATCTGTCTCTTTTTCAACAGTGGTTAATGACCCAATACCGGCATTGTTGATTAAAATGTCTAACTTATTACTTGTTTTCTTAAACTCAGCAAATGCAGAATCAACGGATGCGCCATCGCCAATATCGCACTTAATAAAAGTAGCAACAGATCCCATTTCACCTTGATTAATATCAAAGCCAAATACGGTGGCACCGCGTTCTTTCAGTCCCTTTGCAACCTCAAGACCAATTCCTGAGCCTGCGCCAGTGATAATTGCGGTAAGACCTGCGAACTCTTTATCCATAATTAACAATCCGATCTTCTATCTCACTAGGCGAACAGTATTCACTATTCCAACACGCTCCTATACTATTGTGAATATGGCCCGTCATAGCGAATTAGTAAAAATTCCACGCATAGATCGATACATCACAAAGCTTGCGTTAGGAACTGCACCCCTCGGTGGCTTATTCACCTCGGTAGCAGAATCAGATGCCGAGTCCACGATCCTGACTGCAGTTGATGCTGGAATTAAATACTTTGATACCGCACCCCTTTATGGTTATGGAAATGCCGAGCGAAGATTAGGTTCAGCGCTAAATAAATCAGGTAAAGAGTTTGTAATCTCTACAAAGGTTGGCAGAGTTTTAGATAAAATCACGCCAGAGAATAAATCAGAGGATGACTCACTAGGTAGTTATGTTGATGTTGATCCCACCCTCACACCTATTTTTGATTTTTCAAGAGAAGGCATTCTTCGCTCAATCGAAGAAAGCTTGGCACGGTTAAAAATTCCAGCAATTGATATTGCTTATATTCATGATGCAGATGACCGAATCGGTGAAGCAATTGAGAAGTCTTACCCAGTCTTAGATGAATTACGCACGCAAGGTGTCATTAAGGGAATTGGCGTTGGAATGAATTACTGCGCACCTTCAATTAAAGCGGTTAAAGAAATGGATTTGGATATTATTTTAATCGCAGGCCGATTCTCACTCCTTGATCAATCAGCCCAAGAGCAATTATTTAAAGAGTGTAAAAAGAAAAACACTGGGGTAGTAATTGGCGGCGTATATAACTCTGGAATTTTGGCTAACCCAGTAGCTGGTGCTACTTATGATTATGCTCCAGCTAGTGATGAACTAATCAAGAAAGCCCAACAAATTAAAAAACTACTAGAAGATTTTCATGTGCCACTAACAGCTGCTGCAATTCAATTCCCACTTCGCCACCCAGCAGTCACAGCAGTATTAACTGGCTCTAGAACAGTTAAAGAACTTACTGCAAATATTGCAGATTTTGACCGAGAGATTCCGCCCGCTGTTTGGGATGCATTAGAGGAATCAGGCTTAGTTAATAGAATTGAACTTTAAAATATGAGCCATTTAGCGGTTATTCAAACCCCAACGCAGCCATACCATTTGGTTAAAGAAATTAATGGCAAGTACTTTGAAATCGAAGGTGTAAATACATTATCTGATGCCCTGTCTCTTCACTTAGGAGCATTTCGTAAATTATATGAAGCACCAAGTAATAAAGAGGTAAAAGGAAAATTAGTTGCACCGGTTGCAGCAGATAGCGAAGTTTGGGGAGCTGGAGTTACCTATCAACGCTCTAGGGATGCCAGAAAAGAAGAGAGTGATATTCCAGATGTTTATCAATTGGTTTATGAGGCAGATCGGCCAGAGTTATTTTTTAAAGCAACTGCACGTAGAACTGTTGGCACAGACGGTGAGGTAGGAATTAGAGAGGATGCTAAAACCTCTGTACCAGAGCCTGAGGTTGCGATTGTAATTAATAAATTTAGCGAGTTAATTGGAATGAGTATTTGTAATGATATGACCTCAAGAAATATTGAGGGTGAGAATCCGCTATATCTTTCCCAAGCAAAAATTTATTATGGATCAAATGCACTTGGCCCAATGATCAGGCCAATTTGGGAAATCGTTGATCATGACAAACTTGATATTTACGCCAAGATCGAACGAGGTGGCTCAATTGTTTGGCAGGCAGAGACCTCACTTAAATCTTTAAACAGATCCTTTGATGATCTAATCGAATATCTATTTAAGTGCCAACACTTTCCAGTTGGTGCAATACTTTCTACTGGAACTGGGATCGTGCCACCACTTGATATCTCACTTCTTGCCGGTGATGTTGTTACGATTACTGTTGATCAAATCGGCACATTAGTAAACAAAGTTGTAGTAACTCCTGAAGATATAAATGAACGGATTAAGTAATGAGTGAGCATGTAGTTTGGACACAATGGGATGATTTAAATGTGCCAAGTAAGTTCAAGCGCCTATCACCTGCCACCACTCCAGCAGAGGGTGGAGATTTATCTGAGATTACCTTTTATGTTCCTTGGTATATGGGTGGACGACCTGCCCTTGAATTAACAAAGCAGATGCCAAATCTAAAAGTATTACAAGTGCCCAATGCTGGCTATGACGATGCAATTGAATATATTCGACCTGGAATAACTTTGTGTAATGGAAAAAGTATTCATGATGATTCAACCGCAGAACTGGCAGTTGGCTTAACAATTGCATCCCTTCGCGGCTTTCCTGATTTTGTTCGCAATCAAGATAAATCAGAGTGGGTTCATGTTAAAAATAAATCAATAAATGATCGAAAGATTGGCATTATTGGTTTTGGATCGATCGGCACCACAATTGCCAAAATGTTGGCCGGCTTTGCCGTTGAAATCGTTGCCTTCACTCAAAGCGGGCGAGATAACACAATCGCAATCTCAGATTTAGATAAACATTTACCATCACTTGATGTAGTGATTTTGATTTTGCCACTAACTAAAGAGAGCAAGCATCTATTTGATGCAAAGCGGCTATCGATAATGAAAGATGGCGCACTTTTAGTAAATGTTGCCCGTGGTCCAATAGTTGAAACCGATGCATTGATTAAAGAGCTTAATTCTGGCCGACTTACCGCTGCCCTTGATGTAACTGATCCTGAGCCACTGCCAAAGGATCATCCACTTTGGAAGGCTAAGGGAGTTTTGATTTCACCACATGTTGGTGGAAACACGACTGCTTTTGAAAGAAGAGCTAGAAGATTAATTGAGTCGCAGTTGAACTTATTAGCAGAAGGAAAGCCGCTAAATAATATTATCGTGGCTGGTAACTAGGCCAATACTTCTTTATTTTTTCCCGTAAGAAATCTGCGCTCTCATGCATCTGTTCCATGCCATCAACGCCATCTTCAATTGAAATCCAACTATCAAATCCAACATCTTTTAGTGTTTTGAAGATTGCGTCATAATCATTTAATCCCTTACCAATTACGCCATGCTTAAAAAATGAAACATAACCAGCAGTTCCACCTTCTGCCTTGCGAAGATCTTCAATTGTGCCATTGGCAAGGTAGCGATCAGAGGCGTGCATTGTTAATACTTTGTGTTTAACCTTTTCTAGCAATTCAAGTGGCTCTTCACCAGCTGCAATTGCTGTCTCTTATACACATCTCCGAGCCCACGAGACATCTCAGG
>ERZ1022815.56-NODE-56-length-8700-cov-4.111510_pt1 | contig 8700 bp, 9 predicted proteins | sample MGYA00521087_ERZ1022815 | MGnify/ENA primary metagenome ERZ1022815 (study PRJEB33162, sample SAMN09633289) | freshwater metagenome | isolation source: freshwater | place: Canada:Alberta | collected 2017-07 | study: EMG produced TPA metagenomics assembly of the... | reverse complement strand
CCCATATTCTTGCGATTTTAACTTCTATTTTAGTTATTTTTGTAGCACTAAGTTTAGGTCTAAAAATATTTTGACTATCTTATTATTATAGATTGTAATGAATAATTAATGGCTCATTTAAAAGATAATTTTGGCAGAAGCTTTCCCTATTTTAGAATTTCTATTACGGACGTTTGTAATTTTAAATGCGGATACTGTTTGCCGAATGGTTATCAAAAATCTGAAAATAAAAAAGAATTTTTAAGTCTTGAGGAGATAAAAAGAATTGGCAAAGCCCTATCAGAGCTTGGAGTTTGTAAAATTAGATTAACAGGTGGTGAGCCTACAGTTAGAAAAGATTTTGTTAAAATTATAGAGAATTTAAAATCATTACCTGGAATTAACAAAGTAGTTTTTACCACTAATGGTTATAATTTAAAAAATATTGCAAAATCTGTTGTAAATGCCAAAATTGATGGGATTAACGTTAGTATTGATAGCTTAGATAGAGAAAAATTTAAATTTATTACCGGCAAGGATAAGTTAGAAGATATTTTAGTTGGTCTTAAAGCTTTGCAAGAATTAAATTTTAAAAATATCAAAGTGAATGCTGTGTTGTTGAAAGGCGTGAATGATAGTGAGCAAGATTTCGATAGTTGGCAGCAATTCATTAAATCAAATAATATTGATTTTCGCTACATAGAATTAATGCAAACAGGAGATAATTTAGATTATTTTAAAAAATATCATGTCTCTGCCAACGTATTTAGAGACTATTTATTAAAAAAAGAATGGATCCATCAAACCGCAGGTTTTGATTCCGGTCCTTCTAAAAATTATATCCATAAAGATTTTAAAGGAAAATTTGGGATCATAGCTCCATATTCAAAAGATTTTTGTAAAAGCTGTAATCGTTTAAGAATTACGGCACAAGGAGATCTGAGATTATGTTTGTTTGGAGATACAGGGATATCGCTTAGAGCACTACTGCAAAATGATGAGCAAATTCCTCAACTTAAAGATTTGATTAACGCTCAATTAAATTTCAAAAAAGAGTCTCATTATTTAGAATTGGGCAACACCGGAATTACTCCGCATCTAGCATCAATTGGGGGATAATGAAAAACCTTAAAATTATAGACACAAGTATTTTAAAAGATTGGGCTAAGGAAATTTTTACAAGCAATAATTTCCATATGGTGGATGTGTCGCAAAAACAAAATACACACCGAAAAGCTTTGGCCATGGGTAAAATTTATGTTGGTGAAAAAACTTTTAAATTAATTCAAAACAAACAAATGCCAAAAGGAGATCCTATCTCTTTAGCAGAAGTTGCTTCGCTGCTTGGTGTAAAAAAAACTAGTGAAATTATTCCTCTTTGTCATCCCCTTAGCGTTGATTACAGTTCAACAAAAATTATTCAAAATGCTGAAGAGTTTTCACTTGAGGCTTATTGTGTTGTTGCAGCATTTGCTAAAACCGGCGTTGAGATGGAAGCAATCATGGGTGTTAATGCAGCTTTAATTACAATTTACGATTTATGTAAGATTGTTAATCCAGATCTTAAAATTGATGGAATTCGTTTATTAATTAAACAGGGCGGAAAAACAGGAACCTGGGTAAATCCTAATGGCTTGCCAGAATTTTTACAGGATTTATTTTAAAAAGACTTAATTTAAGTTGTTATAAAAATGAAAATCAAAATAAAATTATTTGGTAATTGTAAGGATATTTTTCGATCTCCAGTTTTGGAAATTAATTTTGCTAAAGGTGCAAAAGTTAAAAATATAAGAAATAAATTAATTGAAATTATAGAAGAAAAACATTCAAGTAATAAAGCTTATAAAGATCTTATTAAAAAATCTGCCTTTTGTTCAGAGCGTGATGAAATAGTTAATGATACCTATATGTTAAATAAAGATAAAACTATTTCAGTTATTCCACCGATTGGAGGAGGTTAATGTTTCACGCGGCAATTATTGATCCAAAAAAAACTAAAAAAACAATTAACTTAATAAGAGCTGAAAAATTTATAAAAAATTTAGATGCTGGTGCTAGTATTTTTTTTGTAGGAAATATTAGAAAAAATAACAATAATAAGAATGTAACTGGAGTTGCCTACGACGCTTTTGATAGACTAGCAATTAAAACATTTAAAAAAATCTATATTGAGGGAATTAAAAAATTTAAATTGAAAAAAATAAAAGTTTTTATTGAACACGCTAAAGGATATGTGCCGTTGGGCAAACCCTCGATTGTAATTGCAGTATCATGCAAGCATAGATCTGAAGCCTACCAATTATCTAGATATCTTATTGAACAAATAAAGATTAGAGCGCCTATTTGGAAAAAAGAATATTACAAAAATCAAAAGTCTGAATGGCTTAAAGGAATCTCAATAAAAATTTGAGTTTAATTTTGGCTAATTAAGCACTCCTCTTTAAACAATTAAAATCTTTATTTAAAATCTATAAAATAAATAGTACTACTCCCTTCACGGTCTTGTAGTGAAATGGATATCATCCTAGTCTTCGAAACTAGAGTTCTAGGTTCAAGTCCTAGCAAGACCACCAAAATTGCTAATCATGTCTATAAACGAATACAAATTTGAAATAACAGAAGAGAAAAATAATACGCGGTTAGATTCTGCTCTAGCTGTTTTAATTCCGACAATTAGCAGAACAAGAATTAAAAATATTATTAATGAAGGTTTTGTTAAAATTAATAAAATTCAAATAACTCAAGCTTCAATCAAAATAAGATCGTCTGATATTATAGAAGTTTCAATACCTGAGCCTAAGGAAGTTAATATTGCAGCAAAAGATATTAAACTAGATATTCGTTACGAAGATGCTGATTTACTAATTATTAACAAATCTCCTGAGATGGTTGTTCATCCTGGTGCCGGAAATTTTGACAATACTTTGGTAAATGCACTTATGTTTCACTGTAAAAATAAACTTTCAACCATTGGTGGAGAATTAAGACCAGGCATCGTTCATAGAATTGACAAAGGAACCAGCGGTCTGTTGGTGGTTGCAAAAAATGATAACGCTCATATTTTTTTATCAAAACAGTTTGCAGAACATACTATTAAAAGAGTTTATGAAGTTCTTGTTTATGGAAGAATGAAACCAAGTTCTGGGCAAATTTCTTCTATGATTGGCAGAAGTAAATTCAATAGAAAAAAAATGAGCATCAATACCTCTAGAGGAAAAGATGCTGTTACAAATTACCAAACTATAGAATTTTTCTCAGGTAAAAAAATTCCTGACATGAGTTTTCTTGAATGTAGATTAGAGACGGGTAGAACTCATCAAATCAGAGTGCACCTTTCATCTCATGGTAATCCTATTATTGGTGATCAAATTTATGGAAAGCAAAATAAATTTATAAGAGATATTGATCCCGAATTTAGAGAATTATTAGAAGGATTTAAAAGACAAGCTTTGCACGCAAAATCTATTGGATTTATTCATCCTACTACAAAAAAAGAAATAGAATTTGAATGTGAAAAACCTAAAGATTTTGAAAATCTACTAAAAACGATCAAAAAGCTTAAGTTTTAATATCTTGTTATACAAGTTATAATACCCACATAAACATCATGGAAAAAATTGAAAAACATTCCAATCTTCCAACGCTTACGCCTGAGGGAAGTTTAAATTCTTATTTATTAAAAATTAGAAAATTCCCAATGTTAGAGCCACAGCAAGAATATATTCTTGCAAAAAATTGGCGCGAAAAGGGAGATAGAGAGTCAGCTCACACTTTAGTTACAAGTCATTTAAGATTAGTTGCTAAAATTGCAATGGGATACAGAGGCTACGGTCTTCCTGTTGGAGAATTAATATCAGAGGGAAACATTGGTTTAATGCAAGCAGTTAAAAAATTTGACCCTGAGAGAGGTTTTAGACTTGCAACATATGCAATGTGGTGGATTAAAGCTTCTATCCAAGAATATATTTTAAGATCATGGAGTTTAGTTAAAATTGGTACAACCGCTGCACAAAAAAAATTATTTTTTAATCTTAGAAAATTAAAAAATCAAATTTTTGCTATTGAAAGTGGAGATATGACTGATGCTCATGTTAAAGAGATAGCAAAGCGATTAGATGTTAATGAAGATGAAGTTATTTCAATGAACAGACGAATGGCAGGACAAGAACAATCTTTAAATGCTAAAATTTCCGATGAAGAACAAAGCGGTCAATGGCAGGATTGGATTGTGGATGAAAATGCAGATCAAGAATTATTAATTTCTCAACGTCAAGAATTAGATCAAAAACATGCTTTATTACAAACAGCTTTAAAGGTTTTAGATGAGAGAGAAAAAGAAATTTTATACGATAGAAAACTTATTGATGAGCCAAAAACTCTAGAAGAGCTTAGCCAAAAATATAAAATCAGCAGAGAAAGAGTACGGCAAATTGAAAATAGAGCTTTTGAAAAAGTTCAAAAAGCAATGTTAGAGAATATTAAAACAAAACCTTTCATTACGCATTAAAAGGATCTTCAACAAAAATCGTATCATCTCTTTCAGGACTTGTTGAAATACTTGCAATCTTAACGCCTATAAAGTCTTCAATGGCCGCAATATAGATTTTTGCTTTCTCTGGTAATTCTTTGTAATTTCTTATTCCTTTTGTTTCAGACTTCCAGCCTTCAAAAGTTTTGTAAATAGGCTCTACTGCAAATTGATCTTCTGATGCGCTTGGAAAAAAATCAAATTCTTTACCACGCAATTTATAACCAACACAAAATTTAATTTCATCTAATGTATCAAGAACATCTAATTTAGTTAGAGCTATCCCTGTAATTCCTGAAATGGTTGCAGATTGTTTAACGAGAACCCCATCAAACCAACCGCATCTTCTCTTTCTATTAGTGACAGTTCCAAACTCATGACCACGTTGACCGATAAGTTCTCCTGTTGCATCTTTTAGTTCCGTTGGAAAAGGACCCTCTCCTACTCTTGTTGTATAAGCTTTAGTAATTCCAAGAACATAATCAATTGTTTTTGGGCCGCATCCAGTACCAACTGATGCTGTTCCAGCTACTGTATTTGATGAGGTAACATAAGGATAAGTTCCATGATCAACATCAAGTAATATTCCTTGTGCCCCTTCAAATAATATTTTTTTATTTAATTTTTGATATTCAGCAATTTTTTTCCAAACCGGTTGAGAAAATTTTAATATCTGCGGAGCAATTTTTAATAATTGTTCAATTAATTCATCTGATTTATATATCTTCTTTTTTAATCCTTTTCTTATAGCGTTATGATGTTCTAAAATAACTTCAAGTCTTTGCTCTAAATTTGTTTTCGAACGTAAATCCATAACTCGAATAGAACGTCTGCCAATCTTATCTTCATAGGCAGGTCCTATTCCTCTTCTTGTAGTTCCAATTTTAGATTTTGCTGCATCTTCTCTGATCTCATCCATTTCTTTATGAAATGGTAAAATTAAAGTTGCTGTATCAGAAATAATTAAGTTATTTTCGTTAACATCAACACCTTTTTTTTTAATCTCTTCAATCTCTTCTAGTAATGCCCAAGGATCTATAACAACTCCATTTCCAATAATTGAAATTTTATCTCCTCTAACTATTCCTGATGGAAGTAATTTTAATTTAAAAACTTTTCCGTTAATAACTAATGTGTGACCTGCATTGTGACCACCTTGAAATCTAATAACGACATCGGCTTGCTCTGAAAGCCAGTCCACAATCTTCCCTTTGCCCTCATCGCCCCACTGAGAGCCTACAACTACAACGTTTGTCATAAGTAAATTTTTTTAGATCTCTATAAAGATTTAATTTATTTAATTTAATAAAGCCATATGATTAATAGGCCCGTGTCCTCTTCCAAATTTCGGATTTAGTAAAATTGCTTTATGAACATATTGAATAGATCTTTTGCACGATTCGTTCATATTGTAATTTTTAGAAATAAAAGAAGCAATTGCGCTAGATAAAGTGCAGCCTGTGCCATGTGTATTTTTAGTTTTGATTTTATTATTTTTAAAAATTTTAATAGTATTTTTTGAAATTAATACATCTTCAATAATAGATTTATTATTATGTCCTCCTTTTATAAGAACAAACTTGGGTCCAAATTTTAAAATTTCTTTTCCAGCTTTAATTACATCCTCTAAAGTTTTAATCTTTTTTTTTATTAAAGTTTCAGCTTCTGGAATATTTGGAGTTACTAACAATGCAAAAGGTAATAATTTTTTTCTTAAATAATTAATTGAACTGTTGCTAATTAATCTATGACCTCCTTTTGCAACCATCACAGGATCTATTACAATATTTCTTAGTTTATGTTTTTTAATAGCTTTTATAACTTCTTTGATAACACCTACATTATGTAGCATGCCAATTTTTACAGAATTTGGTCTAATATCCTGAACCGAAAATGAAATTTGATTAAAAATTTCTTTGGGTGGAACAGGAACGATTGATTTTACACCTGTTGTATTTTGAGCGGTAATTGCTGTTATTGCAGTCATCGCATAAACACCAAGCGATGTTGCTGTTTTAATGTCAGCTTGAATACCAGCCCCTCCGCTAGAGTCTGAGCCTGCAATAATTAATAGTTTAGACTTTAGTTTCAATGTTAAGCGTAATTCAATATTAATTTTTTAACTTCGTTCACAGTATCTTTGATTAATTTCTTATCTGAGCTTTCAACCATTATTCTAACAAGATTTTCTGTTCCTGATTTTCTAACTAGCAATCTACCTTCTTGTTTTAAGCTTTTGTCGATCTGATTAATTTTTGCTTTAAGAGATTTATTTTCAACAATATTTTTATTCTTAACTTTAATATTTTCTAAAACTTGAGGAACCTTTTTAAAAACTGAAAATACTTTGCTTGCTTTACCATTATTTTTTAAAGAATTTAAAACTTCTAAAGCAACTAACAAACCATCTCCTGTTGTCGCAAGGTTTCCGAGGATGATGTGTCCTGACTGCTCTCCTCCTAAATTATATTTCAAGCTGTTCATTTTTTCTTTAACATATCGGTCACCTACATCCGCTCTATGAAATTTAATATTATTACTCTTAAAATAATTCTCTAATCCCAAATTAGTCATTAATGTTCCAACTACACCACCTTTTAGAATCTTTTTCTTTTTCCAATTTTTTGCAATCATTGCAATAATTTGATCTCCATCAATAATTTCTCCTTTTTCATCACACATAATAACTCTGTCTGCATCACCATCAAATGCTATGCCAATATCCGCTTTATGAGTTTTGACTGATTTCTGAATAAGCTCTGGATGCGTTGATCCGCAATTTTTATTAATATTAAATCCGTCTGGATTAATTCCAATAGCTACAACATCAGCTCCTAACTCCCTAAATAGAGCTGGTGCAGATTTGTAAGAAGCGCCATTTGCACAATCTAGAAATATTTTAACTCCAGATAAATTAAACGATTTTGGAAAAATATTTTTTAATATTCCTATATAATTTTCAGTTGCGTCTTCTAGTCTTTTAGCCCTACCTAATAAGTTTGGTTTTACTAAATATTTTTCAACTTTGTCATCGATTAATTTTTCGATTTGTTTTTCAACTTTGTCGGAAAGCTTCATTCCATCAGGCCCAAAGAGTTTTAATCCATTGTCCGTGTGAGGATTGTGTGATGCCGTTAACATAATTCCAAGATCTGCTTTCATAGATTTTGTTAACATTGCAAGTCCGTTGGTTGGCAATGGTCCTAGTAATAAAACGTCCATACCCGCAGAAATAAGTCCTGATACTAAAGCAGGTTCAAGCATATAACCTGACAAACGGGTGTCTTTAGCAATGATTGCTTTATGCCGTTGTTTATTTTGATTAGAAAAATATGTTCCTGCAGCCAGACCAAATCTGAAAAACATTTCTCCAGTAATACTGCCTTTATTAACTTCTCCTCTAATACCGTCAGTTCCAAAATACTTTTTCATTATTATTTCTTTAAAAATTGTGAATAAACTTTAAGAGCTTCGCTCGTTTCTTGTATATCATGAACTCTAAATAGCTGAATACCTTGCAAATAAGAATATAAAACGGAGGCAATTGTACCTCCTAATCTTTGTGGATTATCTTTTTCGCCCATAATTTTACCTATAAAACTTTTTCTCGAAGGACCAACCATTATTGGATAACCGAGACTATGAAATATTGAAATCTTAGAAATAATTTCTAAATTATGTTCTAAAGTTTTTCCAAAACCAATTCCTGGATCGATAATAATTTGCTCATCCTTAATTCCATTATCTTTTAAAAATTTAATTTTGTTTTCGAAATAATCAAAAATGTCTAGTAATACATTTTCATAAGTTGGATTGTTTTGCATGTCTTCAGGTGTGCCTTGTGAATGATTTAAAATAATTGGTTTTCCTGAATCTTTTACAACTTGATAAGATTGCTGATCGAAATCTAATGCTGACACATCATTTAACATATCCACTCCTATATTTATGCCGTGTTGCATTACTTTAGATTTTCTTGTGTCTAATGAAATTAGTTGGTTTGAATATTTCTTTTTTATCAATTGAATTGTCTCTGACACTCTTGCAATTTCATCTTGTTCATTAACTGATTTTGCTCCTGGTCTTGTGGACTCTCCTCCAACATCAATGATATGAGCTCCAAAATCTATCATGCTCTTAACATGATCAATTGCTCTAAAAGTAGTATTGTATTTTCCGCCATCAGAAAAACT
>ERZ1022815.54-NODE-54-length-8795-cov-10.393707_pt1 | contig 8795 bp, 8 predicted proteins | sample MGYA00521087_ERZ1022815 | MGnify/ENA primary metagenome ERZ1022815 (study PRJEB33162, sample SAMN09633289) | freshwater metagenome | isolation source: freshwater | place: Canada:Alberta | collected 2017-07 | study: EMG produced TPA metagenomics assembly of the... | reverse complement strand
CTGCAGTCACACCCAAGAAATTTAATGTTGTAGAACCAACAGATAAATACCGCGCCTTTCCAGATTTTCTTATGCCAGAAGGGGTACATGTGATTGAAGCGGGAGAAGCTGCAGCACTAAAGCGGTTCAAAGAATTTACGAAAAATGGCTTGGACAGTTACGATGAAAATCGAAACTTTGCTTCAATCGATGGCACCTCAAAGATGAGTACCTATTTGAAGTTTGGTGAGATTCATCCACGAACACTTCTTGCAAACCTCGGAGAAAGCAAAGCACACGACACATTCCGGAAAGAAATTGCATGGCGTGAGTTTTATGCCGATGTTCTCTTTAACAATCCACAAACAGATGTCGATTACTACGCACCAAAGTTTAAAGAGATGCGATATGACAAGCCTGGTAAGCAGTTCAAAGCATGGTGTGAAGGAAAAACGGGTTATCCATTTGTTGATGCAGCAATGAGACAACTAGTTCTTGAAGGCTGGATGCACAATCGCACTCGTATGGTTGTGGCATCATTCTTGGTTAAAGACTTGCACCTTGAATGGCAAGTCGGTGAGCGATTCTTTGCCGATCATCTTGTTGATTACGATGTTGCCTCCAATGCCCATGGCTGGCAATGGACTGCAGGGTGCGGAACGGATGCCTCGCCTTATTACCGAATTTTTAATCCCATTGAACAAGGCAAACGCTTTGATGAAAATGGGGATTACATAAGAAAATATGTGCCAGAGCTCGCGCACCTTTCAGCTGGTGAAATTCATGAACCATGGTTGTTCCTTGATGGTTACAGCAAGGGGTACCCAGAGCGGATCGTTGATCATGCAGTTGAGCGAAATGAATCCCTTGCTCGCTTACAGGAGATTAAAGCCGACAAACCCCTAGGCCCTCACGCTTAGCCTTATACATCGCGTTATCTGCCCGCAGAAGTAAGTCTTTTTCTCCATTGTTCTTTGCCACACCAATACTGACACCTAGTTGAATCTCTTGGTTGTTGATGTGGAATGGATAGGACAACGTTGCCCTGAGCGCCAAAGCAACTTCAACAGCACTGTCATGGCCACCTTCATATAAAACCCCAAACTCATCGCCACCAAGTCGTGCCAATAAGGCACCTTGTGGCAAGGCACGCTCGAATCTCAAGGCAACTTGTTGAAGAATTTTGTCTCCAGTTTCATGTCCGTGAATGTCGTTGATGGGTTTAAATCCATCAAGATCTAGAAGCAACAGCGCACCTTCTTTTTCTATAAAGCTATCAATCTCTGTTACTAAACGACGACGGTTAGGTAGTCCTGTTAATTCATCTGTTCTGGCCAATAATCGTTCCTGTCCAATGTTTTTAGCTTGCGTTAAGGCAATTGCCATACGGATAAAGGCAAGTACCAAAGTAGCTATTGCCGGCAACAAAATGAAACGCGGGAAGTACTCTGGGCGAATTGCAATCAACGCCAGTAAAGTTGCACTGAGAGAAACAGAAATTGAAATTAGAATTGGACTAATTCCATCACGCCCTTTGATATCTATTCCTGGTTGCCAAAAACTTTCTGCGATGAGCAATAGTCCAACTATCCAGCCCAAATCCAAGATGGATCCCATCAGATAATTTCCGTTGATGTGTTGCAATAGATAGAGAAAGTCGGTTAGTGCAAATACAACTACGCCCAAAGAAAGTATCAAGCCACGCTTTGAGTAACCCTGCATAGAAACAGTGGCAAGAACAACACACACAAGTATTAAGTCTGCGACGGGATAAATAATTGCAAAGAAAGTTTGACGTGTATTGCCATCAAAATGTGGAAGAACAGGTTTAATAATTAGCGCAGACCCCAAGGTAGTTAGGCCAAGGCCAAAGATGGTGGAATCTACGAGTTCTATGAGCGAAAGCTTCTGCTTGATTGCCAGTAGACGTGGCAGTCCAATCATCGCTAGGGGATAGAACAATAAATACATGAAGTTAGAAGCGGAGCTGAAGGCATTTGGAATCAAAAAGAATGCACCAGCACTGGCTATTGTCGATCCACACGTCCAAAGTGCAATTGCAATTGAAGTAGTTGGCTTGGCAAACGCATCACTTACGTGAGGCGCAAAAGAAATTGCGATGATAGCTGCAATGGGTGCGACATTGTATGCAAGTAACTCAGACCAAACCGATGGAGCAATAGTGTGAAGCGGAAGATAGAAAGTTAGAAGGCAAGCCCCTGAAAATCTGACCACTCGCATGTTTTCAAGGATAAGAACACCTAAGTCAATAGGTAATAGGGGAAGCCATAGGCAATAAAAAACCCGCTACCTAGTTGGCAGCGGGTTTTTTCGTGAAGAGTTAGGGAGTTAGAAGCCCTTAGTGCAAATGAGCTTTGCACTCTCGCGAGCATCAGCAACATTTGCTGCAAGTTCTGCAGGCTTGTTTATTCCAGCCAGCTTTGCCGCTTCAAGCTTCTTGATGGTTAAATCAATGTTGCGAATCTTGCTTGCATAGGCGCGTGTAGCTGATGTCCAAGATGCAACTGCAGTTGTAAGCAATCTCTTATCAGCATCAGTTTTAGCAGCTGCTAACTTCGCCTGGGCTGCTGTCTGTCGAAGTGTCGCATCATCTAGCTTTTTCTGAAGCTCTGCTCGATTTGCAGTTTCAGTGGTAATTCCAAGTTCAATCACTGGAAGTTGTGCCTTAAAGTTTTCAGCCGTTGTAACAGCTGACCTCTGCGCCTTAACTGCATCATTTGCAGCTGTTAGACAATCTATCGATAACCAAGTCAACTTTGTGCTCGATACAAGAGGGTTCTTTGCGCACCTATATGTTCCAAGGCTTGTCTTTGTTGTTGCACCAGACTTTTTGCAGGCAACACCATTTGAAATCTTGGCTGCTGCCTCGGCTGGAACAGCCACCATGACGCCACCGGCGACAATGAGTGCTACTGACAATGATGCGATTTTGCGAAACATGAAAGAACCTTCCGTTGGAATATTGCTCATCTTACCGACCGGGTGCTCAAAGGAGGCTGGTAACCCGCCGAGAATTGGCAGGTATGACTGTTACTTGCGTTGCTTTGCTTTCAGGTTCATGCCAATTTTTCGAACAATTGATCGCGGAAGAGTCTGAATCACAAAGACAAGGAGTTGGTATTGCCAACCCGGAATAGAAACTGCCTCACCCTTGAGCGCATCGCTCCACGCCTTTGCAACCAACTTGTCAGAATCTAGCCACATGAAGCTGGGTAAGCCCTTCATGGACATTTGACCGCGCTGATGGAATTCGGTTCGAGTAAATCCAGGACACAGAGCGCTGATCTTGATATTTGTTCCTGTAAGTTCGGTGTGAAGTGATTCAGACAAAACGGTCAGGTATGACTTAGAAGCGCTATAGGTGCCACCTGCGATAAAGCCGGCGACTGATGAAACATTGATGACAACACCTTTGTTGCGCTGCTTCATTAGCGGAAGAGCAACGTGCATAAGGCGCATAGGAGTGCGAACTAACACATCAAACAGCTGCTGCTCAGCTTGAAGATCTGACATTGTGAAAGCTTTCTTTAAACCAAAGCCAGCGTTATTGATCAAGACATCGATCTGATTGTTGGCGATGTATTGCTCAACCGCAGCACACCCTGCATCAGTAGATAGATCGGCTTGAATAATGTGGGTCTCCACGTTGAACTTTTCTTCAAGTGCTCGAGCACGTTCTTGCATGCGCGGCATGTCGCGGGCGACTAGCACGACGTTGTAATTGTTCTCGGCTAACAATCTAGTAAAACTCTCACCGATTCCGGCTGTTGCTCCGGTAACTAGCGCCCACGATGCCATTTATGCCCCGATTCCTGCGGGATTCTCATCCCGAATATGCCAACTGCTTCCGTAAGACTCGATGAGATCTAAGAATGGCTTTGGTTCTAGCCATTCAGGACCAACAACCCCGACAGGTTTCCATGTGCCATTGGAAATTAATTCCATTGCTATGACTGGATTAATTGCTGTCTGCCACACAACTGCTTGATCTCCATAATTTTTCATTGACCATTCATTGTCAACAACGTTATAGATGTAACAGGCATACGGCTTTCCCTCTTTATCAAGTCCAGCAACATGTGCACCTGCACAAGTCTTGCCGTGCATAATTGGACCAATCCTTGCTGGATCAGGAAGGAGTGAAGCTAGGAAATCTCTTGGTGCAATTTCCATACCTCGGTAATTCACCTTTTCCTTCTTTGAAAGTCCAAGTAAGTGAATTGTCTTAAGAGTGTTAATGAAATCAGTGCCAAGTCCATACTTGAAAGTTACTTTCTTGGCCTTAATCTTTTGCGGAATTAAGGCAACTTCCTCGTGCTCCACATCGACACATTCAACTGGGCCGATACCGTCAGGGAAATCAAAGGTCACTGCGCCTGAAAACGGTTCAGCGGTGTGCCACTTTCCATCTTCCCAAATCAAGGGAGCATTCAAACATTCTTCAATGGTTGTCCAGATTGAAAATGAAGGAGCAAAGGCAAATCCATCGACCGTTAAATTTGATCCATCTAGAATTGTGATTGCGTCAATTTCGCTAAAGAGAAAATCTTGAGCATATCGAGCAAAGATGTCACTCATTCCTGGTTCGATGCCGATACCAATAAGTGCGTACTTCCCGTTCTTTTCCCACTCAGATGAATGTGAAAATTGTTCATCACCCAACTTGACTCCAGTTTTGTGAAAGGGATCAGTCGGATGAGCAACCGAAAGTGACATCGCCATATCTATGTAGTTCACGTCAGCTTTTTGTGAGGCAGTAAAGATTTGCATAACAAAACGCGGGTCAACAGCGTTTATCACTACATCAGGATTGACCTTCTTAATCAATCCCTCTAGAGCCACCAGATCGCCGGCATCCACCTCCACTGAAGTAAATCGTGGGTCTTGGATTTTCTGGGTGACAGCGTGCGCTTTTGAAGCATCGTAATCAGCGATAACTAACTCAGTGATAAATGACTTACGGGATGCGATATTTGCGATTGCACTGCCAACTCCGCCTGCGCCGATAACGAGCGCTCTCATGGTTGGCCTTTCGGGTAGTTTTCGAACCCATTGTGGATTCAGGGGAAGGTTATCTATACCGCTAACCTTTGCCAAGCACCGCTAATCTTTGCGGAGCATGTCTGGTGTTAAGTCCCCGTAGCTCAGTGGATAGAGCAACCGCCTCCTAAGCGGTAGGTCGCAGGTTCAACTCCCGCCGGGGACACACAATGTTTTACGAGAAAACTACAGTTCGCTTTCCAACAATAAATACTTTGTCATCTGCATAAAACTTCACTGCTTTTGCCAAAACTCTGCGTTCAATATCGCGACCAATTGCAATCAACTCTTCAGGTGTTGCGACATGAGTCACATGAGCAACATCTTGTTCAATAATTGGTCCTTCATCCAAATCATTTGTCACAAAGTGAGCAGATGCTCCGATGATCTTCACGCCACGCTCATGGGCCTGGTGATATGGCTTTGCACCTTTAAATCCAGGAAGAAATGAATGGTGAATGTTAATGATCTTTCCTGGCAACTTATTGCAGAATTCTTTCGACATGATTTGCATGTATCTGGCTAGGACTACGAAATCAATATTTAGGTCACTGATCTGCTTCAATATCTCCGCCTCTTGAGACACCTTAGTTTCTTCCGAAACCGGGAGATATAGAAATTTAATTCCATGAGATTCAACCAAGGTGCGTAAATCTTCTCGATTCGAAATGACAAGAGGAATTTGAATATTGAGTTCACCGAGCTCTTCTAAATACAAGAGATCACGCAGGCAGTGGCTTTCTTTGGTAACCATGACAAGTGCTCGTGGTTTTTGAGCAGTTGGTCGAATATGTAATGAAGGGTTAAATTTAGCTAAACCTTCATTCAAACTCTTCTGAGCACCTTCAAGGCCTTGTGATGTTTCAAAGCGTGTGCGCATTACGAATTCATTTGTACTCGGATCTGTGAACTGCTGGTTCTCAATAATGTTTCCACCACAGGCAAGCACAGCTGAGGTCATCGCGTGAACGATGCCAGGCTGATCTTTACATTGCAGGGAAGCGATTAGATCCATGTGGCAAGACTAAAGGGAACTAGTGAGTAATGGTAAATCGTTGCATCCACTTAGGTGCCCACCAGTTGCGCTCACCAAATAAACGCATAAGTGCAGGCACTAACAGAGCTCGAACAATGGTTGCATCCAGGATCACAGCTAGTGCAACTCCAAAGCCCATTGTTTTGACTGAAGTAACTCCACTTGTAATAAATGAAGCGAAAACAACTGCCAGTAGCAGCGCCGCCGCTGTGATAATGCGAGCTGATCTTTGTAGACCAACGGCCACAGATTCTACGTTAGTTTTTCCAGCCAAGTGCTCTTCACGAATACGAGACAGCAAGAAGAGTTCGTAGTCCATAGATAGTCCAAAGACAACTACAGCAATCAAAATAACAATGGAGGTGTCTAGCGTTCCAGTTACTGTGAATGAACCAACAAGCCATTGGAGGTTGCCATCAATAAAGACCCAGGTTAGGGCTCCCATTGTTGCGCCAAGGGAAAGGAAGTTAAGTAGTACTGCCTTGATAGGCAAAATGATTGAACCAGTGAAAACAAATATCAAAACAAGAACGGAAAGCATGACCCAGGCCAATGCCCACGGCAGGGTACGTGAAATACCATCTTGTGAATCTGTGTAATCGGCAGCAACTCCACCAACCAATGTCCCAGCTGGAGAATCCACATCTCGAACATTGTGGATCAATGCTTGTGAGTCAGGGGTTCTTGGCAACATTTCTTGATACGCAACTACACGAACATCCTTGCCAATTGTTTCTGGAGGTAATACGGCAACAATGCCTTGAACCTTAGCTACCTTGGCTGCATACAAGTTTATTTCATCTATTTTGTCTGAGCCGTTTCGAATGATGATCTCAATCGGATTTCCAGTTTGGCCAGCAAATCTATCTGCCTGAAGCGCCGTTGCAACAGCTGCCTTATTGTTCGCGGGCAACATTCGTGCATCACCTTGTGAAAATTTAATGTTAGTAATTGGCGCAGCCATGACACCAAGGATTACTAAAGAGAGAACTACCGCAGAAACCGGACGCTTCATCACTAGACGAGCAGTTTGTGCCCAGCGGCCATCTTCCCTTGGTGTGATTGCTGAACGTCTAACTACGCCCTTATCAATCTTTGATCCCATCAGAGCAAGAATTGGTGGCAGCCCGACAAGTGCGCCAACAACTGCAAGTGCGACTACTGATACACCTGCGTATCCAAATGATTTTAAGAATGGCAGCGGGAAGAATGTCAGCGACAATAAAGTAACAAGAACAGTCATGCCTGAGTAGAAAACAGTCTTTCCGGCACTACCCATAGTTGTAACTATCGAATCTTCTACGCTTTTACCACGGTGAAGTTCTTCGCGGAATCTATTGACCATTAATAATGCGTAATCGATACCTAAACCAAGACCCATACCTGTCGTTAGGTTGAGTGCATAGATGCTTACGCTTGTGAAAAGCGTGAATAGATAAAGAATAAAGAAAGCACCCAAGATTGCTGCCACACCAACGATTAGCGGCATGGCCGATGCTGCTAAGGCACCAAAAACAAGTGTTAACAAAATGAATGTGAGTGGGATTGAAATCAATTCTGCAATCTTTAGATCTTCTGAGATCTTCTTTGTTATCGAATGTCCGACAACTGCAGCACCACCTGAATACAGAGTTAGGCCCTCGTATGGACCATCATAATTTTTTTGGAATAGTTCGCCAAGATCCTGACCCTCGGCTGAGAATGGATCGCCATCTCCATAAACAAGAATGTATGCAGCTTTGCCGTCAATTGATTTTAATGTTGCTTCGCCGCCGCTTGTCCAATAGGAAAGCGTTTTTGACACACCTGCTTCTTGAGCAATTTTCTTCTCTAAGGCTAAAGCCTTTTGAGCAACACTTGGATCAGTCACATCGATAGAGCCTGAATCAACTACAACGACAACTGCAGGATCAGACAACTTCAACTCATCATTTAAGTATTCGTACACCTTGTATGAATCACTCTTTGGGTCTGAATAACCAGCCGAATCAAGTCGACTAAATGCCAAAGAACCGAAGCCGCCTGCAATAAGAATTCCAACCACAAAAAGCACGACAGCGCCCTTACGGTGCTGAACTAAGAAGTGGCCCAGTTTCTCAAACATGTTCTTCTCTTTCCCTTATCGATGTAGAATCATTGGTATGAGTGATCTCTTTCCTAACGTAACTTCAGATGAGATCGATCCTGAAGCAGCTGCCGAGCAAGCTCGACGAGAAGCCGAAATTATTTCAGACAAACCACCACATCACGAGGATTAATCAGCCTTAGGTGCTGGGGCTACTTTTGGAACATCAGGGGTAGCACTTTTTTTAACTGAATCCGTTTTATAAAACCCTGAACCCTTGAACACAACACCAACGGCGGTGTAGACCTTGCGGATCTCACCCTTGCATTGGGGGCATTGGGTCAGAGAGTCATCTGAGAAGGATTGAATTGCCTCAAATTCATGGTCACATGCGGTGCATGCATATTGATATGTAGGCATCACAGTCTCCATTCACTAAATAAGGCTAGGCAGTAAGTGTAAAGAAGTGAGACGATAGGCGCGAATTGAGGAGCTTCCCAAGCCCTTATGGAAGGAAAAAGTGAGCCGCATACGTTTCTCAGCGATTCTGCTTCTTGTATTTCTGGGGGCAACAAACGCCTCTGCAAATACATTAGTAAGCACTAATCCAATTAGCGGCTCAACTCTTTCAGTTTCCCCTACAAATGTGACAGT
>ERZ1022815.44-NODE-44-length-9797-cov-14.000411_pt1 | contig 9797 bp, 8 predicted proteins | sample MGYA00521087_ERZ1022815 | MGnify/ENA primary metagenome ERZ1022815 (study PRJEB33162, sample SAMN09633289) | freshwater metagenome | isolation source: freshwater | place: Canada:Alberta | collected 2017-07 | study: EMG produced TPA metagenomics assembly of the... | reverse complement strand
CAATGCTTTCTGACCTTCGTGAATCTGGTTCTATTGAACAAGATGCTGACGTTGTAATCATGTTGCACCGTGATGATATGTATGACTCACAAAACCGAACAGGTGAAGCAGATCTAATTGTTGCAAAGCACCGTAACGGACCAACTAGAACTATTACAGTCTCTGCTCAGCTGCACTACGCACGATTCGTTGACATGCCACAAAACTCTGGAAGTGGAACAGACTGGACGCAACAACGTGAAACAAACAGCACACCGCCAGAGGATAGTTTCGGAGCTTAACCCGCTACAGATCGCGCACGATCTGCGATGTAAATTCCAATAAGCACAACTACTGCGCCAATTAACTGAATACCATTCCAGCTTTGCTCCAACCAGACCCACGCAAATACTCCTGCAAAAACTGGTTCCATCATTCCGATGACACTAGATGTTGATGCTGATAACAGACGCAATCCTGCGATAACAAAGAGATAAGGAACGATTGTTCCCATAACAACAATCCACAAAATCAAAGCCCAGCCCGGCAAGGTGTTGCCAGCAAAAACGCCTTTAAGATCCATATCAATTGTGAAAACTTCAAATGGGAATTCCCAGACTGGCATCGATGAGCTCCAGGCAATTGTTGCCATGCCGAGTCCCCACACCGTCAACGACAACGCCGATCGACTGGTTCCAAAACTTTTACCAATTAAAAAGTAAGCAGTTAACGCAAAAGCGCTAAAGAGTGCGCCTAGTAAACCGATCAAATCAAAACTTAGACCGTTCCAGACCTGTGCCAGCAAAATTAAACCAAGCAAGGACAAGGCGATTGCGCCCCACATTGATGCAGGGACATACATTTTGCGAACATATTTGATCCACAAAGCGATCCAAATCGGTGCGGTGAATTCAATGATTAAAACAAGGCTAAGTGGAACCCCGCGTTGGATACCCAGGAAATAACCCGCTTGAACTGCAGCAAAACCAATGATTCCGTAGGCCGCCAGTTTAGGAATTAGCTGTTTAGGAGTCTTTAAGGAATCACGGTCAATAAATAAAGCGATGACCAAAAGAATAAGGAAGGCACCAATAGAGCGCACCTGCGCTAAACGAAAGGGCGAGATATGGTCTAGAACGATGGTTGAGATAATCCCGTTAAAGGAGAAAACCAACCCTCCCATAATCAGGTAAAACTCTCCGCGGTGCTTTGTGAGCATCCGAGAAGGTTACCTCACAAAGTTAGAAAGCAGATTCAGATAGCTCCATGATTGAACCATCAGTTGCTTCAACGATCTTACGATCTGCGGTGATGTGTGGCAGATAGTTATGAACGAAGAACTTTGCTGCAGCTATCTTGCCGGTGTAGAAATCTGTGTCTTTGCCAGCGTTAGGAAGTTTTTCAGCCGCGATATCTGCTTGGCGTAGTAACAACCATGAGGTGATGATGTCGCCAACAGCCATTAAGCAGCGTGATGTATTAAGACCTACTGTGTAAATCTTTACTGGATCACTTTGAGATTCCATTGCATGTCCAACAAGAACAGCGATGATTCCATTTAAGTCGCCAAGTGCCTTAAGAAGTGCTTTCTTCTCTTCGGCATGTACTCCACCAGTTTCAGCAAAGGCTTGAATCTCTTTGCCGAGCAAACCAATTGCGCGTCCACCATCCTTAACAATCTTGCGGAAGAAAAAGTCCAAACCTTGAATTGCAGTTGTGCCTTCATACAAGGTGTCGATCTTTGCATCGCGCACATATTGTTCTAGTGGCCAGTCGCGTGTGAAGCCTGCGCCACCAAATGTTTGTAGTGATTCAGTGCCAAGTAGTGTCCAAGACTTTTCAGATCCGTAACCTTTAACAACTGGAAGCAATAGGTCATTGAGTGCTTCCATATCGGCAACGCGATCTTTGTCGCCGGCCTGAATTGCAAGTTCGATCTCATCTTGGATAGAGGCGGTATAGAGCACTAGTGCGCGCATACCTTCGCTATATGACTTTTGAACCATCAACGAGCGGCGCACATCAGGGTGCTTAATGATTGTGACACGAGGTGATGCCTTGTCATTCATTACCTTCATGTCACCGCCCTGCACGCGCTCTTTTGCATAAGACAGAGCCTGCATATAGCCAGCAGAAAGTGTTGCAATAGCTTTTGTTCCCACCATCATGCGAGCAAACTCAATAACCTTAAACATCTGTGCAATACCTTCATGGACTTCACCTAGCAAGTAACCAACTGCAGGTTCTTTTTCACCTAAGTTAACTTCACAGGTGGCAGAAACGTTAAGTCCCATTTTGTCTTCAAGTTGAGTTACAAAAACACCGTTGCGCTTGCCCAACTCCCCTGTTTCAAAATCAAACATGAACTTAGGAATAAGAAATAGTGAAAGCCCCTTTGTTCCTGGTCCGCCACCTTCACGACGTGCAAGTACGAAGTGAACAACGTTTGGATAGAAGTCAGCATCACCTGATGTGATGTAACGCTTTGTTCCGGTGATGTGCCATGTTCCATCTGCTTGCTGCACAGCCTTGGTGCGACCTGCGCCAACATCAGAACCTGCATCAGGTTCTGTGAGCTGCATTGTTGCGCCCCAGTGCTTTTCAACCATGTGCTTTGCAATCTTCTTTTGCTCATCAGTTCCAAGAACATAAGCAACCTGTGCGAATGCATACCCTGATGCGTAAATGTGAATTGCAGGGTTTGATCCGAGCACCATTTCAGCCATTGCCCAGCGAACTGATGGCGGAACTTTCATTCCACCAAGATCTACTGGTGCATCAAGACGCCACCATTCACCATCAACATATGCTTTGTATGACTTCTTAAAACTTTCTGGCAACGTTACATTGCCAGTTTCTTTATTAAGAATTGCACCAACACGATCGCCTTCAACAAAAGATGCGGCCAAATCGTTTTCACACAAACGCTTCATCTCTTCGAGCATTCCTATTGCAGTTTCGCGATCAACTTCACCGTATGGGTTTGTGCCCATAACTTTGTCGCGACCTAATAGGTCAAAGAGGCAGAATTCGATGTCACGAAGGTTTGCTGTGTAATGGCTCATGGCGTAATTGTGCTACCCACCAGTAACATAAGCAAGATAAAGCGCGACAGTTTGCCTAACCGTCGCGTGGGATAAACCTGCTGTTCAGGCAGGCAGAGGAGAGTGCCAACCATGAAGATTGTCATCATTGGCGGCGGGATCATCGGAACCGCCCATGCCTTTGAGGCGATCAAGTGCGGCCACCAGGTAATCCAGCTGGAACGAGATGAAGTTGCCAGAAGCGCATCAGTTCGAAACTTTGGTCTGGTTTGGGTCAGCGGTAGAAAAAGTGGCGCTGAATTACAAGCAGCAGTTCGCGCTCGCCAACTCTGGGATGAAATACACACCACTATTCCTGAAATGCTCTTTCGGGCAAATGGATCATTAACTCTTGCAATTAATAAAGAAGAAATTGCTGTCATGGAAGAGTGTTTGAAGAAAGAAGATGCCCCAGATCGTCAATGGCAAATACTTGATCGAGCCGAAACACAAAAAATCAATCCGGCACTTCGTGGCAATTACTTAGCATCGCTGTGGTGTCCACTGGATGCAACAGTTGAGCCAGGATCAGTTTTGCATTCAATGCGGGAGTATTTGCTGCGCAATGAGAATTATATTTGGCGCAATAATCTAGATGTTGTTGATGTCCGTAGCGATACAAGTAGTGCGGTAGTCGTTGCCCGAAATGGTGAACTATTCGAAGGTGATGTTGTCATTGTGTGCCCTGGAGCAGATCACACATCCCTGTTTAAAGAACAGTTTGATACTGCGCCAATTCGACGTGTGCGCTTACAAATGATGAGCACAGAACCACTTGATGAAATCTTAACGACATCAATTGCCGATGGTGATTCAATGCGTTACTACCCAGGATATGAAGTACCAACACGTGAGAATTTGCCACCTCAGCACCACATCGCATCGACTAACCATATGCAGCTACTTATGGTGCAACGTGCAGATGGCAGCCTAACTATTGGTGATACACATGAATACGCCGAACCATTTGAATTTAAATTAGATGAGGACCCTTACACATACCTGCATGAAGTTGCTAGCAATTTGTTGGGAAAGAAATTGCCACCAATTGCACAGCGTTGGGATGGCGTATATAGCCAGCGCACAGATGGCGCCGTTTGCGATCGTCGCAAGATGGCGCACAACATCATTTCAGTAACTGGACCTGGAGGTCGAGGAAATACCCTGGCCCCGGCAATTGCAGAAGAGACAATAAAGGGGCTTTAATGAACGTAGAAATGGTTGCTTTTGATGTTGCAGGAACTGTTCTAAACGATGATGGTTTAGTCATTGCAGCATTTAAGAACGCTTTTGAAGCTACACAGCCTGATTTGTGGCCTACCCACGGCGCGGAATGGACTCAGTACGCAATCGACACCATGGGTCAATCAAAGATTCATGTCTTTACAGAGCTATTAGGTGATGCAGAAAAAGCACACACAGCAAATGTTGCATTTGAAGAGTCCTACGTCAGTGAAATCGCAGAAGTAGGCGCAGTACCCATTGCAGGTGCTGAAGATTTATTTAAGTACCTGCGCGCTAAAGGAGTTGCAATTGCACTCACAACTGGATTTAGCCGATCAACATTAGACACATTGCTAATCGAATTAGGCTGGAAAGATCTGATTGACATATCAGTAACACCCGGAGAAGCAGGTCGTGGTCGCCCACATCCAGATATGTTACAAAAAGCTGCAACTACTTTAGGAATCACCAATCCTGCAAGCGTGATTGTTGTGGGAGATACCGCGGCGGACATGCAGGCGGCTATTTCTTTTGGTGCAGGTCAAGCAATAGGGGTTCTAAGTGGAGCACATGATGAGCACAGGCTCCATGATGCCGGCGCGACATCTGTTATTAACTCTGTAGCCGACTTAAAGACACGTATTTAACACTGAGTTTTTCATGAGAGTTCACCCTCATGACTCTACTTCGACACTTCTAGAACACCGATTGTTTCCTTTCCAGGTAAAGAGTGCGCTCACAATCCTTAGGAAGGGATCCCACATATGCGCGCAAAGCGTCTAGTAGCTGCAGCAACCGCTGCAGTGCTTGCAGTTGGAATCGTTGCAATCGCAACACCAGCTACAGCAGCAGTAGATATCTGTAAGGCAAAGAATGTTAAAGAAGCAGGCGGACTAGATAACCTAGTTAAGCTAGCTAAGAAAGAGGGCAAGCTTGCTCTCATCACAACACCACGCGACTGGGCAAACTACGGCAATGCATTTGATGCATACGAGAAGGCTTTTGGCGTAAAGATCACTGTTGACAATCCAGATGGATCATCACAGTACGAGATCGACACAATGAAGACAGCTCCTAAGTCAAAGCAACCAGATTCAATTGATATTGGACCTCTAGTAGTTGCTCAGTTGACTCCTCCAGGATCAAAGCCTCTTTCATCTCCTTACCAAGTTATTAACTGGAATGACATTCCAAACGCTGCTAAGGACTCAACAGGTCTTTGGTACGGAAACTACGGTGGAAAGCTAGCGATTGTGTACAACACATCTCTTCCATCAGTACCAACAAAGGCAGCAGATTTCGCAAAGCCTGAATACAAGGGCTTTGTAGGTATCACTGGAGATCCAACTTCATCAAACCAGGCTTTCATGTCAGTTTTGGCAGCAAGCATCGGTAACGGTGGAGAAAAGAATCTTTCAGATGTAACTAAGGGTCTTGCTCTATTCAAGTCTGTAAAGGCTCAAGCACCACTAGTTAAGGTAAACGGAACAAACCTTGCTACAGGTACAGCAAAGCTTGGTTTCATGTGGGACTTCAACGCTCTTGGAATTGTTCCAGCAGCGAAGGCAGCAGGCTTAGACCTTAAGTTTGTTTACCCATCAGACTTCGTTCTACAAGCACCTCCATACATCAACGCAATCAACATTAAGTCACCAAACTGCGCAAACGCTCGTTTGTGGCAAGAGTTTGTGTACTCACAGAACAAGGGAAAGACAGCTAAGGAACTAACTGCAGCTGATCTAAAGCTTCCTGGTTCTAAGTTGTTCGCATTGATGCAAGGTGGACAGAACTACTTCCAGCAGTCAGGTGCAGATCCAATCATGTCTGCAGCAATGACAAAGAAGAAGGTGCTTGTTCCATCACTTCTTGACTTCAAGGTTCCTTCAACAGCAAAGGTTGTCGGACCTGCAACTATTGCAGACGTACTAACTGCACGTGAGCAGATCATCTCTTCATGGGCTAGCTTGTAAAAAAGGAATATGACCTCCCAAGTCATAGAGGGAGGCGCGCCTTCAAGGGGACGCGCCTTCCTCGCTTCTTTTTTAAAGAATATTCTTCCAGCGGTTCCGCTTTTACTGATCGTTGGCTTCTTTTTTCTTTTCCCAATTGCACGTCTAATTTACGTATCATTTTTATCTAACGACAATACTTTTACAATTGATAACTTTAAAACGGCCGTTCAAGAGCCATACCGAACAGGATTTCTTAACTCAATAAAAATTGGAGTTTTCTCCGCAGCCATCGCTGCATTTCCTGGTGCGATAGCTGCCTACTTCATTGAAACCCGAGGAAGTTCTAAACTGCGCCGGACTATTGCAGTCATGAGCGGTGTTCTCGCTAACACTGGCGGCGTTCCACTGGCATTTATGTTTTATGCCGCGCTTGGAATTCAGGGCTTCCTTACAAAGTTTTTAAAGTACTTAGGCTGGGATTTGTATTCAGGAACATTCTCACTAGGTTCCTTCCTCGGTTTATTGATTGTGTATCTATATTTCCAATTGCCTTTGATGGTAATTGTGTTTTCACCAGCAATTGTCTCTCTTCGCCGCGAATGGTCTGAAGCTGCACGCAACTTAGGTGCAAGCCAATTTAATTACTGGATTCGAATCGGAATACCCTTACTTTTCCCAAGCTTCATTGCATCCTTCTTATTACTTTTTGCTAGCGGGTTTTCAGCCTATGCAACGGCTAATGCGTTAACTGTTGGAAATCTGCCACTGACACCTTTACAAATTGGTGGATTGTTAGATGGAAATGTTTCGGCAGCACAATTAAACCTTGGAAAAGCATTGGGTGTTGTGATGATTGTGATCTCAGCGTGTGCGGTTATTCCATATCTTGTAATTCAACGTAGGAGTGCCAAATGGCAAAAGCGTTAAGAGTTAAGTTCCAGCCACCGCTGGCAATCACACTTCTGATTCTAGGTTTCTTTGTTTTCGTTCCAATGATCTCAGCTTTTGAATACTCGATTCGCACACCGCTAACTGGTGGATATGGATGGACCCATTACATTTGGGCCGTTACAGAAGAGGACTTCTTCCACTACATCCTTAGATCTATGTGGCTAGCCGGGGTAACGGTTTTAATCACCTTATTTGTGTTAGTACCAACCCTTACCTGGCTCCATTTATCTGGCTCAAAGGTGCGCGGTGTAATCGATGGGCTCTCACTGCTACCACTGGTCATTCCAGTAGTTGCTTTTGCAGTTGGTGCACAAATTTCGTTTCCCGAGTTTGTTCAAAACACTGTTTTAGAACTTCCATTTCTCTATTTTGTTTTGGCGCTCCCATACGCCTATCGATCTCTTGATATCGGACTGAACTCAATTCCTTTAAAAACAATTACAGAGGCAGCCCGTAGCGCTGGTGCAAACTGGTGGAGGACAATTATAGCTGTGATTGTTCCAGTGATCAGAGGCTCGGTCATGGCAACAATTGCATTGACATTTGCCCTCTCACTTGGTGAATACACATTGACTGTCCTACTTCACTGGGACACGTTCCCAACCTGGGTCACATATGTTGCACAAGACAACATTCTTGGGGCAATCGCAATTTCAATGATGTCTTTGATAATTCCATTCCTAATTTTGACAATTATCACGCTATTTGTTCCAGAACGTTCTACGCAAGGGAGAAAGTAATGTCTAGTAAAAGTCTGACCTTAAGAAACATTTCAAAGCGATTTGGAAATGTTAATGCGCTAGACAACTTCAACCTTGAGGTGGGAGTGGGCGAACTGGTTGCACTCCTCGGGCCATCAGGATGCGGCAAGACAACAGCTCTTCGAGTTGTAGCAGGCCTGGAACATCAAGATAGTGGCACGGTCTTGGTTGCAGATCAGAATATTTCAGATGTACCCGCACATAAGCGAAATATGGGAATGGTTTTTCAGGCCTACTCACTGTTTCCAAACCTGACTGTTGAGGAAAACGTCGCTTTTGGTTTGCAGATGAGAAAAGTCAACAAGCACGTGCGACTAAAGAAAGCACACGAATTATTGGATTTAGTTGGTTTAGATTCACAGAGCAAGCGATTTACTCATCAGCTCTCAGGTGGCCAACAACAGCGTGTGGCACTAGCTAGAGCCCTTGCCTTTGAGCCTGAAATTCTCTTGCTCGATGAGCCTTTATCAGCACTTGATGCCCAGGTGCGCGTGAACCTACGTGAAGAAATTCGCCGCTTACAACTGTCATTAGGTACAACTACTTTGTTTGTTACACATGATCAAGAAGAGGCAATGGCAATTTCAGATCGTGTGGGAGTAATGAACGAGGGTGTTTTGGAGCAGATTGACACTCCTGATGCTCTCTATAACAAGCCAGCCTCATCATTTGTTGCAAGCTTTGTTGGCACAATGAACAGAATCCCTGCTCACATCACAGATGGCATGGTTGAAATCTTTGGTAGCAAGATTGTTGCCCTTAAGCGCAGCAATGAATCTGGAAAGGTGCATGCCTTGATCCGTCCAGAATCAATCGCTGTTGAAGCCACCACCCAAGGAAATGCAAAGGTACTAACTCGTTCCTTTATGGGCGCATCATCAAATATTATTTGTCAGACAGCAGATGGAACTATTGTTCAATCACTGATGACAAGTGCTTCAACAGGAGATCTGCATCCAGGATCATCTGTTCAACTGCGAGTCTTAAGTTCTGAGGTCCTCGTCGCTAATGTCTAGTACATCAACAAACAGAATTGTCAGATCCAAAGTTTCACCAGATTCAAATTGGCGAGAGCTACTCCTTGATAAAGGTGAAAATGTTATTGGCGATGAACCACTTAACGCCCAAGTAGTTGCAGCTTTTATTCACTTAAGTGATATCCATATTTGCGATGCAGCATCTCCTGCGCGCCTTGAGTTTCTAGATCGCATTGCAGATCCTGATAATCCTTTGTCGCAGTTGGTTCCATACATCGGCACATATCGCGCACAAGAGTTTTTAACCACACAAGTTCTTGAAGCGATGGTTACGGCAGCAAATGAAATCAAGCGCGCACCCTTAACTGGAGCTGCAATCGATGCAGTAGTTATTACTGGAGATGTCACAGATAACGCACAAAGCAATGAACTTGATTGGTATAAGTCGATTTTAGATGGCGGCGTTGTGACCCCTAAAAGCGGTGATCCACAGCGTTCTGAGGCCTCTCACTCATCAAATGCCGATCTCTATGATTCTCATTATTACCACCCAGATGGTCCGCCAACTGGAATGCCTGCAGATCGCCCCCATGTATTACATAACTTTCCACATTTTAAAGGGGCACTGGAAGCATCAGAGCGTCAATTCATTGCAAAGGGTTTAACACACAAATGGCTAGCGGTGCACGGAAACCACGATGCACTGTTGCAGGGCACGGCAGCTACAACTCCAGAGTTAGATGCACTTGCCCAAGGATCAGAAAAGTTAGCTGCACTTAAAAACATGGCTGATTTAGCAGATCTGTTTTCAGGGTTTGGTGAAGTAGGACCTGCGGTATATCCAGGACTCGATCACATGGACACAAATGA
>ERZ1022815.42-NODE-42-length-9822-cov-8.987919_pt1 | contig 9822 bp, 7 predicted proteins | sample MGYA00521087_ERZ1022815 | MGnify/ENA primary metagenome ERZ1022815 (study PRJEB33162, sample SAMN09633289) | freshwater metagenome | isolation source: freshwater | place: Canada:Alberta | collected 2017-07 | study: EMG produced TPA metagenomics assembly of the... | reverse complement strand
AAAACATATGGAAAGTGTGAAGAGTGTGGAAACTTTGTAGGAAAAGCCAGATTACAGGTTTTCCCTCGCGCTACTTTGTGCATGGTTTGCAAACAAAAAGAGGAACGACGCTGAACTTAATTCAGCGAAAATGGTTAGCGGCCACCGCTTTAATAGTTTTTGCCTTTGATTATTTAACTAAATTACTAGCAATTCAATATCTTACGGATGAACCAAAAAATATAATTGGATCAATTCTACAATTCCGGCTGGCATTTAACTCTGGAGCTGCATTTAGTCTTGCCTCCAGTGGAACAATATTTCTTTCTAGTTTCTCAATAATTATTGCTGCTGCTATTTTTTACTTCGGTCGTAAAGTTAGTTCTACACCTTGGGCAATTGCACTTGGCCTTGTGCTAGGTGGAATTTTTGGTAATTTGACCGATCGAATATTCAGGTCACCTGGCGGCTTGCAAGGTGAGGTAGTTGATTGGATTCAAATCCCGCATTGGCCGATATTTAATATCGCAGACTCCTCAGTTGTTTGCGGGGCAATACTTATTACAATTTTGAACTGGAAGAATATTGAATTTAGTAAGAGTGAGGGTAAAAAGTGAGTGAGCGTGAGGTTAGAAACCTAATAATCCCAGAAGGGCTAAATCAGGAGCGGGTTGATGCTGCCTTATCAAGACTGCTTGGTTTATCTCGTAATGTGATTGTTGGGTTAATTGAATCTAATGAGATATCAAAAGATGGAAAATTTGTTGGTAAATCTGACCGAGTTTTAAGTGGTGATCAACTTGAAATATTGATGCCGGCAGCAAAAGGTGAGGCAAAATTAACTGCTACACCGGTTGACGGATTAAAAGTTGTTTATGATGATGAGTTTTTAATTGTGATAGATAAACCGGTTGGAATTGCCGCTCATCCAAGTCCAGGTTGGCAGGGCGCAACAGTAGTTGGAGCAATTTTTGCGGCTGGTTATCAGCTTGCTACCTCTGGAGCTGCTGAGCGACAGGGCGTTGTGCACCGGTTGGATGTTGGAACATCTGGCTTAATGGTCGTTGCTAAAAATGAAGTTGCATATTCAAGTTTGAAAGATCAGTTTCGTGATCGAACAGTTTCAAAGGTCTATCACGCACTTGTGCAAGGCCATATGGATCCAACGGTTGGAACTATTGATGCACCTATAGATCGTCATCCAAGAGAGGATTATCGTTTTGCTGTTGTAGCAAATGGAAAACCAAGTATTACTCACTATAAGACTTTAGAAGTTTTCCCAGCTGTCACATTGCTTGAGATTGAACTTGAAACTGGCAGAACGCATCAAATTCGAGTGCACTTCTCTGCACTTCACCATCCATTGGTTGGTGATCTAACTTACGGTTCGGATCCGGCGTTAGCAGCAAGGCTTAAAATCTCTCGCCCATGGCTACATGCAAAACAACTTGCCTTTACCCACCCCGGAAGCGGGGAGCGAATCTCATTTACGGCTGAGTATCCAGAGGATCTGACACGCTCACTTGCCCTACTTTCAGATATTTCCCGCTAGAAATTAACAGCAGTAGTAATCTCACCATCCATGCCTAATTCAACTAATAACCTAGAAAACTCGGAGAATTTCGTACATCTTCATGTACACACCGAGTACTCGATGTTAGATGGTGCTGCAAAAATATCTGAGTTAGTTGCAGAGGTTGCTCGTCAGGAAATGCCAGCAATTGCCATGACTGATCATGGAAATGTATTTGGTGCATTTGAGTTTCATAAAACTGCAAAAGCTGCTGGGGTTAAACCGATAATTGGCATTGAAGCATATGTTGCACCCGAATCAAGATTTGATAAAAGAAGGGTTAAGTGGGCAGAAGGTGGTGAGGATGATGTATCTGGAGGTGGTGCCTATACCCATATGACATTGCTTGCTGAAAATAATCAGGGTTTATCAAATCTATTCAAGCTTTCTTCCCTTGCCTCACTTGAAGGTTTTTACTACAAGCCAAGAATGGATCGAGAGTTACTTGCTAAGTACTCAAAGGGAATTATTGGCACAACTGGATGTGCTGGTGGTGAGATTCAAACCAGGTTACGAATGGGAAACTATAAAGAGGCGATTAAAGCAGCCAGTGAGATGAAGGATATTTTTGGACCTGAAAATTTCTATCTTGAAATTATGGATCACTCGATTGAAATTGAGAAACGATCATTTTCGGATTTGTTAAAGCTAGGAAAAGAGTTAAATCTGCCATTGCTGGCAACTAATGATTTGCACTATACCCATCACGATGATGCAAGTGCCCATGAAGTTTTGCTATGTATTCAATCTGGCTCAACTATTGCAGATCCAAAGCGGTTTAAATTTGAAAACTCCGAGTTTTATCTTAAGAGTGCTGCACAAATGCGAGAGCTATTTAAGGATTTTCCAGAGGCTTGTAATAACACATTACTAATCGCCCAACGTTGTGAAACTACAATGCGTGAAGGTGAAAACCTATTGCCGCGGTTCACAGTTCCGCAAGGGGAAACCGAAGATACCTGGCTGAAGAAATTATCTAATGATGGCCTTGCTGCTCGAATGGGGAATCAAATTCCAGTTGAATATCAAGAGAGACTAGATTTTGAATTAGATGTAATGATGAAGATGGGTTTTCCTGGGTACTTCCTAGTTGTAGCTGACCTTTGCAAACATGCTCGGGAAGTTGGAATCAGAGTTGGTCCTGGCCGTGGCTCTGCAGCTGGTTCTCTTGTTTCTTACTCACTTGGAATTACAGGCCTTGATCCCATCAAATTTGGTTTATTGTTTGAAAGATTCTTAAATCCAGAACGTATATCAATGCCAGATATTGATCTAGATTTTGATGAGCGTAGAAGATCAGAGATGATCCAATATGCCACTACAAAGTATGGCGATGATCGAGTTGCACAGATTATTACCTACGGAACTATTAAATCTAAACAGGCAATTAAAGATTCAACAAGAGTTCTTGGTTATCCATACGCGCTAGGTGAACGTTTGACCAAATCACTTCCACCCTCAGTAATGGGTAAAGATATTTCGCTAGGTGGAATTTTTAATATGGATGATGATCGTTATGGCGAAGCAAGTGAATTTAGAAATCTATATGAGTCTGATCCAGACTCAAAGAAGATTGTTGACACCGCATTAGGAATTGAAGGATTAAAGCGCCAATGGGGTGTACACGCTGCTGGAGTTATATTAAGTAAAGAGCCACTTTTGGAAGTAATCCCAATTCATCGCCGAGAGGCAGATGGGGCAATCATTACCCAATTTGATATGGGTGCGTGTGAGGCAACCGGGTTACTTAAAATGGATTTTCTTGGGCTGCGTAACCTCTCAGTTTTAGATGATTGTCTAATAAATATTGAAAAGAATTTGGGTAAAAAAGTTGTACTTGAAACATTGCCTCTTAAAGATCAAAAAACTTTTGATTTACTATCTCGCGGAGATACTTTGGGAGTTTTCCAGCTAGATAGTGCACCGATCAGATCTTTGCTACGGTCGATGGCACCAGACAGTTTTGAGGACATTGCTGCGGTTATTGCTTTATATCGCCCCGGCCCAATGGGTGAAGATTCACATAATAAATATGCTGATTATAAGAATGGTAGAAAAGCTCAAGTTGGTATTCATCAAGAACTTGATAAACCACTGAGTGAAATTTTGAAAGATACTTATGGCTTAATTGTTTATCAGGAGCAGGTTTTAGCAATCGCTAGAAAGGTTGCTGGATTCACACTTGGTCGCGCAGATCTACTGCGTAAAGCGATGGGCAAGAAAGATAAGAAGATTCTTGATAAAGAGAAGGTTCACTTTGAAGCCGGAATGAAAGAGAATGGCTTTTCTGCTGATGCGATTGAAAAATTATGGCAAACACTTATTCCATTTTCCGATTATGCATTTAATAGAGCCCACAGCGCTGGCTACGGATTACTCTCTTTCTGGACCGCATATTTAAAAGCAAATTATCCAGCTGAGTACATGGCCGCACTTTTAACCAGCGTCCGGGATGATAAAGATAAGAGCGCGCTCTATTTAAATGAATGCCGGCGAATGGGAATAAAGGTATTGCCACCTGATGTAAATGAATCAGATTCTGAATACACCCCACGTGGTACCGATATTAGATTTGGGTTAACTGCGATTAGAAATGTTGGTGAAAATGTTGTTTCATCAATCATTGAGAATAGAAAGACAAAAGGAAAGTACTTAAGTTTTGGTGATTTCTTAACCAAGGTTGATTCCCATGTTTGCAATAAAAAGACAGTTGAATCACTGATTAAGGCCGGTGCCTTTGATTCCTTAAACCATACTCGCCGAGGTTTGATGATGGTCTTCTTAGAGGCGCTAGATGCAGTATCTGAGGCAAAGCGAGCAGAAGCAATTGGTCAATTTGATCTATTTGGGGCAACAAATGCAACCACAAGTGTTAGCGGTGTTGAGTTAGATATTCCTAATACTGAGTGGGAAAAAATGATGCTACTTGGATATGAGCGAGAGATGTTAGGACTTTATGTTTCAGATCATCCACTTCTAGGAGTTGAACATGTACTGCGTTCAGTTGCAGATTTTTCAATCAGCCAAATATCTGAAGTAAGTCATGATCAGATTATTACTATTGGCGGGTTAATAACTCAGATTCAACGTAAAGTTTCAAAACAAGGTACCCCTTGGGCAATTGTTACAGTTGAAGATCTAGATGGTGCGGTTGATGTTTTGTTTTTCTCAAATGCTTATGCCGCCCATGGTGTGAACTTGGTAGAGGATCGAATTGTTGCAATTAGGGGTCGGGTTGATAAGAGAGAAGAACAGCCAAGGATTTCAGCTCTTGATTTAACACTGCCTGATTTAAAACAAGTACCAACTGGCCCATTTGTTATTTCAATGGAAATGTCTAGGTGTACTCCGCCAGTTATTGATCGGATGAATGAAATTTTGCGTTCTCATCCAGGCGGGCGAGAGGTGCACTTGAGGTTAGTAGATGGTGAAAAAAATACTGTTTTAAAGTTAGATGAAAATTTAAAGGTAACTTCCTCACCAAGTTTAAGTGCAGATCTTAAAACTGTTCTAGGCCCAGATTGTTTAGTTGTTTAGGTATTAATGAAGACTCTTGAATTATTGCCAGCAATAGATATAAAAAATGGGAAATCTGTCAGATTAAAACAAGCAGGATTAGATTCGGCAGAGCAATATGGAAGCCCAACTGAAGTGCTCGCTGAATTTATCGCTAAAGGTGCAAAATGGGTCCACCTTGTTGACTTAGATTCAGCCTTCAATACTGGAAGTAACGTAGATTTAATTAAGGATTTAATTGATAAGAGTTCAATTAACATCCAACTATCTGGCGGAATAGTAGATGAATCCTCATTAAACCAAGCTTTAGCAACAAAAGCTGTCAGAATTAATATTTCTACTGCTGCATTACAGAATATTGATTGGTTAGTAAGAGTTATTAATTCCTACAAAGATCGTTTAACAATTGGACTTGATATAAATAATGGCGTACTAATTGCCAGAGGTAGCGGTGAAGTAATTGGTGATCCATTTGAATATATCAAGGTTTTAGATGAGGCTGGATGTACAAGATATGTTGTTACAGATAATTCAAAAGATGGTGAACTAAATGGCCCAAATCTTGATTTATTGGATAAAGTTTCAAGATCAACCAAATCATTGATTATTGCAAGTGGTGGTGTTTCTAAATTATCTGACCTAGATAATCTGCGCCAGATGGGTCTAGATGGCGTAATTGTTGGTAAAGCTCTGTATGTCGGAGCAATCGATATCGGTTTGGCTATCAAAACCTGCTACGAATAATCGGCGCCTGGCAGTTAGTAATTACGGCAGAATAGGGCAGTGGAAAAAGCACTTATTTCTCTGGAAGAGTTTCGCAGCTATGCCCGCGACTTTAATGTGATTCCAGTTGCTCGTAAGATAACTAGCAAAAGTGAAACACCACTTTCAATCTATGAGAAATTAACTCAAAACCGCAGTGGAACATTTTTACTTGAATCAGCAGAGGCTGGAATTTGGGCAAGGTATTCATTTATTGGCGTAAATAGCGAAGCAACATTAACTGAGAAGAATGGTTTGGCTACTTGGATAGGAGTTATGCCAGCAGGTGCACCAACTGGCATAGATCCTTTATCTGCACTTAGAATTTCTACATCACATCTTCGCTCTCCAAAATTAAATAACTTACCACCTCTAACCGGTGGCTTAGTTGGTTACCTTGGTTATGAGATTGTTCGTAGATTGGAAAAACTACCAAATCTTTCTAAGAAAGATATTGAAATTCCAGAGATTGCAATGATGCTTACCTCCGATTTAGCAGTTTATGATCATCAAGAAGGAATCATCACATTAATAGCTAATGCAATAAATTGGGATGGTAGTGCAGATCGAGTTGATTTAGCATATGAAAAAGCAATTGAAAGATTAGATAAAATGGATATGGATTTAAATCAAAGGTTTGTATCTAAAGCCAAGGATATTCCGGCTCGAGAAACTCCAAATTACTCTCGTAATACGACTGACTTAGAATATATAAGTAAGGTTGAATTAATTAAGGAAGAGATTAAGTCTGGTGAGGCTTTTCAAGTAGTGCTTTCTCAACGTTTTTCAATGCCTGTTGCATGTAAGCCATTTGATATTTATCAAGTACTTCGGGAACAAAACCCAAGTCCTTATATGTATATATTTAACTTTTCTGATGATCTTTCAGTAGTTGGTTCTAGTCCAGAAGCATTAGTAAAAGTAACTGGAGAGAATGTGATGATTCATCCAATCGCAGGTACTAGAGCTAGAAATGCTGATCCAAAAGTTGATCAACAGGTAGCCCAGGCACTACTTGAGGATCCAAAGGAGCGAGCAGAGCATTTAATGTTAGTTGACCTTGGCCGCAATGATTTAGGTCGAGTATGCCAAGCCGGATCAGTAGAAGTAACTGAATTTATGCAGATCGAGAAGTATTCTCATGTAATGCATATTGTCTCAACTGTTGTTGGAAAATTATTATCTAAGGTCGCACCTATTGAAGCATTATTTTCCGTATTCCCAGCCGGTACTTTATCTGGTGCACCAAAGCCAAGAGCTATGGAGATTATTGAGGAGAATGAACCAACTAAGCGAGGCATCTATGGTGGAACAATTGGTTACTTAGATTTCACGGGCAATATAGATACTTGCATTGCGATTAGAACTGCAGTTATTAAAGATCAGATTGCTTATGTTCAAGCCGGAGCTGGAATTGTGGCTGATTCAGATCCAGCATCTGAAAATCAAGAGTGTATAAGTAAAGCAGCGGCAGTTTTGGGCGCGGTTGCAACCGCCAACTTAATGGCAGTGGCAAAGTGAAAAATTCACTCTTTGGCAGCTTGATATTGGTTGGGTTATCTACTTACTTAATACTTAAATTAAGTAAAAAGGCTGGATCAGATAAATATAAGTTAAAACCAAAAAATAAATGGAACGCGCTTTCAGAAGGGCATGACCCAACTGATGAGTGATTCAAATGTTTTAGACTCAATTATTGAGGGAGTTCTAGAAGATGTTCAAAAACGTATTGTTCCAATGGCACAGATTCGTGAGCAATTGCAGTCAGCTCCAAAGTTAAGAAATGCTTACTCCGCATTGAGCAAGGAGCCAATGCGATTAATTGCTGAGGTAAAGAGATCATCACCAAGCAAGGGTGAGTTAGCAGTAATTGCTGATCCGGTTGCACTAGCAGAAAATTATCAAGAGGGTGGAGCCGATGTAATAAGCGTACTAACGGAAGAGCGTCGGTTTAAGGGAAATATTTCAGATCTAATCTCCGTTCGAGCTGCAGTAGATATTCCAGTTCTCAGAAAAGATTTTATTGTTACTGAGTTTCAGGTATATGAATCGAGAATTCTGGGCGCCGATTTGATGCTATTAATTGTTGCTGGATTATCAAAATCGCAAATTACTGATTTTTATCAACTAGCCACCGAGCTTGGCATGGATGTATTAGTTGAGGTCCATAATTTGAAAGAGGCAGAGATAGCTTTAGACATTAAATCTAAAATAATTGGAGTTAATTCACGCAATTTAAAGACGCTTGAAGTAGATGACAAAAACTTTGAATTAATATTGCCGCAGCTGCCAGATACTGTCGTAAAGGTTGCTGAGTCAGGTATCAGCCAACGTTCTCAGGTTGCATTTGTCCAATCATTGGGCGCAAATGCAGTTCTGATCGGGGAAACTCTCGTTAAGGCAGGTAACCCAGTTCATACGATTAAAGATCTGCTCAATCGGTAAAGATCTAATAAACTCTATCCATGGCCCAAAGTAAAAATACGCAAAGTATGGACTCATCAATATTGGGTCACTTTGGTCCTTATGGTGGACGGTTTGTACCTGAAGCTTTAATTGCAGCCCTTGATGAATTAGCTGCTGCGCATTTATCGGCACAATCTGATGCGACTTTTCAAGCCGAACTAAATGAACTACATAAAACTTATACCGGCAGACCAAGTATCTTAACTGAGGCAAAGAGATTTTCTGAATATGCAGGTGGCGCGCGAATATTATTGAAACGCGAAGATTTAAACCACACTGGTAGTCATAAAATAAATAATGTATTAGGCCAAGCACTGTTAACAAAGCGAATGGGCAAAAGCAGAATTATTGCTGAAACTGGCGCCGGCCAGCATGGTGTTGCTTCTGCAACAGCGGCTGCATTGTTTGGGTTGGAATGTGTCGTCTATATGGGCGAAGCGGACACCAAGCGACAATCGTTAAATGTTGCCAGAATGAAATTACTTGGGGCAACTGTCGTTCCAGTAACACAGGGTTCTAAAACTTTAAAAGATGCAATTAATGAAGCTATGCGCGATTGGGTAACAAATGTTGAAACCACTCACTACTTGTTAGGAACAGTGGCAGGTCCGCATCCCTTCCCAACAATGGTTAGAGATTTTCAGAGAATCATTGGCGTTGAAGCCCGTGAGCAGGTGCTTGAATTAACCGGCAAACTTCCAGATGCAGTTCTTGCGTGTGTTGGTGGGGGCTCAAATGCAATTGGAATATTTCATCCATTTATAGATGATAAAAATGTACGTTTGATCGGACTTGAAGCTGGCGGAAAAGGTATTGAAACCGGATTACACGCCGCAACAATCTCTGGTGGAACTCCAGGAGTTTTGCACGGCACACGTTCATATGTACTACAAGATAAAGATGGACAAACAGTTGAGTCGCATTCAATTTCGGCCGGATTAGATTATCCCGGAGTTGGTCCCGAACACGCCTACCTAAATGATATTGGTAGAGCAGAGTATCGAGCAGTAACTGATGATCAAGCTATGTATGCATTCTCATTACTGTGTAAATCAGAAGGAATTATTCCCGCCATAGAAACTGCGCACGCACTTGCAGGAGCGCTTGAGATTGGTAATGAACTTGGTAAGGATGCAACATTGTTAATTAATCTTTCTGGTCGAGGCGATAAAGATGTACAAACAGCAGCTGAATACTTTGGAATACCTCTTTAATGGTAACTGCCCTTGATAATCTCTTTGTAAAAACAAAAAGTGAAAATCGGGCCGCATTAATCGGCTTTTTACCAGCAGGCTTTCCAACTCAAAAGGAATCGATAGAGATAATTAAATCGATGATTGATGGGGGAGTAGATGCAATTGAGATTGGCTATCCATACTCTGATCCAGTTATGGATGGTCCAGTTATTCAGGCTGCTTCTGAACAGGCAATTAGCAATGGAGTTGGCGTGGATGAGGTATTTGAGTTACTTAAAATAAGTGTTGAGTACGGCGCTCCTTCAGTTGTTATGAGTTACTGGAGCCCAA
>ERZ1022815.38-NODE-38-length-10449-cov-9.497499_pt1 | contig 10449 bp, 2 predicted proteins | sample MGYA00521087_ERZ1022815 | MGnify/ENA primary metagenome ERZ1022815 (study PRJEB33162, sample SAMN09633289) | freshwater metagenome | isolation source: freshwater | place: Canada:Alberta | collected 2017-07 | study: EMG produced TPA metagenomics assembly of the... | reverse complement strand
AAAATGATACCAATGATATGAATGAAACCAATGATATGAATGAAAATGTTAATATTGTTGAAGATCAAGCAGTTGATCCCTTTATTGAAAATAGTCGACTATATGCTTTATTAATTGATTTTGATAAAGATATTAATCATAATGTTGTATCGGTTTCAAATGATAACAATTTTAAAATTCAATTTCATTTGGAAGACAATATTAGTGATAATATAATTGAAAAATATCAACAACATCGTGATGATAGATCTGCTTTTCTTGAAGCATTTAAACAATTAGATTCTATTCAGTATTTTTTATTTAGAAGAAAACAAAATGGGGATCCAAAACCAGTATCAACATGTGGTAATGGGTTATGTAACATATGGGTTCTTTTGCAATTACAAAAGAGACAAAATAATCGTGATAAGTCTATTGTTCCTAGATCATATGACAATACATTATTAACTAATCCAACTGCTGATCTAAACTTATCATTTGAAAATTGGCTTATAAAAGCTGATTGCAAGAAATATTTTCGTCAATTGAAAACAAATGTTGAAGTGTACCACGAGAAAAAGTTTAAAAAATTTATTGATGATTCATTAAAATTGTTAGATGATGATGAAACTGAAAAATATTTAGATTCAACTCAATACCCTATAGATAATATACTGTTTTATTTACCTGATGAAATGGAAAATGTGAAAGCAACATTTTGGGAATCCGATGGATTTTGGGATAAACTAAGTTACACAATGGATACTCATCATTTCTTTACGTTTGACCAAATTATGCCAATTTTTGATATTTATCAAAACCATTACACTAAAAGTCATGATCATTATTATCTGATGCCACATGGTATTCGTGCTGAAGGTTTTCTTGAAGCTCATGAAAATTTATCAAACAAATTATTTGATGTATTATCAGCAAAAGAATCAGCTCATTCAATATCACAACCATCATACCATCAAAAAACATCAAGATCTCATGAAAAATCATCTAATAGAATCAATCATCAATCATTATTACATAAGTCATCGTCTTTAAATAATCCTAAATCGACATCGATTCAACCAGATAATAATCCAAAAAAATCGATTAATTCATCTCTTGGTTTACAACAAGTAATGGCATTTGATAATGTGATATCACATTCATCACTTAATATGACATTATTAAGTCATCTCAATCAAATGGTTGGAAATAATACAACCAAAAAATCTCTAGAAGAACCAATACACGATCTAATTGAGAATGATAAGTTAATTTATCTAAGTTTTCCGGATTTATTTCCATTAGGTCAAGGGATAACAAGAAAAGGAAGTATTTCTAAATCATTTAAGAAGTATTTATTTGATTTTGGTGATCAAAGATTTTCCAAAGATGAAAGATTCTATTTTCTGTTATTTCGAGAACATTTCAGACATTTAGCTTGTCAACAAGTCTCGTATCGTGTTAAGAATAATTCAGAATCATTCAATAAATGGCAACAGATTGTTGGTGATCTAGATTTTGAAAGAAAATTAGATCATATGTCAAAGCATCTGAATGATCCTGATACTATATCAACATTAAATGCTCTTAAATCAATCGTATCATCAACAGGTAGTAGTATACCATTTTCGAAAATGGATCAAAATATGTCTATCACAAAAATTATTAATACGATACGATGGTTTGGTTTACCTTCTTATTTTGTTACTATATCTCCAAATGATCTGGATCAAAAGATTATCTTCAGGATTTATACAGACATTGAAAGTTTTAACAATAAAGTCAATCCAATATTAGAAGAAACCATTATTGATTTGACTAAATTAGATGTTAAAATGAAAGGTAAAATCCTTAATGAGAATCCAATTTTAACTTCCAATATATTCAAACAGTTGATGGATGCAATTTTATCAAAATTACTTCAATTATCACCATCAAATCAATCAAAAACGTTCCAACGAGTGAAAAAAAGAGCAAAAGGTATATTTGGTACAACATTAGCTTATAATTTTGTTATTGAAACTCAAGATAAAGGAACACTCCATGCACATGGATTAGTCTATACTATTATGACCCCAGATATATTACAAAAGATTCATGAATGCTGTATCGATTTATCTCAAAATTTTTGTAGTATTAATGATCAAATGACTAAAATTATGGCTGAATATTTCGATTCTATGGTAAAATCAGAAATTTCTGCTGAACATCATTTTATTGATAGTATTCGACGATTATTAAACATTCCTATGAAAAACTATGGAATGGAAGGATTCCCTAAGCAATATACCGATGAAGAATATTATCATCGTGTTAATACAACAGCTGGCAATTTTAACTTTCACAGACATGGTAAAACATGTCATAAAGGTAAAATGGGAGTTACTCAATGTAGAATGGGTATGCCACAAACTATAGTTTCACCTTCAACACGTCCAACTATTCTTATTAATAAATTACGTCAAAATCGCGATATCTATGGAATATCAAATGAATCAACTGTTACAGATAATAATTATCAATATATTGGTGTAGAATTTAATCCATTTGCTGATGACCATATTAATCAATTAAAAACTTATTATTTTATTGAATCAACTGCTGACGATCCAATCATACGTTTATGGCTTATTCAAAATCGTGAAATTACTCCTGATAGTTTCAGTGAAGTTCAATTTGAAGAATTTATTATAAATACACCAATATTCAATGAAAAGCTTAACGAATTATTTCCAAATCAAACGAATAATGAACATAATGAGTTAAATATGAATATATTAGATGATCAGGAAGTAAATGCACAAATAGCTGCAAATAAAAAACGGAGTGATTTCTTAAATCAACTTCGTGATAGAGCATTTGGTGAATTAACATTACGAAATACTTATATTGTTCCATATAATGATGTATTAACATATGTAACACATTCCAATAATGCTGTATATCATTTAGGTACTAGGGAACAAGCCAATTGTGCAGTATATTACTGTGCAAAATATATGATTAAAGATGTATTGGAACCAGCTGCATTATTATCAATAATTCAAGCTGCTAAAATGCAAAATTTAAAATATCCTAGTATAGCTGATAATACTGGTACATCTATAAGGAATGCACAACATCATCTTACAACAACTATTAATATTCTTGGTCGTAAAGAAGCTGCATCAACTTTAGTTGGGTATATACTTAATGGTGGCAAATCCTCGATTCATTCTCACGAATATAAATTCATATATCCCCATTATGCGATTCAAACAATTATTGAATCTAGAAGTATCAAAGAATTAGAATCAGATAATGAGAATAAAGTTGTTGATGATAATTCATTAGCTTCTGCCGCTGCTGCTGCTTCTGCTGTTGATGATGATGAGATACAAGAACAAGAAGTACCAGAAGAGAATCAAGATCATCTTTTTATGATGACAGATGAAATAAATCAATATGACAGTGATCAGGAAGCAGAAAAAGGGGAAATGAAAGAACAAGATATTGTGCCAAATGATGAAGAAATAGTTATTGATGAAGTAACAGGTAAGTTTATCAATGAAGTTCAAACTTAATATATAACATTCATATTTAGATCGTCAAAGTATTACAAAAAATGAGGAAGAACCTCTAAGTATTCATGAAACAAATCCTTCTAATGATGATAGTCGCCAATCTTTATTGGATTCCCATGTCAAAAGACCTTCTACTTCCGAATCAAAGAGATCTACTAGAACCAAACGATCTAGTCAAATCAATTTTTCAACAACGACATCGAATAGAATTGATTTATCAGATTTCAATATAAAACGACCAGCAACAGCTGATTCAAAGAAAACGACGTCAACACAAAGATCTATTGAATCAATAGCATCTGAATGTAAGTTATCATTTACTATTCTTGATTTATTTTATCTATTCAATTATTCAATTATTCAATTACGCATTCTGTCATTATTAGTATGTGGTGTACTGTACTCTATTCCACTCAAATTGTTTTGCTTGTTACTCTTTCATTCATACTTTCTATTACTAATTTGATAAATTATAGTTCGAGAAAAAGCAATGACACAGAATGCTGAACGAATCTTCTCTCAAATTCAAGAAAGAAGTGAAATTTTATGTGCGGAAGAAATTATTGGTTCAAAATTATCTGGATCGTCTAAAACGTACAAGATCCCAAGTAAAACGATTGCTGATGGTTTTGATTATATTCCAGTGTCGGACGTCACTCATTTTCATTTCAGAGGTGAAGCTTTTCAAGAATGGTCTTTTCTACATTATTTTTTATTAGTTGAATGTCAAATGGTTGGTATCAAAAAGAAAAAGACTGAACCAGATTTAAGAAATAAAAGAGGTAAAACAAATATAGATGTAAATAATGACGAATTGAGTGACGATGAATCAAATGAAAGTGAAGAAGATGAAGAGGAAATGGATGAAAGTGAAGAAGATGAAATGGAGGAAAGTGATGGAGATGAAATCAATGAGATCAATGAGAAGAAAAAGAAGGAGAAGGAGGAAAAAAGGAAGGATAAGAATACTGGTTCAAAAATACGTCATGAATATCCATTTCATCCAAAGCACCCATTACATGGTCATTATGTACAAATCATACAACAAAAATTTCGAATTCCATTATTGGCTGGTAATCCACCACCAAGATATCCAGTACCATTATCAGAGAAAGCGTCAAAATCAAATAAACAAAAATCTAAATACAATAACAAGCTGATTAAATTCTTAATGTATTGGTTTATTGTGTTAATACCCTGGAAAAGACCAGATCCAGTAAATCCTGATCTTGTTTATGGTCCTGACATTGAATTCACAATTCCATCATTTCATATCTGGTATAGTCATTTAAAATCTTCAAAAAACTATATTGATATGCATTATTTCCAATATATGGAGAATTGTGAATTGAATTATATCTCAAATATTAATAAGAAAATGATTAATTCATTTCGAACTTCAAATGTTACTAAATGGGAAGATTTTCATTATATACCTGATACTTTAGAAATAAATCCACGCTCATTTCATTTTGATTCTGATATGGATATTCAAGATGATGACAATAATCCGGTATCATTTGATGAATATAACAGGCAAATGGAAGCATTATATAATCTTGCTAGAAATTATTCAAAAGAGATTGTTGATGAATCAAAAAATACAATTGATAAACGTCGTCGAATTGATGACTATAACGAAAAAATGATATCAAATATCGAAAAAATATTCAAAGATATCAGTCCAACTATGAATTTAAATATTGTAGATAGCAATCATCGCGAAAAAATGAAATCTTTTTATACAAATGAATGGAGTACTGTTGTCCGGTGTGATAGATATGATCAAATATCAAATTTTAAGATCAGTAATTTAGTGAATCAACCAGAACAAACAAATCGAAGTGATTATTCCATTAAATCGTTAGTAACTAATGGTGATAATATACTATTACAATCAATATGTGCTGATATAAAGACTAAAATTGAATCAGCAAGAGATGATTTACTTGAAGAACAGTTTCAATTCTACAATTATGTTATGAGCAAATTTCGTAATCAATTAGAAAAAAATGAACCTATTGTCGAAGAGGATTTAATATTAGTCTTATTACTTGGTGGTCCTGGTGTTGGTAAAAGTTATTTAATTGATAAATTGACTGATGATATAAAGTCATGTAAGGCTAATGTTTTAAACTTGGCTGCAACTGGTATAGCATGTGTTCATATTAATGGACAAACCATACAAGGTATATTACCAACAAATAGACCTAGTTTATTTGATTCGAAATGTCAATTTTTCCGAGATTTTTTCTCATTATATTCATTTATAAATATTGATGAAATGTCAATGGTACCATCATCTTGGATTGATTTATTGCAACGAGCACTTCGTCAAGTCAATCAACAAATAATATTTGGTGGTAAGAATGTTATTCTTTCTGGTGATTTTTTTCAGGTACCGCCAGTTCTACATCCATCAATTATTAAATCGATTCAATCAATGGCACAAGTTAATAAAACTACATCAATGAATGACAGTGAACGGCGTGGAACCGATCTAATTATACAAAAGTTTAAAATATTTCAATTGAAACAAAATGTTCGATCAAAAGATGCAAAACAAATGGTTTTATTAGAAAAATTAAGAAATTTAAAGGATCCCCATCCATTAATGTCAGCATTACCACATATACCAATGATTAATAATGCAATGGTCAAATCAAATAAATCAAGATTTCTAGAAGAATTAAAAATTGGTGTATCAACAAATCAACAAAGAACTATTTATAATAAAGCTTTATTTAGCGAATATTGTAAATTTTACAATATTCCTGGATTTACTTGGCGTTTACCTATTTCTGCATCTTCTAAACAACCTGTTATTGGTGAAACAAATAAATCTGGTACGAAAAATACCAAAATTCCTGTATCAGAGTAAGTTTATCTAATTGATTCATTTTGATTTGTTTTAATTGATATGCATATATAGTGTTATAATTGATTTATTTTATCAATTCTCTGATGAAGCATATCAATATTTTGCTCGTGATATACCTGGTAATATGATTAAAATCATTAATGTGGATGGGAAATTAGTTAATGCAACTGATGTTATATTGAAGAATATCATATTCGAAAATGCTGAATCAAAAATATATTTTCAAGAACTTATAGCTGATTTTTATAAAGATCCATCAAAATATCCATCAAATATTATCATGTTAGATGATTTACATCGTCCAAGTGCCATTGAAGTGCATTGTCCAGTTATTAATGCAACATCACCATTATTTCAATTCTCAACATCAAATAATCAAGATGAATTTTACATTCAATTACCTCTAAATGTATCCTCAGAACTTAGTGATTATAAACGTTGTTTATATGGTTCAGAGTCAACATTACCAAATTTATCTGTTACAGTTCAAAATTATAACTATGTTATAACATTCTCTGCAACATTTTATAAGTGTCAAGGTTTAACTCTACCTGGTTTAATTTTAGATTTAAATTTACCACCAAAATCAAATCCAAAACTTCTTCATGTCTTAGAAGGTGTACATGTTGGTGCTACAAGAGTCAAGAATAATCAAGATTTGTTATGTATGCCTCCACTTGATCAATCAAGTTTTAACTATATGCAAAAATTAGACTGGAGCATTGAATTAGATTTATTCATGCAAGGTATAGTCAATGGTGAAGTTTGGCAAGGTAAAGTTGCTGATTTTAACCAACAAAATTTGAATATCTTAAAATCAAAATTGTTGTCAACAAAATCAACATTAAAATCATCCATAAATCGAGTTTCAACAGCAAAACCAAATCGAGTGGTAACATTTGGTGAACAAAGATCATCTAATAGCCAATATGACAATTATTTATTTGATTCTGACAATGATATCATATTACATCCAACTAGGGGAATAGGTATTAGCAATAATGATACCATAAGAAACATATGTTGGAATCGTTGTTATGGAAATTCATTTATTCAATTATTGAGAAGATCTTGTCCATATTTATTATTGAAATTGAAAGTAAGTATTCAACAAGATCAGAATTACATTATGTTCATTCAAAATAAAAGTAGTATTACAAGTGAATTGATTAAATCTAAAGTTATTTCTCAAATAAAGTTCATTCAATTAGTTGAACGATTGAATAAGAGTATTAATGACGACGCTCAAGATAATCAATTTTATAAATATTTTAAAGATTACTGTAGTATAAGATATAATCAAACAAATCTATCTCTTTATCAAGATTTGATTGGATCTCATTGTGATGGAGATTGTCGGGAATTTAAAGATATTCTCTTTGAAATTTTATCATGTAATGCTATTGATGATAAATTAATCTCTGATTGCTTTCGTTTCAATCAAAACAAGGTAAAAACTTGTCAAACTGTGACATGTTATGATCATATTAAACCACAAATTACAGCTGATTCAACTGACCCTGATTATATTATTAATATTGTGAATCTTTTAAATCTTGGCAATAAACCAAAAGTTCTAGATAAATCTTATTCATTGAGTGAACTTCTTGCTGCGGAAAGGAAATCAGTAGAAAATTTAACAAGTTGTTCAGGATGTCGATCAAAATGGTGTTATGATCATGATATTTCAGAAGACTCAACTGAAGCTAAAGGCGAGCTTATACCTAGTACTATTAATGTAGTGAAATTATTCACAAAATGTTCTGAGAGATATTTATTGTTTAGAATCAATCGTCAATACCAGGAATATAATGTAATAACCGGACAACCTGGAAAAATAATCTATCACAATAATCCGATTGAAATTGATTTATCAATTACGATACAATGTCAAGATCAAAGTAATAATGTCATATATTATTTATCGTCGTTTATTATTCATCCACCTGGACATTTCATTGAATTTAGTAGACAATCGTTTACGAAAGATGAAAAAAATGTCGAATTTCAAATGTATGATGATAGTATTGTTAGTCATAGGTTCAATTCACATGAAGTTCTTTACAACAAAGAAAATATCTATTATGCAATTTATGTCAATGATTTGGAAGAAATTGCAATAAATTTAAATTCAAATATTATAAGAGCAAAAGCTACTGAAACAAGAACTACTTCATCAAAATCAATTAAACGAACAACTGCACGAACAAAAAGAACAAAACCAACCACTGTATCACAATGTGTCAGTAATTTAGTGAAAGAACATGATTTTGAAGTCAAGATAATAGATTTAGTCAACTCACCGCCATCACAACAATCAAATCGATCACCTACCTATATCTATATCTATGAAGATTCTAAACCATATATCAATATATTAGATAGCTCATCAACAAATACATTACGTGGATATTATGAAGAAAAAAAACCAATAACAGAAAGAACTCCTCAATCAATGGTATTATTTGAAAGAAATCATTTACACAATAGATTTTATCATATTGATGATAAAGCTATTGATTATCAAAGTTTATTTAGACTCAATACTAGTAATATGTGGTTGAATGATGATAATATCAGACAATATTTTCAATTTTCGTTGAAAGATAGTGATATCAATGATGCAATCATTTTTGATTCACAAATATGTGTTCCAATACAAACAGCACCAAATATATTATCAAGAGTGGTTCCATTACCACCAAATGAATTAAGTAGAGAACATCTCTCAATTTATCAATGTGGAATTCAATGTTCACATCAAGTATATCTTCGATTACGAGATGGTTTTATACCGAGAATTGGTCTTCCATATAACCTTAGAAATTATCATTGGATTCCAATAGCATTTTTACCAAATAAAAAGGAAATTCATGTATTAGATTCATTACAAAGTACAACATCTAGGAATGATATTATGAGAGATTGTAGTAGAATAATAACATTTTATAATAAAAGATTTGGTAATCCAACTGATAACAGTGCTTGGAATTTATACAATATTAATGTTCCTCAACAAGGAGACGGTTGTAATTGTGGTATTTGGACGATAATCTATTTAATATGTATATATTATAATATACCATTACCTCGTATTGATCAAAATGAAACATTTATCTTTGCTGATAATTTCAGACATATTATGCTACAGCAATTTATATCAGGAAATAAATTACCCAAGTTTCAGTCAATGCATTATAATCAAACTTATGAAGAAAGTATTGATAGCTTAAAAATAAATTCGATAGCAATAAGACCATTTCAACCAAATCTAAGAATTGAAACTGGTGGAGGTGAAACTGGTGGTGATATTGGTGATTCTAATGAAGCAATGAATGAGAATGCTGATGAAACTGTAGCAGATATTGCTGATGATACTGACGAGACTACTGATGGACCTTTGGAGACAAATCAACCAAATATTTGCGACAATCAGCAAGGAAGAGGACAAGGACAAGGAAGAGGACAAGGACAAGGAAGAAGACGTGGGCGAGGAAGAGGACGTGGGAGAGGAAGAGGACGTGGGCGAGGAAGAGGACGTGGAAGAGGACGAGGAAGGGCAACCAGAGATATTGATGAGATTGGTGATTGGGATCAGATTTCACTTACACCTCAAATATCAGAAGAACCTAAAACTGCAGTTGCTGATGAAATTTCAGATTCATCAAGTGATTCTATTCGACAAGCAAAAAGGTTGAAGAGAAGTGAGAATAGGAAAAGAAAAAGTCGATAAGACTGTAAATTGCACATAGGATAATTAATTAAAGATTGATTTGTATCATAAAACATTTCAAGTTAAAATCATTTATAAACAAGATATTATGAGCAAGATGAGTACTGTTGATAAATCCAACGGTACGATATTCTGACAAGTATTACAAGAATGATTAATAAATGATATTGATCCTGATAATTGATAATAGTTGTCTGAATTGATTGATTGACTTTCAATTTTATTTCTCAATTGTTTCTAGAACATCACATCAACTCCAACCCTCGCTTAGCTCCTAAGCCTGTGATTTGGAG
>ERZ1022815.37-NODE-37-length-10722-cov-9.076591_pt1 | contig 10722 bp, 10 predicted proteins | sample MGYA00521087_ERZ1022815 | MGnify/ENA primary metagenome ERZ1022815 (study PRJEB33162, sample SAMN09633289) | freshwater metagenome | isolation source: freshwater | place: Canada:Alberta | collected 2017-07 | study: EMG produced TPA metagenomics assembly of the... | reverse complement strand
GCAGTGAGACTGTGGGGGATAAGCTTCATAGTCGAGAGGGAAACAACCCAGAATAGCAACTAAGGTCCCAAAGCCTGTGCTAAGTGGAAAAGGATGTGAAGTCGCATAGACAACCAGGAGGTTGGCTTAGAAGCAGCCACCCTTAAAAGAGTGCGTAATAGCTCACTGGTCAAGTGATTTCGCGCCGACAATGTAACGGGGCTCAAGCACAGCACCGAAGTTCTATCATTCACACATTATCCCGGTCGCAAGATCCAGGAGTGTGGATGGGTAGGAGAGCGTTGTGTGGCTGGTGAAGCGGCGGAGGAATCCAGCCGTGGAAGCCACACAAGTGAGAATGTAGACATGAGTAGCGAGAGAGGGGTGAGAAACCCCTCCGCCGAAAGACCAAGGGTTCCTGGGCCAGGCTAATCCGCCCAGGGTAAGTCGGGACCTAAGGCGAGGCCGTCAGGCGTAGTCGATGGACAACTGGTTGATATTCCAGTACCCGCTTTAATTCGCCCATGACGAACCCACTAATGCTAAGAGTTTGAATCCTGTTCGGCGTAAGCTGCGTGGGTGGATGGCTCGAACCGGTGTGGTAGTAGTTAAGCAATGGTGTGACACAGGAAGGCAGTCCAGCCCGGGCGATGGTTGTCCCGGGGTAAGGCTGTAGGGGGTGTTGTAGGTAAATCCGCAACACACATACCCTGAGAGCTGATGCCGAGCCGTAAGGCGAAGTGGATGATCCTATGCTGTCAAGAAAAGCATCTAGCGAGAATTATTGCGGCCCGTACCCGAAACCGACACAGGTGGTCAGGTAGAGAATACCAAGGCGATCGAGAGAATCATGGATAAGGAACTCGGCAAAATGCCCCCGTAACTTCGGGAGAAGGGGGGCCCTCTGGCGTGTAGGAATTTACTTCCGAAGCGTTAGGAGGCCGCAGAGACCAGGCTCAAGCGACTGTTTACCAAAAACACAGGTCCGTGCGAAGTAGCAATACGATGTATACGGACTGACGCCTGCCCGGTGCTGGAAGGTTAAGGGGACTGGTTAGCTCTTCGGAGCGAAGCTGAGAACTTAAGCCCCAGTAAACGGCGGTGGTAACTATAACCATCCTAAGGTAGCGAAATTCCTTGTCGGGTAAGTTCCGACCTGCACGAATGGCGTAACGACTTGAGCGCTGTCTCATCCGTGAACTCGGCGAAATTGCATTACGAGTAAAGATGCTCGTTACGCGCAGAAAGACGGAAAGACCCCGGGACCTTTACTATATCTTGATATTGGTGTTCGGAACGGTTTGTGTAGCATAGGTGGGAGACTTTGAAGCGGGCACGCCAGTGTTTGTGGAGTCATCGTTGAAATACCACTCTGATCGTTTTGAACTTCTAACCTCGGTCCGTAATCCGGATCAGGGACAGTGTCTGGTGGGTAGTTTGACTGGGGCGGTCGCCTCCTAAAAAGTAACGGAGGCGCTCAAAGGTTCCCTCAACCTGGTTGGTAATCAGGTGTCGAGTGTAAGTGCACAAGGGAGCTTAACTGTGAGACAGACATGTCAAGCAGGTGCGAAAGCAGGAACTAGTGATCCGGCGGTGGCTTGTGGAAGCGCCGTCGCTCAACGGATAAAAGGTACCCCGGGGATAACAGGCTGATCTTGCCCAAGAGTCCATATCGACGGCAAGGTTTGGCACCTCGATGTCGGCTCGTCTCATCCTGGGGCTGGAGTAGGTCCCAAGGGTTGGGCTGTTCGCCCATTAAAGAGGCACGCGAGCTGGGTTCAGAACGTCGTGAGACAGTTCGGTCCCTATCTTCCGTGCGCGCAGGAAACTTGAGAAGGGCTGTCCCTAGTACGAGAGGACCGGGACGGACGAACCTCTTGTGTGTCGGTTGTTTCGCCAGAAGCACGGCCGATTAGCAACGTTCGGAAGGGATAACCGCTGAAAGCATCTAAGCGGGAAGCTCGCTTCGAGATTAGGTTTCCCACCGGTTTACCGGGTAAGGCCCCCAGCTAGACGACTGGGTTGATAGGCCGGAAGTGGAAGAGTCGCAAGACTTGGAGCTGACCGGTACTAATAGGCCGAGGATTTAACTACAAAGTTGCTACGCGTCCACTGTGTGGTTCTCGAGATACGGTCGAGAACCACGAAACAAGATAGAAGAGTCATATCTTCATCTTTCGTACATGGTTTATTGACATAACTCAATAGCGTTTCGGCGACCATAGCGAGAGGGAAACACCCGGTCCCATTCCGAACCCGGAAGTTAAGCCTCTCAGCGTCGATGGTACTGCAAGGGTGACCTTGTGGGAGAGTAGAACGTCGCCGGACTTCTTTTATAAAAAGGGGCGCTTTAACGAGCGCCCCTTTTTTATTTCCCTTTAAAAAATGTCATACTGTAAAAAATTAAAAAGCGTGAAGGAGAAAAAAATGGATGAAAGAGAACAACGACCATCTCGTCCTTCACGCCCTGTCAATAATCTAAAGCCTGGAGAGCGCCCTGCGCGTTCTGGTGAACGTCGTCCATCAGGTCCTAATTCTCAGCGCAGACGTGAAGATTTGCCTGCCAGAGGTGGTTCTTCTAGCCGCGGCGGAGCTCCGCGCCAAACTCGTGATGGTTCCGATCCTCGTGGTGCGCGTCCTGCTCCAATAGAGCGCGATCAATCACGTTTGCGTCCAAGAATTTTCGAACCGGATATTCCAGAAGATGTAACAGGTGAAGAGTTAGAAAAATCAGTTCGGGCTGAGTTGTTAAGTTTGTCTGCAGAAAATGCAAAGGTCGTTGCACGCCACTTAGTGTGCATAAATTTATATCAAGATACAGATCCACAATTAGCTCATAAGCACGGAATAGCAGCTGCTCACCATGCTGGACGTTTGGCAGTTGTTCGTGAATCTGCAGGATATGCCGCATATCGCGCTGGTCATTATGAAATCGCATTAAAGGAGTTGCGTGCTGCCCATCGCATTTCGGGAGATGTTTCTTCCCTGCCTGTCATGGCAGATTGTGAGCGAGGGCTGGGAAACCCGCTAAAAGCATTGAGTTTGGCTGGTTCTCCCGAGGTCAAGCGCTTGGCTAAACCTGAAGAAATCGAGATGCGAATTGTTGCAGCTGGTGCACGTCGAGATCTGGGCGAATTAGAAGCAGCCGTTGTTACATTGACATGCAAAGAATTAAACAATGAAACTGATGAATGGGCCTTGCGCCTTCGTTACGCCTATGCCGATGCACTAGATGCTGCTGGCCGACAAGAAGAGGCCAGACAGTGGTTTGCAAAGTGTGCCGAATTAGATGAGGAAGAGTTCACCGACGCTGCAGAGCGCGCGAGAGATTAGTTACCCACATCTAGTCCTAATTCTTTTGGACATGACAGAGCAACACTTAATGATCTGACCTCCACCTCATTAAGTATTGGAGTTCCCATGGTTAAGAAAGTTAGTAGTAAGAAAGTTGCTGAAATCGAAGAAGATTACTCGCTCAATGATGTCTTGCTACGAGGTCGAGTTTCTAACGAAGCTGTTGAAAAGGAACTTCCTAGCGGGGACAAGGTGGTCGAGTTTCGTCTGATTGTCACCAGAGATAAGCAACCAGGTGTCGACACCTTAGATATAGGTTCATGGAGTGCAAAGTCACGCCGGACAGCGTTATCCCTTGCTCCGGATGAATGGGTAGAGATTTCAGGCTCAATTCATCGTCGCTTTTGGAGTGGGCCAGCTGGGCTTGCAAGTCGTTGGCAGGTTGAAGCGGTGGAGATTTCACGAATTTAGATAGGCTTACGACATGAGCAAGAACAGCGATTTTCTGTCGACGTTGAAGTCATTCACTAACAATGTCCAATTGGGTAACAAGACTGCAACAGATGTTGCCGATTCGCTAAACGCCTGGCTTAAAGAGGGAGGCGAAGCGTTGAAAGTCAAGATTGAAGATGAGGTGGAGCGCTCTGTTTCCAAGATGGGTTTTGTTAAGCGTGGAGAATTTGAAGCGCTAAAGCAAGAGGTCGCTGCTTTGAAAAAAGGTACACCTAGAAAGAGTGCCAAGAAAGCAACAGTTAAGAAAGTGGTAAAGAAGACAGCTAAGAAAGCTGCAGCGAAGAAGGTAGCCAAGTAAATGGAAAATACTAATCAAGTTAATGGCGAGTCACTCGTAGAAGAACTTCGCACTGAATTGCAAGAAATTGACGCCATGGAAGTTGGCGATCACGCCGAACGATTTGAAGCACTTCATCAACGTCTTAACCAGGCATTGTCTTCTATCGACGGTCTTTAATATTCAAATGAAAACACGTTTGGATGCTGAGCTAGTTCGTCGAGAACTTGCGCGTTCACGAGAACAGGCGGCTGACTTTATTGAGAAGCGCTCAGTTCTTGTTAACGGCATCCCTGCAACAAAGCCGGCAACGCAAGTTGATGCTGAAACCTCAATCGTAATTGCCGGTGACCGTGATGATTTTGTCTCTCGCGGTGGACATAAATTAGATGGCGCTTTAGGCGCATTTGCTGGAGTAGTGGTCGAAGGCAAGCGCTGTCTTGATGCAGGTGCATCTACTGGTGGTTTTACTGATGTTCTATTGCGTCGAAATGCGGGGCATGTCGTAGCGGTAGATGTGGGCTACGGGCAACTTGCGTGGGGACTTCGACAGGATGAACGTGTAACAGTTCTTGATCGGACCAACATTCGTCATTTAACAGGGGACATGGTTGGTGAAGCAATTGATTTAGTGGTTGCTGATTTGTCTTTCATTTCCTTGACCTTGGTATTACCAGCGTTGGCCGCTGTGTCTAAGCCAGAGGCAGATTTTGTTTTGATGGTTAAACCTCAATTTGAGGTTGGACGAGAGAAATTGGGTGCAGGCGGGGTAGTTCGAGATCCTGCTTTGCGTAAAGCTGCCGTTATCGAGGTTGCTGAGTCTGCCTATGATGTTGGCTTAGGCACTTTAGGAATAGCAGCAAGCTCACTGCCTGGTCCTGCCGGCAATGTTGAGTATTTCTTGTGGCTTCGAAGAGGAGCACCAGAAATTGATCATGCGATGTTGGACGAAGCTATAGCGATTGGACCCCAGTAATGCGCAATTTATTAATCGTATGTAATCCAGCACGAGTCGATGCTGTTGTTGCAGCTGTTGAGTTACAACAAAATCTTGCATCAACCTTTGGCATTTACACGATTTCTGATGTTGAGATTCCAGGAATCATAAAGACTTCATTGGTAGATCTTCCACAACTAGAAGCTGCTGTTGTTCTGGGTGGCGATGGAACGATGTTGCGTGCTGCAGAGGTAGCCCAAGAAAGAGATATTCCATTGCTGGGCGTGAATTTGGGCTCTGTTGGATTCTTATCAGAAGTTGAAAAAACCAAGATTGCAGATGTCATTAATGCATTGGTTAACAAAACATATGTCATTGATCCGAGAATAACTTTGGGATACACCGTGGAACGAGATGGAACGGTTGTTGCATCTGGATGGGCATTAAATGAAGTAACAGTCGAGCGCGAAAAAGCAACAATGGTTGAGATCTTTCTTGAAATCGACAACCGTCCAATTTCACGATGGGGATGCGATGGCTTGATCTGCTCGACACCTACTGGCTCAACGGCCTATGCATTCTCTGCGGGCGGACCAATCTTGTGGCCGGAAGTTGACGCGCTTGTCGTGCTCCCAATTTCTGCGCATGCTCTGTTCTCGCGTCCACTCGTCATCTCCCCACAATCGAAGATTGCAGTTGGAATTGAATCATCTGAGGCATTCCTATCTGCAGATGCATTGCGAAAGTTTGCTTTGCAAAAAGGCGATCGAGTCGTTGTTACGAAGAACCCCCGCATAATTAAGTTGGCTCACTTAAAGAACACACTCTTTAGTGATCGACTAGTAGCAAAATTCAAGCTTCCCGTTGAAGGATGGCGTGGTGAGTGAACGCACTTTTCTTGAAGAGATAACTATCCGGTCAATTGGTGTTATTGATCAATCAACGTTAGAGATATCAAAAGGTTTAACTGTCCTAACCGGAGAAACCGGAGCTGGAAAAACAATGATTTTGACAGCTTTGAACCTGATTTTGGGTGGAAAAGCAGATAGTGCCTTGGTTCGCAAGGGATCAGAGAGATTAGTTGCAAGCGGGCGCTTTTCAATTCCACAATCTTCCGAGCATCTCTTTGACGATGTTTTGGTTGAAGATGGCGAATTGATTGTTACACGCACTGTTGCTACGGATGGCAAGAGCAAGGCAACAACCAATGGTGTTAGTGCAACGGCAAGCACATTATCTGCCGTTGGCGAGAACCTTGTCGAAGTTCATGGACAGGCAGCAAATCAAAATATTACGAAAAGCTCAAGACAGCGTGAGCTGGTCGATCGCTTTGGACAAATTGATCTGAGCGAGTATCAAAAAGCATTACATGAATACCATGAACTCAAAGAACGCATTGGTGCTTTGAAGAAAAGCATCGCGCAAAAGGATAAAGAACTTTCTGAATTGCGAGAATTCGCAAATGCTTTTAAGAAGTTAAATCCCTCATCAACAGAATATGCCGAGATTGACGGCGAAATTGCTCGTCTTTCAAGTGTTGAAGAGTTTCGCTTGGCAACTGCCCAGGCAACAGCTGCGATAGAAGATGAAGAAGCTGGCTCTTTAACTTCATTAGGTGTTGCTCGACGAGCGCTGGATGCGGCTAGAGGTAAAGATCCGTTGCTAGAGGCGATCTACCAACAGCTCAGTGAAAGCTTTTTCCTACTAGCTGATGCGCAAAGTGCCCTAAATTCCTATCAAAGCAAGCTGGAGGCTGACCCCGCTCGACTTGATTTCTTGCACGCGCGTAAGGCCGATATCAACTCGTTGATCAAGAAGTTCGGCGGAGTAGGTTCTCATGAACAAGAGCTTGCAGAGTTAGCAATACGTTTCAAGAACTCATCTGATGCGATTACAGATCTTGAAGGTGGGGATCAACGTCTTGCTGAACTTGAAACACAATTAACAGCCCATAAGAAAGTTCTTCTGGCTGCGGCAAAGAGTGTCAGTGATTTGCGCTCCAAAGCAGCTGAGAAGCTTTCAAAGTTAGTTACCGCAGAGATTCAACAACTCTCCATGCCTCATGCGTCATTTGTGGCAAAAGTTGAGAGCGCCGATTACTCGGCTCCGAAAGAATCAGATTTCACATCTTATGGTTGTGATGAAATAGCGATGTTTATTCAGGGACATAAAGATGCGCCACTAGTTGCTTTGGCTAAAGGTGCATCAGGTGGCGAAATGTCACGCGTGATGTTGGCGTTAGAGGTAGTAATTGCTACTACGCATCCGATTGGTACTTATGTTTTTGATGAGGTTGATGCTGGTGTTGGCGGAAAGGCTGCGATTGAAGTAGGAAAGCGATTACATCAATTGGCACAACATGCTCAGGTGATCGTCGTGACGCACCTCCCACAAGTGGCAGCATGGGCTGATAGTCATTTTGTGGTTACGAAAAATAATGATGGAACCGTGAGCCAGAGCGATGTGAGAAACGTGTCGGGGGAGGATCGCATCGAAGAGATTGCCCGCATGTTGGCTGGACTTGAGAACTCTTCTAGCGCTCGGGAGCACGCCACGGAGCTACTTTCCTTGAAGATGTAGTTGGCCTGTTGTTTTAAATGATAGGTTTGTCTTCCATGGGCCAAGCACATGTGACTAAACACTTATTCGTAACCGGCGGAGTCGCCTCTAGTTTAGGCAAAGGACTCACAGCCTCAAGTCTTGGACGATTATTAGTAGCCCGCGGCATCCGCGTCACAATGCAAAAACTCGATCCTTATCTCAATGTGGATCCAGGAACTATGAATCCATTCCAACACGGTGAAGTTTTTGTAACTGATGATGGCTCAGAAACAGATTTAGATATCGGTCACTATGAAAGATTTCTAGATCGTAATCTTCATGGTTCAGCAAATGTGACTACAGGGCAGGTTTATTCACGTGTGATTGCTCGTGAGCGCCGTGGTGAGTACTTGGGTGAAACTGTTCAAGTCATTCCTCACATCACAAATGAAATTAAAGAGCGCATTCTTGCAATGGCTGGTCCTGATATTGATCTAGTGATCACTGAAGTGGGTGGAACTGTTGGCGATATTGAATCCCAACCTTTCCTTGAAGCCATTCGCCAGATTCGCCAAAACGTTGGCCGTGACAATGTTTTCTATTTACACGTTTCTTTAGTTCCATACATTGGTCCATCTGGAGAGTTAAAGACAAAGCCAACGCAGCACTCTGTAGCAGCGCTACGAAGTATCGGAATCCAGCCTGACGCGATTGTTCTTCGTTCTGATCGTGAGATTCCAGAAGGTGTTAAGAAAAAGATTTCATTGATGTGTGACGTCGACTTTGATGCGGTGGTGGCTGCAGTGGATGCGCCTTCGATCTATGACATCCCTAAGGTTTTACACAGCGAAGGTCTGGATGCCTACGTCGTAAAGCGTCTTGGATTTGATTGCCATGATGTTGTGTGGGGTGATTGGGATGTTCTTCTTGAAAAGGTTCACCATCCAAAGCACCACATCAAGGTTGGCCTAGTGGGTAAATATGTTGATCTTCCGGACGCGTATTTGTCCGTGTCAGAAGCACTTCGGGCCGGTGGTTTTGCAAATCTGGCAAAGATTGAGATCGTTTGGATCGCAAGTGATGAGTGCGAAACACCAGAAGGTGCGAAAAAGCATCTAGAGGGCGTTGATGCAATTTGCGTTCCCGGTGGATTCGGAATTCGCGGAATTGAAGGAAAAGTTGGAGCGCTCAAGTATGCACGCGAGAACAAGATTCCAACTTTGGGATTGTGTTTAGGGTTGCAATGTATGGTTATTGAAGCAGCTCGTAATTTAGCTGGAATCAAAGATGCGATTTCGGCAGAGTTTTCGGATTCTGGAACTCCCGTGATTGCGACAATGGATGATCAAAAAGATGTGGTCTCCGGCAAAGGCGATATGGGCGGCACCATGCGCCTTGGTCTCTACAAAGCCGATTTGCTTGCAGGTTCAGTAGTTGCTGCAACCTATGGATCAACAGAGATTTCGGAACGTCACCGCCACCGTTATGAAGTCAATAACAAATACCGAGATCAGATTTCTAACGTGGGTCTAGTTTTCTCTGGAATGTTTAAGGAAAGAGACCTCGTGGAGTTTGTAGAACTTCCAAAAGAGGTGCATCCTTACTACGTAGGCACGCAAGCTCATCCTGAGCTGCGTTCACGTCCAACGCGACCACATCCATTATTTATTGGTTTGATAGCGGCGGCGGTAGCAGCGAAAGGCTGATCATGATCGTTGGTGTTCCCAAGGAAATCAAAGTCCACGAATCACGAGTAGCGATTACTCCAGAAGGTGTTTCAGAGTTTGTTCATGCTGGCCACTCGGTGTTGATTCAAGATGGTGCAGGTGTTGCATCTGCAATTACTAATGAAGATTTCAAGCAAGCTGGAGCAACTATCGTTGCAACTGCAGATGATGTGTGGCAGAAAGCTGATTTAGTTTTAAAGGTGAAAGAGCCGATTGAGCCTGAATATTCAAAAATGCGTAAAGGACAAACTCTTTTCACCTATCTTCACCTAGCTGCATCAAGGGTATGTACGGATGCTTTAGTTGAATCTGGCACAACTGCAATTGCTTATGAGACCGTTGAAGTAAACGGCACTTTGCCGTTGCTAGCACCGATGAGTGAAGTCGCTGGTCGTTTGGCAACCCAAGTTGGCGCAACAGCCCTTCAAAAGCCACATGGTGGTCGCGGTGTGCTACTTGGTGGTGTTCCTGGCGTAGCACCGGGCCGAGTTGTCGTAATTGGCGGGGGAGTAGCAGGATTAAATTCTGCTGTTATCGCACTTGGTATGGGAGCAGATGTCACAGTCTTTGATCGTTCGATCAGTAGATTGCAATACATCGATACGGTTTACATGGGCCGCATTAAGACCCTTGTAGCCTCCAAGCACGCAATCGAACGTGAGGTAAAACAAGCAGACCTAGTTATTGGTGCGGTGTTGGTTCATGGAGCGAAAGCACCAAAGCTTGTTTCAAACGCTTTAGTTGCACAGATGAAGAGCGGTTCAGTATTGGTAGATATCGCAATTGATCAGGGTGGATGCTTTGAAGATTCAAAGTCAACAACGCACGCAGAGCCAACCTACACAGTTCACAACTCTGTTTTCTACTGCGTAGCAAATATGCCAGGTGCGGTCCCTGTTGCCTCTACCTATGCGTTAACTAACGCAACTTTGCCATATGCACTCTCCTTAGCAAATCTTGGATGGGAAGCTGCTTGTAAAAAGGATCCCAACTTGGCAAAGGGTTTGAATGTTCATGAGGGAAAGATTTACTACTCAGCTGTAGCAGAAGCGCACGGTTACCCAAGCGTTGAACTTTGATCTAGCCGCGACATCCTTTCTCAATCACTTACAGATTGAGAGAGGCTTGGCAGCCAATTCAATTGCTGCCTACCGAAGAGATTTGACCAAGTTTGCGATATTTCTAGGCAGTAAACCTCTTTCGGACGTTGATCCGGAAACAATTACTGAGTTTGAATCTACATTGCGCAAGGCGAAATTATCTGTCGCAAGTATTAATAGAGTTGATTCAACCTTGCGTTCCTTCTTCAAACATCTGCAGCAAGAGTATGGATATGCGGACCCAACGTTGGAGATATCACCGAAGAAATCTACAAGGCATCTTCCAAAGGCTTTAACAATTGCGCAGATAGTTTCCATGATTGATGCCGCTCTTCGCGATGGTCAACCAATTAC
>ERZ1022815.32-NODE-32-length-11332-cov-7.161568_pt1 | contig 11332 bp, 8 predicted proteins | sample MGYA00521087_ERZ1022815 | MGnify/ENA primary metagenome ERZ1022815 (study PRJEB33162, sample SAMN09633289) | freshwater metagenome | isolation source: freshwater | place: Canada:Alberta | collected 2017-07 | study: EMG produced TPA metagenomics assembly of the... | reverse complement strand
AAATTACATCTGCGCCAGCAATAGATACGTGTGCAAATGCCATGTAATCAATATAAGTGTTTATTCCCAGTGCTTCTAAAACCTTAGGAGCTAATGGACCCTGAACCGCTAGCACTGCGTAATCATTATGCAGGTTTGTAACTGTGATTCCAGCTGGTGCTTGCTTTTGCAATACCGCGACAACATCTGTTGTGTTGGAAGCGTTTGGAACAAGGAAAAAATCTGTCTCGCTGTTTCGATAGGCGATCAGGTCATCGACTACCCCACCTTGTGGCGTGCACAGCAGGGTGTATTGAGCAGAACCATCTGCGATCTTTGTCAGATCATTTGTGAGGCATTGATTTAAAAATTCAAGTGCGCCTTCACCTTTGACTGAGGCTTTCCCCAAGTGGGAAACATCAAAGATTCCCACACGCTCTCGCACGGCAGCATGCTCGGCTAGAACGCCTGCCCCGGGATACTCAATCGGCATCAACCATCCACCAAAATCAGCCATCTTGGCGTTGAGGTCTAGATGCTTTTGATTCAGCGGTGAAGTCTTCATTGCACAAACCTACCAATACATCTATTAGGCTTCATCTTATGAGTACATTAAAGATTTCAGATGGCGTCGTAAAAGATGAGGTTTTGGTTTTAGGACTCACCTCGACAAATTCAAAGGGCGGCATCGCTATCGAAGCTGGCGATATGGCTATCGATACCAAGACAATTCTTTCGCAGTTGGTAGATATGGGCGCAACCGGAAAGGTCGATGAGGTTACGAAACTTCCTGGCTCCCATGTTCGCCTTATGGTCTTTACAGGTCTTGGACAGAAATCGGCAACCTACACGCATGAGACTTTGCGCAGAGCTGCCGGTAGTGCATCTCGCGCACTAGCCGGAAACTCTGCAGCAACATTTTCATTGCCTGCAAAGAGTTTGGCTGAGGTTGCCGCCGTTGCAGAAGGCGCAGCACTTGGTGCATACACATTTACAGAGTTTCGTGGATCAACCAAGGATGATCACAAAGCTCCATTAAAAACAATCACTGTGCATTCAAAGTTGGCATCATCTGCCGAAGCAAAGGCAGCGGTAGTTCGCGCAGCAATTATTGCTAAATACACCTATTTGGTTCGCGATCTGATCAATACTCCCCCAAGTCACTTAACTCCAGATTCATTCACCAAGAAATTAGCTGCAGTTGTTAAATCTGCAGGGGGTGCGAAGTCTGGTTTGAAAATCGAGATTTGGGATGAGAAGCAACTTAAGGCACAAGGCTTCGGTGGAATTATTGGCGTTGGTCAAGGATCTGCTAATCCGCCACGTTTACTTCATATTTCTTATACGCCGAAAGGTAAAGCCGCAAAGCGCTATGCCTTCGTTGGTAAAGGAATTACCTTTGATACTGGAGGTTTGGCACTAAAGCCCGCACTCGGTATGGAAGCAATGAAATCTGACATGAGTGGTGCTGCAGCTGTTAGCGCCGCCGTTGTAGCAATTGCAGAGTTAAAGTTAAATGTTGCCATTGAGTCCTGGGCACCACTTGCTGAAAACATGCCAAGTGACACGGCAACTCGTCCATCTGACATCATCACTATCTTTGGTGGTAAAACCGTAGAGGTTCTAAACCCTGATGCTGAAGGCCGACTTGTTTTGGCCGATGGCTTAATGAAGGCACAAAGCTCAAAGAATAAGTTGGATGGAATTATCGATGTTGCGACATTGACTGGAGCCCAAGTTGTGGCACTTGGAACTCGCACAAGTGCGGTCATGACAAACAACCAAGAGTTCAGTGATGATTTCTTAGCTGTCGCCGCTCGATGTGGTGAACAGTTCTGGCCTATGCCTTTGCCAGAAGAGCTTCGTGCCTCATTGGATTCACCGGTGGCAGATCTTGCAAACATCGGAGATCGCATGGGTGGCATGTTGGTTGCTGGTCTTTTCTTGAAGGACTTCGTAAACCCAGAACTTCCTTGGCTCCATCTTGATATTGCAGGACCTGCTTATAACGAGGCCAAGCCCCACGGATACACCCCGGTTGGTGGAACAGGGATAGCCCTCCGCTCACTTGTGACTTTGGCCGAACAAGCCTAAATCTGCCCGTATCCATTTAGAGGTTTGAGCCTCTTTGAGGCAGGATAGGCACCTAGCCCGCATGGGCCTTTGAGAGGAGCTGTTCATTGTCTCAATTTGATCTTGTCATCCTTGGTGGTGGCAGCGGGGGTTATGCCGCAGCGTTACGCGGCTCGCAATTGGGGCTTTCAGTAGCCCTGATCGAAGCAGACAAAGTCGGCGGCACATGTTTGCACCGTGGTTGCATTCCAACCAAGGCTCTTCTTCACTCAGCTGAAATCGCAGATGGTGCGCGAGATGGCGCACACTTTGGAGTTAAATCAACTTTTGATGGCATCGACATGGCTGGCGTTAATTCATACAAAGATGGCGTGATCAATAAGTTGTATAAAGGTTTGTCAGGTTTAGTTAAGTCCCGTGGTGTTACCTTTATTGAAGGCCACGGAAAATTAGTAGCAAAAGACACCGTTGAAGTTAACGGAACTCGCTACACAGGCAAGAACGTCATTCTTGCGACTGGCTCATATGCAAAAACTTTGCCAGGTCTAGAAATTGATGGCGAAAAGATAATCACCTCAGATCACGGAACTAAGTTGAACTATGTTCCAAAGAGCGTCATTGTTTTGGGCGGCGGAGTTATCGGCTGCGAATTTGCTTCAGTATGGAAATCATTTGGTTCTGAGGTAACAATCATCGAAGGCTTGCCACACTTGATCGCACTAGAAGATGAATCATCCAGTAAGCAACTTGAGCGCGCGTTTCGTAAGCGTGGAATCAACTTTGAATTAGGTGTTAGGTTCCAGTCTGCTGTTAAAACTGCAGATGGGGTTACTGTCACTTTAGAAGATGGAAAGACATTTAGCGCTGAGCTCTTGATGGTCTCAGTTGGGCGTGGTCCAGTCTCTGCCAACCTCGGCTATGAGGAACAGGGCATTTCAATGGATCGCGGTTATGTTCTAGTTGATGACAAGTGCCGCACTAACGTGCCAGGAATCTGGGCTGTTGGCGACTTGATCCCTACGCTGCAATTGGCTCACGTTGGTTTTGCTGAAGGAATCTTGGTTGCAGAGGAGATTGCAGGCTTAAATCCACGCGCAATTAATTACGATGGTATTCCACGCGTTACCTACTCAGACCCAGAAGTTGCATCAGTTGGTTTAACCACAGCAGAGGCCAAAAAGCGTGGCCATGATGTTGTTGAACTTTCCTATGATTTGGCCGGTAACGGTAAAGCACAGATTCTTAACACAGCAGGATCAATCAAACTCATTGCGCAAAAAGATGGACCAATCTTAGGAATTCACATGGTTGGTGCACGAGTTGGCGAACTATTAGCTGAAGCAGAATTGATTTATAACTGGGAGGCACGTGCAAGTGATGTGGCTCCTTTGATCCATGCACACCCAACACTGTCAGAGGCAATGGGCGAAGCTCATATGGCACTTGCAGGCAAACCGCTTCACGCACACGGATAACCAAGGAGAAAACAGATGACATTTTCAGTAACGATGCCAGCACTTGGCGAAAGCGTTAGCGAAGGCACAGTCACTCGTTGGTTAAAAGCCGAAGGTGATCATGTAAACGTCGATGAACCACTCCTAGAAGTATCAACCGACAAAGTTGATACAGAGATCCCTTCACCAGTTGCTGGAACGCTACAAAAGATTGTTGTTCAAGTTGATCAAACTGTTCCTGTAGGAGCAGAGCTTGCGATTATTGCTGATGGCGCCACAGCGCCAGCACCTGTTGCCGCAGCTCCAGTTGCTGCCCCAGTTGTTCCGACTCCTGCACCAGCACCAGTTGCTGCTGCACCTGTAACTCCACCACCTGCACCTGCTGCTCCCGCACCATCTGGTGCCGGAACAGTAATCACCATGCCAGCACTGGGTGAAAGTGTTTCTGAAGGAACAGTTACCCGTTGGTTAAAAAACGTTGGTGACTCAGTTGCAGTAGATGAAGCGCTACTAGAAGTTTCAACTGACAAAGTTGATACAGAGATCCCTTCACCGGTTGCTGGAACTCTTCTTGCTATTGATGTTGCAGTTGATACAACTGTTCCAGTTGGCGCTCGACTTGGATTAATCGGAGCTGCTAATGGCTCAGCTGCAGCACCTGCACCAGTTGTTGCCGCTCCCGCTCCTGTTACACCACCTCCTGCACCAGTTATTGCACCACCAGTTGCGGTAGCGCCCGTAACTCCTCCACCTGCACCAGTTGCATCAGCACCTGTTTCGCAACCAGCAGATGCATATGTAACTCCCCTAGTTCGCAAACTCGCATCAGAACTCGGCGTGAATCTCGCACAAGTTACTGGCACAGGAATCGGCGGTCGAATTCGTCGTGAAGATGTTGAAGCACTAGCTCGCCCTGCAGCAGCGGTTACTGCATCAGCACCTGTTGCATCTGCACCAAGCGCGCCAAGACCAGCAGTTGTTGCCGTATCTCCACTTCGTGGAACAACCGTAACTATGTCTCGTCTTCGCAAAGTTATCGCAGCACGAATGGTCGAATCACTTCAGGTCAGTGCGCAACTAACTACAGTTATTGAAGTTGACGTCACAAAGATTGCACGTCTTCGTGATCGCTCAAAGGCAAGTTTTGAAGCACGTGAAGGCGTAAAGCTCTCTTTCCTTCCATTCTTTGCAGTTGCTGTGTGTGAAGCACTTAAGCAACACCCGGTTCTAAATTCTTCAGTTGAAGGCGACCAGATTACTTATCACGGCGCAGAACACCTTGGTGTTGCAGTTGATACAGAGCGAGGATTGCTTGTTCCTGTAATTGCTAACGCTGGAGATCTAAACATGGGTGGCATTGCTCGCAAGATCGCAGATCTTGCTGCTCGCACACGCGATAACAAGGTGACTCCTGATGAGCTAGGCGGCGGAACATTTACTCTTACAAACACCGGAAGCCGCGGAGCACTATTTGATACGCCAATCATCAATCAACCACAGGTAGCAATCCTTGGGTTAGGCGCGGTAGTTAAGCGTCCAATGGTTGTGCGCGGTGAAGATGGTGGAGAAACGATTGCAATTCGTTCCATGGTTTACCTAGGACTTTCATACGACCACCGTGTCGTTGATGGCGCAGATGCTGCACGTTTCCTAGTAACTCTTAAAGAGCGCCTTGAGGGTGGAGCCTTCGAGTCAGATCTAGGACTGTAAGTCAGCTATGACAGTTCCGCAACGCATTGCGATCACGGGTGCCTCAGGACTCATCGGTACCGCACTTGTTGGTCATCTAAAAAGTGAAGGTCACACAGTTCAGCGTCTAGTGCGCCGCGCACCAGTTGCTGCCGATGAAGTGCAGTGGGATCCACAAACTGGCGTTGTAGACCTGGAACCACTTCGTGGGGTTGATGCAATTATTCACCTCGCAGGCGTTGGTGTTGGCGACAAGCGATGGAATAAAAAGTATAAGAGCGAAATTCTAAACTCTAGATTGCTAGGAACAACTGCTATTGCGAACGCTGTTGCAGAGTTAAAGCCACAGGTATTTATTTCAGCCTCTGCCATTGGTTGGTATGGCGAGAGTGGAAACCGCGCAGTCGTTGAAACTGATCGTGCTGGAGATGATTTCTTGGCTGCTGTTTGTCGCGAGTGGGAAGCTGCCGCAGATCTTGCTGGTGATGTTCGAACCGTAAAGATACGTACTGGTTTGGTACTTGACCCAACAGGTGGCGCACTTGGCAAGATGCTTCCATTATTTCGTTTAGGTCTAGGTGGAAAGTTGGGAAATGGAAAGCAATGGTGGTCTTGGATTACTTTGCACGATCAAATCAGAGCAATTGTTTTTGCCTTAGAAAATCCAATTTCAGGACCAGTGAACGTAACTGCTCCTAATCCTGTTACTAACCAAGAATTTACATCAGCGTTAGCACGCGCAATGCACCGTCCCGCACTCTTTCCCGCACCAGCTATCGCACTAAAGATTGTCTTGGGTGGTTTTTCTTCGGAGATTCTCGGATCTAAACGAGTCATTCCTCATGTATTGCAAGAAGCTGGCTTTACTTGGGATTACCCGCATATTTCAGAAGCACTTGCACAACTAGTCGAGGATTAATCCAGCCGCAAGGCGCCCTGAGAATAAAGCACCTTGCTGTGATGGAACTGTTCGGTGGTCACCAGCAACATAGTGGTGATCGTTAATTTTCATACTTTGTGACAATGCTCGGCCCACGTTGTGAATGGGTAGAGCGGCCGGAATTTCATACTTGGCGATGAACCGCCATTCGTGGGTACTGGTCCCCCACAAAATTGCTAGATGGCGTCGCACATCAGATTCAGTCACATTTAAATCAGTTGTCGTTGAAATCAAATGCTGACCAAAAGGTGCATAACTCGAAGAAATATCTGACATGACAACAGAATTAATAATGGGTCCGCGTCTTTGACCATCGAGAATTAACCGACCATTTCCAGATGGATTTTCGGAAACAGCGTGATACCAGGTTATGCAGCCAGCCATACGGGGTACTTCTGTTAGGCCAAGTAGTTGCGTAGCAGTTGTTGCATCCGTTGCGATGAGAATTTTATTGGCGGTATATGTCCCGTTGTTGGTGTGTACTTCTGTTTGATCTATTCCATCGACTCTAGTGTTATAGACAATCTTGCTCACTCGCTTTGCAAGTGCCTTAGGTAGTTCACCAGCACCATTTCGCGGGACACCGGGCTTTCCATTTACGAAACTCTTGATAATAGAATGTCCATAGAAAGCGTCAACGTTGTCTGGATCAGTTAAGAAAACACCATTCAAGAAAGGACGCAACACTCTTTCATAACATGTGGCAGTGCCGCGCAGGGCTAGTCCGATCGACTGTCCTGGTTTAGGACGACCCGCAATAAATCTTAAAAGCGCTATCTTTTCAGGGATTGTTCCAGTTGCGTTATCTAAAGCAGCCCACGGCACCTCACGCGGATCACCAATTACATGGCGGCGATTTCCCAAGCTCACCTCAATAACTCTAGGAGCTTCAATGAAATCCAACTCCTTGATCACGTTGAGCTCTTGTAAGGCCGGGTATTTCGCATTTATCAGTTGAAAACCACGATCACAAATGAACCCATCAATAACATCACTTGCTACTCGACCACCGGCGCGATCAGATGATTCAATGACCGTTACATCAACACCAGCAGCTTCCAAATGAATAGCCGCATTAAGTCCAGCTAGCCCCGCACCAACTACTAGAACTTCAGAATGCACGGGTACCGACTTCTCGAGCTTGATCAATTATTGAAGCAACCAATAAGGCATCTTCATTTGAAACTGGCCACGGAGCACCTGTAGTAATCGCTAACTCAACACCCTTATAGAAATGGCCGTAGTTGCCCGGAATCGATTCAATCTCTTCGACCACATCTCCACGATGTAGGAATGCTTGTGAGGCAGTTGGATATGTCCAAATTCCATTTTCTGGGAACTTGCCTGAACGCAAGAGTGCTTCCTGTGGATCTAATTCATTTATTACCAGCGCTCCCTTTGTGCCCAAAATACGAATACGTGGGCCAGGGGCACCAACTACGGCACTTGCTGAAAGGTATGACATCACACCACTCTCGTGCTGTAGAACTAAGACCGAGTCATCATCTGCTCCCCCACGCAGTGAGCGAACACTGGCAGTAATAAGTTTGGCCGAACCAAACCAATTGATGGCAGTTGAGATCAAATGAGGTTGTAGATCCAATAGTTGGCCACCACCATCGGATGCAGACATATTCTCTCGCCAGGATGTCACATTTACCTCTGGACGAAATCTTTCAAATCGTGAATCGATTCTATGTACATCCCCAAGTACTCCACTTGCCAAAACTTTCTTGATCGTGAGCGCATCACTATCCCAGCGACGATTAAAAAAAGTTGTTACGCCAACACCAGCAGCTCTACCCGCATCAAAAATTTCTTTAGTTTCAATAAAGGTGCGCCCCATTGGCTTGTCAACGACAACTGGGATTCCTGCCTCTATCGCAGCAACTGCATGCTGAGCATGAACCAAGTTAGCCGATGCAACGACCACAAGATCGAGCTTTTGATCAACTAATTCCTCGATAGTTGCAACAACTGTGGTGTTAGGAAAATCTGAATGCGCATGTGCTGAGCGTTCTGGATTTCTGGTTTGAATTGCAACAACTTCAAAGCCACAGCCCTTTAGCAAGGGTGCGTGGAAGTATCGCCCAGCTAATCCATAGCCTGCGATACCAACACGTAAACTCATGCTAACTATTCTGTAACTTAGAAGGCCACCAGACTTTTCCACCAATATCGTGGACAAGTGCGGGTACCAAAATTGTGCGAACAATCAATGTATCTAGCAGAACACCGAATGCAACGGCAAAACCGAGTTCAGCTAAGAACACAAGTGGTAGTACACCGAGAACTCCAAATGTTGCAGCTAAAACAACACCTGCTGAAGTAATCACACCACCTGTGACAGTTAGACCCTTGATAACTCCGGCACGAGTTCCAATCTTGGCACTTTCTTCTCGCACGCGAGTCATTAAGAAAATGTTGTAATCAATACCTAGTGCCACCAAGAAAATGAAGGCAAATAGTGGGAACGAGGTGTCAGCCCCCTTGAACCCAAAAATGTGTTCAAAGACAAGCTGACATGCTCCTAATGTTGCAAAGAAGGATAGAACAACCGTTCCCAAAAGAAGGGCCGCCGACAAAATACTGCGCAACAGAAGTCCAAGAATTATCGTAATCAGAACCAAAACGATTGGAATAATGGTGCGGTTGTCTCGATTAGCCGATACATCTGTGTCATAGGCAACGGCAGTACTGCCACCAACAAGAATATCTGGATCAATAGCATGGACCGCTTCGCGAATGACCGGAATGATTTTTCTCGCTTCTACTGAATCTGGATTAAGAGAAAGCGTGGCATTTAAAACAACTTTGCCCTCAATCACCTTTACCTCTGAAAGAGGTTGACCAGGGACCACAGGGGTCATGCGCATTGGCTCAACAGATGAAACACCTTCAACCTTCTTCAGAGCTGCTGAAACTGGATCAACAAGTGCTGCTGAAACGATCACTTCCGTTGGTTGTCCTGATCCTCCAGGGAAGTGCTCAGCCAGTCGTTCGAGACCAACAACGGAATCTGGACGCTGCGTGAATGCATCAGCTGTTGATAGGCCCCTGGCATTTAGAGTTGTTGAGAAACCAGCCAAAATCGAGAGCACAACTGCGGTAAGAATCCACAGTTTGCGGGGACGCTTCTCAACTGCTGAACCTATCTTCGCCCACGTGCCAGTAAGTTGAGAATTAACATCATCATTTCTAGGAATACGTGGCCAGAAAACCCAGCGTCCAAAGGCAATTAAGAGTGCTGGCAATAATGTAAGAATCACAATCACCGCTGCTGCAATACCAATCGCTCCAACTGGTCCTAGTCCGCGGTTTCCAGAAAGGTCGCTGAGCAACAAAACCAATAATGCAGAAATTACTGTTGCACCAGATGCGACGATGGGTTCAAAGACACCTTTGAGGGCAGCCTTCATAGCCTGTGCTGGATAGTCATGATGATGCAGCTCTTCTCGATATCGAGAAATCAAGAGCAGTGCGTAATCTGTTGCCGCACCAAGTACTAATACCGAAAGGATTCCTTGGGACTGTCCGTTAAGGTCAATCACATTGTTCTTAGTCAGTAGATACACAAGTCCACCAGCAGTAGATAATGCAATCACCGCTGAAAACAAAGGCAAAATCCACAGAATTGGAGATCGGTAAACCACGATCAAGATAAGTGCCACTACGCCTAGTGTTGTGATGAGTAGCGACGAGTCAATTCCTGCAAAAGCACCAAACAAATCTCCAAGGAGCGCGCCGATTCCAGTCACATTGGAAGTTAGGCCAACACTTTTTGCGAAACTAGCTGAATCTTCACGAAGCGTTTCAATTACTTCTGGCAGGGCAGGTTTGTTGTTTGGCAATAAGTCGGTGGCGATTTCAGATTTAAAGGGGAGATTTACTAACAGTGCCTTGCCATCTTCGGAAGGAAAAGCAAAAATCTGTTCACCTTCTGTTAGGTACTTTGAAATCGGAACATCTGTACCAATGATCTTTTCAGAATCAAGTTGTGCAAGGTGAGCGTTGAGAGCTGCGATTTTAGATTCATCGACTTCTCCAACATAGAGAACTAAGGTCGGAAGATTCTGATTTTGATCTTGATTAAACTTCTCAATAATTTTTCCCGCTTGAGTCGACTCAGCACTGTCTGGCAAAAAGGCTGAATTGTCATTCTCTTGAACCGTTGACAGCTTGCCAAAGAGAGGCCCGAAAACTCCGCTTGCTCCAAACCAAAGGAAAATAACTATTAATGCGTAGGCAAGTGGGCGGCGACTCTTCTTAATGGATGTGGAGGACACAGTGTGAGACCTTTCGACCTGGAATTGGTAAGAAGCCAACCCTACCTTTAGGCTATGCATGTGCCAGTACTTGAAACTCAATCCCCAGTAACCGTCGCAATTTCACGCCACGGATTAGTGGATTATCAAAAGGCTTGGGACATGCAACGAACAATTCATGAAGAAGTTGCCTCTGGTTCACGCCCGAACACTTTGCTTTTGTTAGAGCACCCTTCCGTATATACGGCGGGCCGCAGGACTGAAGATGCCGAACGTCCTACTGACGGAACTCCTGTGATTGATGTTGACCGTGGCGGCCGAATCACTTGGCATGGTCCAGGACAGCTTGTTGGATATCCAATTGTGAAACTGCAAAAGCCAACAGAACTAGTTGGTTTTGTTCGTGAAATGGAAGTAGCCCTGATTCGGGTATGTGCAGATCTAGGAATCACTGCCATTCGAGTTGATGGGCGTTCTGGGGTTTGGATCCAAGATGTTCAGGGTGATCGAAAAATCGCTGCCATTGGAATCCGGGTGGCAAAGGGTGTGACGATGCATGGTTTCGCACTCAACGTTAATCCTGATCTTGCAGCGTTTAGACAGATCGTGCCCTGTGGAATAGCAGATGCAGATGTAACATCACTTGAAATCGAACTAGCTCGCTCAATTACTATTGATGAAGTTGCACCACTAGTAGAGCGACATGTTTTTGAATCATTGAAAAAGGTGAGCGCATGACCATGGCACCTGAAGGACGCAAACTGCTTCGTATCGAAGCTCGTAATGCCGAAACTCCAATCGAGCGAAAGCCAGAATGGATCAAGACCCGCGCCAACATGGGTCCGGAATACACACGTTTACATAGCCTTGTAAAGACCGAGGGTCTACATACTGTTTGCCAGGAAGCGGCTTGTCCTAACATCTTTGAATGT
>ERZ1022815.29-NODE-29-length-11572-cov-8.559173_pt1 | contig 11572 bp, 8 predicted proteins | sample MGYA00521087_ERZ1022815 | MGnify/ENA primary metagenome ERZ1022815 (study PRJEB33162, sample SAMN09633289) | freshwater metagenome | isolation source: freshwater | place: Canada:Alberta | collected 2017-07 | study: EMG produced TPA metagenomics assembly of the... | reverse complement strand
GATAACGTCTCATGAACTAGCGCAATTGAAGCAACTCTTCGAACTGCTTCAGAGAGTGCGGCACTAGCAATTGGGTCCTCTACTCTCCTAGATTGCAAACGTAGTAGCGCTGAAACAGTTTGAAGGTTGTTTTTAACTCGATGATGGATTTCCTTAATAGTGGCATCTTTAGTAACTAACGCTCGATCCCTATTTCTAAGTTCAGTTACGTTATGAAGCAATACAATTGCACCAATTCGGTCTTCGCCTTGGGTTAGTGGAATCACCAATATATCAATCACACCATCTGGACTCTCATACTCTGCCCGGCGCAAGAATTTTCCACTTAATAGTGTCTGCCATGATTCATCAGTTGGTTGATTATCGCCTTTGTGAAGTGATGCAAATATCTCACCTAATTTTTGTTGCTCTAACTCACTCTGAAATCCAACTCTACTTAACGCTGATCTTGCATTTGGTGATGCAAAGAAAACTGTTCCATTAACATCTAATCTAATTAAACCATCGCCAACTCTTGGTGCTGATTCTGAGCTATAAATACTGTTTCGGATTGGAAAATTACCTTCGGCTACCATTTGAAAAATTTTATGGGCAATTTCTCGATAATTTAACTCTAGCTTTGAAGGTAGTCGCATTAAGTCTGAGTTACGATGCCGGGAAATTACTGCCAGAGTCTTTCCTTTAAAATTTATTGGAATTGTCTCTTCTTTAATCATAATTTCCCCAACTAACTCTGGTTGGGTGTCTCTAACAATTTCACTTTCCGATAATGCTTGATCAATTCTAGGTCTTGCGCCCCAATTAATATTAGAACCAATTAGATCATTGCTGAAAACGGTAGCAGCTGTAGTTGGTCTAATTTGAGCTATTGCAACATAGCCCTCTGGCCAAGATTTTTCATCTCGTCTAATTGGTAACCAAAGAACTAAATCTGCGAATGATAAATCGGCAAGCAAACGCCATTCAGCGACTAACTCAGCAAGGTGATCTGCTTCATCAGCGCTGAGCTTTGAGTTATCAGAGATTAACTCAGCAAAGGTGGCCATGGGTCAATCGTAGAGGCAGTTCTATACCAGTTGGCTACCAATTTTATCGATCTGTTTGCTAAATGCCGTGCTCTGCCAGAAATATTGCTTACGAGGTGAATTAATACCTGCCAGCTGCACCTTTGGGTCATATGGAATCTGCAAATTACTGTAGTTTTTTACTAGTTCTAAAAACTTTTTTTGAATCAAACGACCATAGCGATCAAATTTTACATTATTTAAAATATAGATAATTTTAGGTGGGTTAATTAAATTAGCAAAATCCTCAACAAATCTACTCAAATAGAAAATACCGTTTTCATCTGCATTAATAATATAAATAAGATTTTGTGAAGAATTTATACTCTCATATAACCAACGAGCATTTAGGCGACGATCAGATAGCGTTGAAGTTAATGAGATTGCGCTTCCACCGTCAATTAATAGATTCTTCTCGGTAATTTTACTAATATTTTCAATTAGATCAGATGCTGCGATGTTAATAACTGCGCAGCTGCTCTTCGGACGAATATTATGATGAATTCCAGTGATAACTTTAGCGTCAATTCGTAATGCAAGATGGTTAGTAATGGTGGAAATTCCAGGTGAACCCGGTGACCCAATTACTGTTGTTAGATTACTTCTTCGAGATAATTTGTGAATAAGTGGTGGCTTACTAACTTGAGAAAGCTCTGTTAGTAAATTTAACCTATCGTCACTTAAAGTACTGGTTTCTATAAATCTATGCACTTTGAATTTATTTGAAAAATACATCAAATCTTTTTCTTTCAAAAAATCCTTGGAAAATATGATATTTGATTGTGGCTGATTTTTGTCTAGAAATCTTTCAAGTGATTCTAAATTAAGCGCCCGATAGATTATATTACAACCCTGAGAAAATAGAAGTTCGGCGACATTATCTTCTTTTTCACTATTACTAATTGCGGTAATTAAATTTAATGTTAAATCAGATGCTTCGGACAATAATAATCCTGCTATCTGAGAGTAATTGTAGGGTTGGCAGAATCTGAGTGTTATCTAGAATTACCAAGACACTACCAACTCCAGAATTGTTTCTTTCTAGCACTTGAGAAACAGATACATTGGCTGCCAGTAATTCTGGTGCAGTTATTTTTGAATCTCGCTTTGCAATTGCATATATATCAATTACATCACCCCGGCCAAGACCAAGTGGCATATCAGTAAGTTCAACTGTAAGCGGTATTAGCTTCGAATTAAGTGAATCAGAGGATGAGCTAACTGCCGCTGCTGGAATCAAGTCACCGGCACTTATTTGTCTTAAAACTACACCGCCAATAATTTGAGCGCTGGCGGATAAATAGTTTTTAGCTGACTCTGGTAGTAGTGCTGGAACTGGCGTAATGTCATTGTCAGTAATTATTTCTCCTGGCGCTAACTCACTTTTTGTTGCCCAAACCGATACCGTTCGATTTGCTTCTTTTGCAATCAAGGTTGCTGCCAACAGTGAAATAATTAGCAGCCCAAGTCCCATTGCAAGTCTTGAATTTTTAATTATGTCAAAATTTGTGAGCTTCATAACCGCTTTATAACCCACCGCTTTACAAGATAAATCATCCGTTCGGATGATCTAAAAATCAATAAAGCCAGCCAATGTGGGCAAATGACAATTACTCAAACCTCTACCTCATTATCTACAGATGGCAATTCAAAATTATATTTAGTGCCTACCTCTGATCCAGAGTTTGGCCAAGAGTGGTTTCACCCAAAATTTTCACCAATTCCTTCAAATTTAGCTGAGCTGCCAGATTTATACTCATGGAGCAAAAGTTTTATAATTGTTGTTATCGAAGTTTGGTCTGGTAGAAGATCGGTTATGCAACTTGCTAAGAACTGCCATAGATCTGTAATGAACAAGATAATTGAGCAACAAAAAACACTAAATATTGAGTGTCAAATTAGAAAGATTTATATAAGTCAGCCAATTGAAGGAGTATTGGAAGTAACTGTTACTTTAAAAATAAAGAATCGAGTTAGATCACTAATCTTACGATTTGAGGGTGTTGATAAAAAATGGATCTGCACTGAACTAGATCTTATTTAGGACTGCCCGTGGCATCTCTTGTATTTTTTACCAGAACCACATGGGCATGGTGCATTCTTTGAAGTTCCACCAGCAGCACTCGGTTCAATCTCTGCTGCTGAATATTGAAGTGCAGCAACTGGAGCAGGAGCAGGTGTTAACCCTTTAGCACCAACTTGATCGCCCTCAACTTGAACCTCAACATTGAATAAGTATCCAACCAGCTCTTCCTTTATTGCGTCCATCATGGCGGTGAACAAGTCATAGCCTTCTCGTTGATACTCAACTAAAGGATCTCGTTGAGCCATTGCGCGTAGACCAATTCCCTCTTGCAAATAATCCATCTCATACAAATGCTCACGCCATTTACGATCTAGTACTGAAAGTAAAATCTTGCGCTCAAGTTCACGCATAACTGTTGGCGTTAAATGATTCTCGCGATTTTGGTACGCAAGCTTTGAATCAGTCAAAACGCGGTCAAGCAAAAATTCGCTATCTAGTGCAGAGGTACCACCAATTTCATTTAACAAGTCTTCATAAGTAAATGAGATTGGAAATAAAGCTTTAAGCGCTGTCCAAAGTGTTTTTAAATCCCAATCTTCGGCTACGCCATTTGCTGTTGCTGCATTTACATATGCAATTAGTGTTTCTTCTAAGAACTTTTCAACAAGCTCTTTAATGTCAGCACCTTCAAGTACTTCGCGGCGCTCTGAATAAACTACCGTACGCTGCTTATTCATTACATCGTCATACTTTAAAACATTCTTTCGCATTTCAAAGTTCAAGGACTCAACCTGAGTTTGAGCTGATTTAATTGCATTGCTAACAATTTTAGATTCTAAAGGAGTTTCCTCTGGCATTCCTGCAGCACCTAGGAACCGCTCAACTAAACCAGAATTAAATCTACGCATAAGTTCATCTTGTAGAGATAAATAGAACCTTGACTCTCCTGGATCACCTTGACGACCTGATCGACCGCGAAGCTGATTATCAATACGTCGAGATTCATGACGCTCAGTTCCTAATACATAAAGTCCACCAAGTGAAACAACGGTTTCATGTTCTTTAGCTACGGCAGCTTTTTGTTTTGCAATCTCTGCCGGCCAAGCCTTTTCATAATCTTCTGGAGTATCTACCGGATTTAAAGATTGACGTTGTAATTCAAAGTCAGCCATAAACTCAGGATTTCCGCCCAGCATAATGTCAGTTCCGCGTCCAGCCATATTTGTCGCGACCGTTACTGCGCCAATTGTTCCAGCTCTAGCAATAATGGCAGCTTCGCGTTCATGTTGTTTAGCATTTAAAACTTCATGTGGAATGCCGCGGCGCTTTAAAATTCCTGATAACTCTTCAGACTTCTCAACACTAACTGTTCCAACTAAAACTGGTTGGCCTTTTTTATGCTTGGCAACGATATCTTCAGCTACAGCAGTAAATTTGCCTTCTTCAGACTTATAAATTAAATCCGGCTGGTCAATGCGGCTCATGATTTTATTAGTTGGAATTGGAATAACACCTAATTTATAAATTTGCATGAACTCTGAGGCTTCAGTCATTGCAGTACCAGTCATTCCGCTCAGCTTTTTATAAAGGCGGAAATAGTTCTGTAATGTGATAGTTGCTAATGTCTGATTCTCGTCTTGAATTTCAATTCGCTCTTTAGCTTCAAGTGCTTGGTGTAAGCCCTCGCTATAACGTCGCCCAGCTAGCATGCGGCCAGTATGCTCATCGACAATTAATAATTCACCATTTATTACTACATAATCCTTATCTCGCTTAAATAACTCTTTTGCCCGAATTGCGTTGTTTAGGTAACCAATCATTGGAGTATTAGCGGATTCGTATAAATTCTCAATACCTAGCGCTTCTTCAACCCGAGTTACACCCTCTTCAAGAATTCCAACTGTCCGCTTTTTTTCATCAACTTCATAATGGACATTTAAAGAAAGTTTTCCAACAATATTTGCAAACTCTACATACCATTTAGTTGCTTTATCTGCGGGTCCAGAAATAATTAATGGTGTTCTAGCCTCATCAATTAATATCGAGTCGACCTCATCTACGATTGCAAAGTTATGTTCGCGTTGTACACAATCTGTAAGCGTCCAAGCCATGTTATCTCGCAGATAGTCAAAACCAAACTCATTATTTGTGCCATAAGTAATATCTGCTGCATAAGCTTCGCGTCGTTCTGCTGGCGACATGCTTGCAAGAATTACGCCAACTTTTAATCCAAGGAAACGATGTACTCTGCCCATCCATTCACTATCGCGCTCTGCTAAATAATCATTTACAGTAACAATATGTACACCTTTACCAGTTAACGCATTTAAATATGCCGGTAAAGTAGAAACTAAAGTTTTACCTTCACCGGTGCGCATTTCAGAAATATTTCCTTTGTGAAGTGCGGCTCCACCCATTAGCTGAACATCGTAATGTCTCTGGCCAAGTGTTCGCTTTGCTGCCTCGCGAACAACTGCAAAAGCTTCCGGTAAAATTGAATCTAGAGTCTCACCACTTGCTATTCGTTCTTTAAATTTGTCAGTTTTATTTCGTAAAGCTTGATCATCCAGCGCACTTATTTCATTTTCAAATTTATTTACCAGACCAGCAATTTTTTCTAACTCTTTAACTGCTCGACCCTCACCGGCACGCAAAACCTTGTCTAATAAACTCACAAAGATCCTCCGCCGGTATCTATAAATTATTGGTAATACTGAGGTGCTTATCGTATTAGAGAATTGCGCCCTACCGCACACGCTGTCACCACGGCATCAATGGTGATTTTGGCTTCAGCCAGGGCCCGAACCCCCTCCTGTATTGATGCTCCAGTGGTCACCAGATCATCAATCAAAATCACTGCACTCTGAGAAATTGGTGAACTTTTCACCATAAACGCATGGCTCATATTTTCTTTACGCTGTAAACCATTCAAATCACTTTGATCTTTAATCTTCTTAATTGGTTTTAGTATTGGCAAGTAAATCGCTTCAATATTTCGTTGATTTAATTGAATTATTACTTCTTGTACTAAATCATTAATATGATCTCTACCTCTTCTTCTAATTGCACTCAACTGTGAGGGAATTGTTACTAGATTTATAGGCTGATCTATACCTAAATTTAAAATAGCAAAACCTATGGAACTCGTGATGGATCTAGCAATTAATTTAACCGCTTCCCTATTACCTGACTCTTTTGCAGCAAGAATTACGGGTGAAGTGGTTTCGTTATATGTAGTGACAAAAAATAAATAGTTGTTCATAACTTTGGATTTAGTTGGATTAACCAGCCAATACTTAGAGCAGTTACGGCAGATTTTTGTACCAGTTTTGCCACAACATAGACAAATATTTGGATAGATTAGTTCTTTTAAACTATTGATCGATTTAAGCACATGCTTTTATAACAGAAGAATTAATCTAAAATAAGTTAGTCCACTACAAATGTTGATGAAAATCCGAGTGGAATTAAATCAATAGGAAATGATTGAACTAAGTTACCGTGTTGTTTAGGGAGTGTTAACACAAAGTGAGCACCTTGATTTGGTCTTCCCCATGCAAGTAGTTGGCCTTGGTGAAGCTTTGCATCTTCGAGTGCAATTGAAAGGCCTAACCCGGTTCCACCGCTAGTCCTTGCTCTCGATGGATCAGCACGCCAAAAACGATCAAATAAATGTGGTGCATCTTTTTCATCAAAACCTATACCAAAGTCTCTGACGCCAATTGCAACTTCATTATCACTTTCTTTTATTTGAATCTCAATGTTATTTCCTTCACCATGATCAATTGCGTTAGATAATAAATTTCGCAGAATTCTTTCGATTCTACGTGGGTCTGCCTCAATTTTAATTGGGTCAAGTGGAGCTGAAATATTAAATAAAGATGCCTTACTTGGGTGAAGATAATCAACAGTTTTTTTAACTAAATTGCTTATATCAAATTCGACTGCTCCAAGGGAGGCCGCTTCGGCATCAAATCTACTTACTTCAAGTAGGTCAGATAGTAAGAGTTCAAACCGATCGATTTGGTTTACTAATAATTCACTACTTCTTGCAATATTGGGGTCAAAGTTTGTTTTTTGCTCATAAATTACCTCAGCAGCCATTCGTAAGGTAGTGAGTGGAGTACGAAGCTCATGAGAAACATCAGATACGAACCTTTGTTGTAGTAAAGATAAATTTTCAAGCCTGTAAATTTGTTCTTGAATCGATGCAGCCATTTCATTAAATGATTTTCCTAGTGTTGCTATCTCGTCTTGACTGGATATGGCCATGCGACTCGAAAAATCGCCTTTAGTAAATTTTTCTGCAACCGCTGCTGCTTGTTGAACTGGAGAAACTACCTGGCGAATTAAAAAATGTGTGCTTAATGCAATTAGCATTACTAACAAAAAGCCAGCGAAAAATAAAATCCAAGTAATTGACGAGATACTATTATACTGAGCATCTAGTTTAAATAAATAATATATTTCATATACACCGGTTCGTGGAATATTCAACTTACCACCGATAAGAAATCCAGGATATTCATCGCCATCTGAGTAACGAATCGTCGTTCGCTTATCCAGTACTGAATCAGAAGTTCTAACTTTTTCTCGAAAAGAATCTGGAATCGAATCTAAAACTAACAATGTTGGAACAGTTTGATAAATGTCCTGGGTTTTAGAATCATTTGTAACTGGCAAAATCACAGTTTCGCGCCCAGAAAGTGAACCATCTTCCCTGCTTGAAGTAATAAAATCTGTAACGACTTTTTTCAATCCAGAATCATTTTGGAAACGAGCAATATTAAAATGACCTTGAGCTAAGTAAAGAGCATTTGCAGTCTCGACTTTAGATATCGCAATTTTCTCATTAATAATTGTTGAAGCAACTCTATTGTGAAGAGTAAATCCGATAACTAGCGAAATTAAAATTGAGAACGCAATACTGCTAGACAGTACTTTAAGACTAAGTGATTGCTTAATCTTAATCTTGCTAATTAGCATGGCTAAACTCTAGCCGCTCCCGCCTTATAGCCAACACCTCGAACAGTTAATACATGCTCTGGATTATCTGCATCCGATTCAATTTTAGAGCGCAATCTTTGAACATGAACATTAACTAATCTGGTATCTGCTGCGTGCTGATATCCCCAGACCTCACTTAGCAACGCTTCCCTGGTAAATACTCGGCCAGGTTCCTTTGCTAATGCAGCTAACAAATCAAACTCCAATCTAGTTAGAGCAATCTCTTGTCCATCTTTAATGACCTTATGCTCCATCTGATCGATTACTAGTGAACCGATTGAAAGTGATCCAACTTTTGTACTACGACGTAATCTTGTATTTATTCGTGCCACTAATTCTTGTGGTTTAAATGGCTTGACCATGTAATCGTCAGCACCAGCCTCTAAGCCAAGTACGACATCTTGAGTATCGCCTTTAGCAGTTAACATAACAATTGGAACCATCGAAGTTTCTCTAATAATTTTACAAACTTGCACGCCATCAATACCTGGCAGCATCACATCTAATAAAATTAGATCAGGTGGATTTGTATTAAATAAATCCATTACTTGATCACCACGGCTTACTAAATCAACTTCCATTCCAGCACCAGTCAATACGATGCTGAGCATCTCTGCTAAGTCTTGGTCGTCATCAACAACCATGACTAATGGCATTTAAGAACCGTGTTCCCAGGAGTTCAAGTAGAGCTCTTGGGCTGGAGTCAGAACATCTAATGAAGATCCCATGCTTTCAAGTTTCAGTCTGGCAACATCTTTATCGATACTTACTGGAACATTGTGCAAGCCAGCAGATAAATCTTTCCCGGCTTTTAATAGCCACTCTGCAGTTAACGCTTGATCAGAAAATGACATATCCATTACAGATGCTGGATGACCTTCTGCTGCACCTAGGTTTGCCAATCTGCCCTCAGCAATTAGCAGGATGCGGCGGCTATCTGCCATTACATACTCATCTGTTTGATGACGCATCTTTGAATTCTTTTGTTTTGCATTTTTCTCAAGCCATGCCACATCAATTTCGACATCAAAGTGACCAGAGTTAGCAAGAATTGAACCATCTTTCATAATTTTGAAGTGTTCATCGCGTAACACATCGCGGTTTCCAGTAACGGTAATAAAAATGTCACCAATTGCCGCCGCTTTTGTCATTGGCATTACTCGAAAACCCTGCATAAGTGCATCTAAAGCTTTTGTCGGATCGATTTCAGTAATAATTACTTCTGCGCCTAAACCTTTAGCTCGCTCTGCCACACCTTTTCCGCAGTATCCAAATCCAGCCACAACTACAATTTTTCCAGCAACTAATGTATTAGTTGCACGGAAGATTGCATCAAAGGTTGATTGGCCAGTGCCATAACGATTGTCAAACATATGCTTTGTGTCGGTGTCATTAACTGCGATCATTGGAAACTTTAATGCACCGTCTTTCGCCATTTGGCTTAATCTAATAACCCCAGTTGTTGTCTCTTCGCAACCAGCCATTACGCCTTCAATTAACTCTGTACGAGTGGTATGCAATACATTCACTAAATCGCAACCATCATCAAAAACTAATTGCGGCTTAATATCAAGAGCTGAATTTAAATGAGAATAATAACCATCACGATCAACTGCGTTTCTAGCAAAAACTGAAATACCATACTCGTGAACAAGTGCTGCTGCGGTGTCATCTTGAGTTGAAAGTGGATTAGATGCGCAAAGAGCAAGATCTGCTCCACCAGCTTTTAATGCCAACATTAAGTTTGCTGTTTCAGTTGTGACATGCATACAAGCTGCAATTCGAATACCAGTAAATGGTTTTTCTTTTGCAAAGCGCTCTTTAATTTGTGTCAAAACTGGCATATTACGAGCAGCCCACTCAATCCGCTTTTTTCCTTCACTGGCTAGCGATGGATTTGCAATGTCGTTTTTAATCGCGGTCGTGGTGCTCATTTACTCTCCTATTATTTAGTTCTAATCAATGGTCATTGAACAGTTTTAGGGGATAAAGATACCCTGAGTTGCGACCATTTATCACCTTTAAATCAAGGACAGTACGGTGTCCCTAATCTTTACCATCTCTTTTTCTGTATCTGCCTCAACATTTAGTCTAAGTAAAGGCTCGGTATTTGATGGTCGAAGGTTAAACCACCAACTATCTGCCGTAATTGTTAAACCGTCTAACTCATCAACTAGATATTTATCACAGTACTTCTTGCGGATTAGCTCAATTGATTTTTCTGCATTTTTTACTTTGCTATTAATTTCGCCGCTTGCTACATATCTATTAAAAGGCTTAAGCAACTCTGAGAGTGTATTTTTTGTAGCCATAAGTTCAGTCAGTGCATAAAGTGCTGCCAACATTCCAGAATCTGCGCGCCAAAAATTACTAAAGTAAAAATGACCAGAGTGTTCGCCACCAAATATTGCACCAGACTCAGCCATAAGGCTTTTTATATATGAGTGACCTACCCGGCTTCGAACACCGATACCACCATTTTCAGCTATGACCTCTGAAACTGCTTTTGATGAAATTAAGTTATAGATAATAGTTGAGCCCGGCTTTGTTTTTAGCTGGTTAACAGATATTAGCGATGTTAGTGCTGAAGGATTTACTAATTCGCCTTTTTCGTTAATTAAAAAACACCGATCTGCATCTCCATCAAATGCCAAACCAATATCAGCTTTCTCTTTTTTAACTCGCTTTTGCAGATCTTTAAGATTTTTTGCTTCAATTGGGTTTGCTTCATGATTTGGAAAATTTCCATCTAATTCAAAGTACATTGGAATTAAGTCAATATTCAACCGCTCCATTACCGCCGGTGCGGTAAAACCAGCCATGCCATTGCCTGCATCAATAACTACTTTTAATTTTCGCTTTTGAAATGCTTTGTCTGGGAAAAGTGATAGTAAATAATCCACATATTCTTTTAATAAGTCTTGGTTACGCATAGATCCAATTGAGCGATTTGAGATTGGAACGCCCTGTTCAATTAATTCACGAATTTTAAGTAAGCCAGTTTCTTGACCGATAGGTCGGGCGCCACTCTTGCATAGTTTCATGCCATTATATTTTGCTGGATTATGACTTGCAGTAAACATTATGCCTGGTAGGTTTAATTTTCCGGAAGCAAAATACAGCATATCTGTTGATGCTAAGCCAATTCTGATTACATCCATACCTTGACTAATAACTCCGTCAGAAAAAGCATCTGCAAGTAATGGTGATGATGGTCGCATATCTTCGCCAACCACAATCGTTGCAGGTTCGCGTTCATACTCTAAAAATTTGGCAAACGCGATTCCAAGTGAAAATGAAAAATCAGGGGTGACCTCATCCTTAACTAAGCCTCTGATGTCATACGCCTTGATAATTTTTTCTAACATACGACTCTTAACTTTGAAGTTTTTTAAATTTTAAAATTAGTTTGAAGGTAGTACGCGTAAATGACCGCGGCGACCCAGTTCAGGCTGTATTGATTTATTATTTAAAT
>ERZ1022815.27-NODE-27-length-11728-cov-5.476313_pt1 | contig 11728 bp, 2 predicted proteins | sample MGYA00521087_ERZ1022815 | MGnify/ENA primary metagenome ERZ1022815 (study PRJEB33162, sample SAMN09633289) | freshwater metagenome | isolation source: freshwater | place: Canada:Alberta | collected 2017-07 | study: EMG produced TPA metagenomics assembly of the... | reverse complement strand
ATTTGTCTCTGGATTACACCAGAATCTGAGCTTGAATAAGAACTCGGGCGAGGATCGCTCACAAGGTAGTATCCTTTGTAGAGACACCAAAGATTATCCCGACCAATGACTCCGACACCACGGTGGCACGTGACCTTCTATTTGGAGACTCCCGGCGTTGCACCGAGGAAGTGACGCGCACTCTTGAGGTCTCTCAGCCAATGATTGAGTGTGCAGAAGCGTACTTAGAGTTCCAACGCCAGTCACAACCTATAGTTACCCCAGAAGCGTGGCGTAATGCTATGCGACTGGGCGACAACTTAGTAGGAGCTTGCCATCACGACGTAGCCTCTGCGGTCCGTGTTTTAAGATCAAGGGCGCACCCAGGCAGAACCGTAGGAGAAAGGGATACTAATGTCATGGAAGCCTTCTTAGACCTTGGAGTACTTCCCAAGGAATTATCCGACTTAAAGCGTGACCGGGCTTATAATGGCGCTCCTTCTTACTTCGAGGAACTACCGACTCGGCATGGGACAGACTGTGTGCAACCTTCGCTGCGCGATCATGCTGTCGAGGCAGTGGGCTCGATTTGGGAGGAATTTCGAACTAACAAGTTGTTATTGGTATCTATCGACTACAGGGAGGGCCACCTTTCTCACCTCCCCAACTCCCCCCTTGCGAGGGTCCCTAAGCACGATGCGAGAGGTAACCTCCAGGCCACGGGTAGGATAATCAGGAATCACTCCTTCCCAAGGGGCAGAAGTATCAATGATATGGCCACTAGGCCACCTCCTGGAGAAATAAAGCTACCTACTATACAGCACTTAGTCGAAACCTATTTGTACCTGCGCGCTATGTTTCCGCACCACCGAATCCTCTTTGCCAAATGTGATGTGTCAGGAGCGTTTCAATGGATAGGCCTCCACTACAATGCCGTACCCTACATGGGTTCCTATGTGGAGGGCCCCTCAGGAGCGGGTTATCTACCGGCCTTCTCCTTTCCCCTGCGATGCACTTTTGGCTTCGTCCATTCCCCTGCTGAGTGGGACATAGAGGCCAAGTCCATAGGGACCTACCTGTCAGCTACAAGATTCCAGAATCAGAGGCGGGATGGGTACTGGGGTCCCATCGGGACGGTGTACGTCGACGACGTTATGATGATGTCTATTGACGTAGGTCTGAACCCCTTACAGACTATGCGAGCTACTGAAAACATCCTCAAGGGCCTCCTCGGCCCTTCGGCGATAAACCTTAAGAAGCACGCCTTAGAGGGAAACTGGGCCACGAGGGCTATATTCTTGGGTTTCGAATTTGATTCAGAACTAGGAACCATCTCCCTGAGCGCGGAGAAACTTGAGAAGGCGAGAAAACTACTAGCTCAGCCCATCTTTGATTATGGCTCCAAGGATATTACAAAGCATGATGTACAGAGACTTCAAGGTTCGGTAGCTCATTGGTCCCTGTCCGCTAGGCCTCTGCATGCCTTCAAGGCAGGTTTCACCAGAATCCTCTCTTCCCCCAAAGATGAGTTGGACCCCTCCTGGGCATCACCAGAACCCAGTGAATGGGCTTGGGAGAGATTTTGGGCGGACATACTTTGCATGAGGATGATTGTGGCTCAACCAGAATTGGTGGGATCTCCTATGATCGCCCCATATCTTGTCACTTTGCCACCTGTTACCCGTATGCGCCTAGCGAGGAGCGATGACAAGTTCCGAGTGCTAGGGACTGATGCCACCGAGTGGTCGGTGGCAGCGGTGGATTTTGAGACAGCTTGCGGTACCAGAATTCAGCTGCCACAAAGTGTACCAGCAGCGATTCGAGGGGCGGCCACCAAGAGGGGCCTCAAACGGGGCCTCACCCGTAAAGGGGAATCGATGTGCATGGCCGTGACCGAAATGCTCAGTGTGCTACTGGGATTACTCCAGTGGGGTGATCAGTACCGGGGGGCCCTGGTTATCGTGGTGACCGACAACCACTCAGTCTTGTCTTGGATACGCAATCGTTGCGCCCGCAACGTTTATGCTCAGGCGCTGGTCAGAACAATGATACGACTTGAGATGTTGGGTGGTTTCGAGGTATGGTCTGAAGATGTCAGGTCCGAGGACAATCACCTTCCCGATGCCCTTTCCCGATTAAAAGACCGCTTGGGTCATGACGACTCCATCGAGATGGAAAAATGGCTACACTATTCCCAAGCTCGTGGTCGGGTATTCCAAATAGAGGAACCGAAACATCTTTTCCCAGAGGCATGGTTCAGTACTCCCAACAACAGGAATTGGACTATGCTGCTCCCTGGCGAGTCTCCCGAAAACTATCGTAAATGGAACCCCCACGGCGAAATCCACGTTACGACCACCCAAACTGAACCAGGACTTCCGTATTTTGGTCCGTGTGGGTCCACTCCACTTTCACCAAAATCTAAGTCGATTCTCTTATCCAGATTGGATGAAGCGAAGAAAGTTTTGAAAGATAAAGCGTTAGCGGCTCAGACGCATGCAAAATACGGGTCGGCGTTTAAACAGTGGACAGAATTCAGGTCCCTTTTGGACAAGGATCCCTATCTGCGCGGTGAACATAGGGAGAACGCTGAGGATCTTATGGACTTCATCGCCTACCAGGGAGTCCTCAAGTCGCTAAAACACGGCACGGTCCAAGGTTATCTGACCGCTATCAGGCATCACCATTTAGATGCGGGGCTAGGTGAAGTAACGAAGCACCCCAGGATTACCGCCATCATGACGGGACTGAAGAAGGCTTCTGGAGCAGCCACTCAGAAGCGACCGGTCACACCACATATGTTGATACATATACAGGAGCGACTGTTGCGGACCAACCAGATAATGCACCAATACCTGAACGCCGGACTTGAGGGTCCTTTCTTTTTTATGTTAAGGGGGTCCGAATACTCGGCTTACTCCCAAACCAATTTCGATGGGGAAAAGATATTGAGACGGAAGGATGTCAGGTTTAAGTGCGAAGGTAAATATACCCAACAGTTCTGGAAGGCCGACGAGATCGAGATTCATATCCGCGCCTCAAAGACGGACCAAATTGGGGTAGGGGCCTTCCGATCAATGCGAGCTTCTGGAGAGACGCTCTGTGTTGTCAAGGCCTTTCAAAAGGTTTATGCTCTGGGACTTGGGATGGAAGACACCGCGCCCTTTCTCATGACCCCATCAGGGCGAATGGTAACTCGTAGCATGATATCCGAAATACTTAAGTCGGCTGCAAAAGACCTGGGGGACCCACTCGATGAATATTCGACCCACAGCCTTCGCAGGGGGGGAGCTACAGCCCTTTATAGTAAAGGGTATCCCAAAGAAACCATTATGTTTCTGGGTCGTTGGCGGTCGGACTCATGGCTTCGGTATGCGAAGATGACCAACGGTCAATTGAGCGCTGCGAGCAAGGATCTGGCGACAGCCTCATACACCCTCGCGGGGGGGGGCACAGCGGATTCACCTAGGCACCCAGGGCGCAAGAAAGGCGCACCTGATCCGGACATTGGCATGTCCGCGTGGTATGACCCGGATCCCAAAGACCCCGGCACATTCGTACTTTTGAACGTACAGTTTGAGTGTCAAGCGGACCAAAGAGTGGCTCATTACGTCAGATTGTCCGTCTGGGACCAAGAGAAATACAGGTTGCCAACCGACCCAGCGAAGCGCGTGGAAGAACTTTCCAAGCGGCACGAGGTGTTGCATAGCGACCCAGGCGAGGTAGAGGATTGGATAGCGTCACACCCGGTGCACTTACATATGGGGGGGGACAAGTAGGTAGAGTACCTTAGGCTGTGTACTAGCAGTTATGCTAGACAGGTATCTCCTACTTCATCCTATCAACATTCACATATCCCAATCCGGTTAACTTTAACCGGGCGGGGAACACCCTCCAATTTGTTAATTATACCCTCGACTTTTACTTATAGTATACAGTGCTAAGTTCAGGCTTTGAGCTCATCAAGGCCGGGTAGCGTGCTCAAGCAGAGCGTGAGTGTAACTCAATCTTTCCTTGTAGGAAAGTTAGGTTGCATTAGCGTAGCTTGTGGAGGTTGAACGAAGCGATCCATTTCATCTACTTATGTCACGGCCTCCATGTGACTTAATTAATGGGGAAATTACGGAAAGAGGAAAAGAAGGGGGAGGATACAGATACGTTCAAGCTTCAGCTTCGTCCGGTGACCACCGGTAACCGGATAACAATTTCGCGGACCCGGACTTTCCGAAGGCGGATAACACACCAAACTACTGGTAACCACCAGCTCGGACCAGTAGGGAATCTATATATTAGTAAGTTATTTATTTTATACATTTCTATAGTTATTACAAAGACGAAGTACTTAGGGGGAAGGGTAAGATCGGGCAGTAGTTAGAGAGTAGGGTACCATAAACCCACCACCGTGGCCAACGAGCACGGTCACAAGAGAACAAACATTGAACCCATATCTTACTCTATCTGTTCTCGTACGATTAAAAACACCCGCACACTCCGGAGCTACGAGACTCTCCTTTTCTTTGGGTAACACTTTTGCTTGGAAATTTCCCCAAGCAATTCGTGTTTTGCATGGCATTAAATCCATGCAAGCTTGTTTCTACTACCATGAAGCAAGCACCCCTCCCCCTATTATTACTTAGACTATTATTAGACATTTCTCCCGCCCACCCTCACCTTGGGGGGGGGGACAAGTAGGTAGAGTACCTTAGGCTGTGTACTAGCAGTTATGCTAGACAGGTATCTCCTACTTCATCCTATCAACATTCACATATCCCAATCCGGTTAACTTTAACCGGGCGGGGAACACCCTCCAATTTGTTAATTATACCCTCGACTTTTACTTATAGTATACAGTGCTAAGTTCAGGCTTTGAGCTCATCAAGGCCGGGTAGCGTGCTCAAGCAGAGCGTGAGTGTAACTCAATCTTTCCTTGTAGGAAAGTTAGGTTGCATTAGCGTAGCTTGTGGAGGTTGAACGAAGCGATCCATTTCATCTACTTATGTCACGGCCTCCATGTGACTTAATTAATGGGGAAATTACGGAAAGAGGAAAAGAAGGGGGAGGATACAGATACGTTCAAGCTTCAGCTTCGTCCGGTGACCACCGGTAACCGGATAACAATTTCGCGGACCCGGACTTTCCGAAGGCGGATAACACACCAAACTACTGGTAACCACCAGCTCGGACCAGTAGGGAATCTATATATTAGTAAGTTATTTATTTTATACATTTCTATAGTTATTACAAAGACGAAGTACTTAGGGGGAAGGGTAAGATCGGGCAGTAGTTAGAGAGTAGGGTACCATAAACCCACCACCGTGGCCAACGAGCACGGTCACAAGAGAACAAACATTGAACCCATATCTTACTCTATCTGTTCTCGTACGATTAAAAACACCCGCACACTCCGGAGCTACGAGACTCTCCTTTTCTTTGGGTAACACTTTTGCTTGGAAATTTCCCCAAGCAATTCGTGTTTTGCATGGCATTAAATCCATGCAAGCTTGTTTCTACTACCATGAAGCAAGCACCCCTCCCCCTATTATTACTTAGACTATTATTAGACATTTCTCACCTCTTTCGTCCTTCAGCAAGAGACCTCTTCCCTGAATACATTTACATTTGGGGGGTGGGTGTTAGCTTAGCATTATATCAATAGTGCTAATGATACTAATAACATCAGTCGAGAACAATATCAGGCTACTACTGTCTATCCACGCGTGAACGTTATATCTTCTTACCACGATATTACACGAAGTTTTACTATCAAGCTTAAGGAAACTTTGCCATATAGTTGGAATCCTCAGTCCAATACTTTTCTTTAAGTAAGACTGCATCAGAACGTCTATAACTATAAATACTACCACCATATAGGTATAGATATGCACTCATATAAGTAGAATGTTAGACAATAGTACATAAGCCTTTTAAGTAATAATAGTCTGTACTACCAGGGATGGGGGGGGGGAAGAGGAGGGGTTTGACTTGACCGAACCACGAATCTTGTTAGTCACATACCGGGATATTTGTGAATACTTTACACACCTGCCACTGTGTTACCTTGCAATAAAAACCCTGGATGCGCTTCTCAAACCATTTGCTTTTCCATTACTACAGAGTTACCACAGAGTCACTTCGACTTGCATCCCGACCCTTACTATCAGTTTCTTCGCAATGGATCAAGCAGCAACCAACTTGAACCAGGCCAATGGCACCTACGAGTGGATCAGGAGCTCTCAAACGCTCCTGTTTGATCAACGTGACGACGCTGCCATCCCTGGTTCTTCGTTCCTGCTTCCTTTGCGCTTCCCTCCCTCCGTGGAAGGAATACCTGGTTTTGTCTTCAATGGCCGCGGGGACTTTGGGATTCCGGGCATGACTCCACCCCTGCGTCTTGTGGGCGCCGTGGCTGAGGTGACGACCGGTGATCTCATTGTGGCGGAGAAAGGCGTGGCTTTGGATCATCAATTTGCGAAATTGGTGTACGCGGTAACGGAGGACGAGAGCCGTTTCACGCACGCGGTCTCTCTCACCACCCTCCGCGCTGGTTCCATTCTGCGCGGCCTCCCGGCGTCTACCTTTAATTTTGCTGGTTTCCCGCGCTGGGTGGGGCACCCCGTTGATCCGGACCGCCCCCAGTCTTTGGTTTTGGGGATTCCTCGCTACGTGGAAAATATGGTTCCTCCGGGCACCACCCCTGTCTTGAGGTTGGGCTGGACTTGGAATGAGGACCACACCATTTCCCCTCCTGAGCTGATGGTTGCTACTGACTGTGTAGTGCTCCCTGGTACCTGGCTTACTTATAAGTTGATGGATCTTGGAACTCGTCCCGATCTCAAAATGGCCAGGGAGGCAAGTTTTGAAATCGATACACTTTATAAAGAAGCGGGTGCTGGAGGTGCAGAGTTTGGTGATCCTCGCGCTTCTCGTAATGATTTCAACCTGTTCAGTGTAAGGGCTCGTAACCGCTATTCTTCCCCCGACCCTTATCGTTTTTTGTCTGATGAGGAGTCTGAGGTGGAGATGGAGACTGGTGAAGATGGTAATGCTGGTGAAGGTCTTAGTGAAGATCATACCACCGACTCAATACCCAACTTTGGAAATTTTGGTACTACTCCCCCCTGCAGTTTCTTCCTTGGTTTTGGCGAAGAAACCTCGGCTGAGGAGGAGTTCCTTACCTCCTTTTTCGGTGGCACCGAGGAGGATTATGGTGAAAAGGTGGGATCTAGTAGTACTCCTGGCGCGGTGGTCATTGATGATGATAGCACTAGGGTTTCGGAGAACCTTGTAGGGGTGCAGACACAACTCGGGAGCTTCGATGTGTCCTCCGAGTTCACCATGTCGTTTGGCGCTTTGTGCGGTGTGGCTCAAGCTATCCTACAAGAACAAATCCTGACCTATCCTAATCTCCTGCTCCACTACGAACAGGTTTCCTTTGATGCAATTAGATCAATCTGTGAAATTCATCTTCGTGCGTACCGCACTTCAGCTGATGCCGAGACTGAGACGACGATTGTGCAGAACTTCATACCCGCCGTATCCGGTCTCATAGTTGACACAGCCGAAGTTGACAACTGCCCAGCCCTGGTGCAGGCCTCTCTGTGGTGGTCACCTGAGTGCACCATCTCTGGTCAGTACCACCCTACTGTTGCCGCTTGGACACGTCTTGGTGGTTTCACTTCGCCTCCTATTTTAGACGGCAATTTGAAACCTACCATGATTTTGGCTTCGCAACGTGTGGTTCAGCTTCGACAAGTCAACGAGGGTATGGCGCTGGTTTTTCTTTTGAGGTGCTTCTATCCAAGCTGGGGACAGCCATATCCTATGTACTGGCCATACCTAGCGGAGCCCCCTTCTGCGCCAACCATGCTTACGACCATGTGGGACCTTCGGTTTGATTTGCAAATTATGGGGGGCCTGCGCAGTCTTCCAGCTACTTCTTTGATCGCGGTATTCCGGTTCCCCTCCGCAGGCTGGGATGCAGGTTTCGACATGAATTGGCTGCCTACATTGCCCGACCCCTTCGATATTGTGCTCCTGCCTGTGGTAGCGTTCGACCAAGAGAATAATGCGCTGGAGTTAAGTGGCGTGAGCTATAGTGACGGGCCGTCCACTAAACGTATGCGTTTTGACTCAGAGCATGTTTCTCGTGCGCGGTGCGATTTTATGGGGTACATCAAGTGGTGTTTGAACAAGCACACTGAACGGAGCTTGGACCACGGTGAGCTGGTCGACATGACCGAAGTTGGGCTTGAGCACTGCATGTTGGGTCGTGTCCCTGTGGAGCTAGGGGGTCGTTATCACGACTGGCTACATTACCCTCGCCAGGATCTAGGTGTTGGGGCGGCCCTGCTGCGCAAGCTCAACCCTCAGGAGTACACCAAACGTTGTGGTTTGGCCGAAGAGGTATGGGATTCTGAACAGCAGGAGATGGTCCGTTTTGGTGTGGTCCCTTCCAAACCCATGTTGGAATCGGACCCTCAATACCCGCTCCCTGCACCGTCAAGACAGGATCCGCAAGGCTTTGCTATGCCGCCTACGCTTCGGCCACAGTCTATTTCTACCACTCCACCAATGTCTCCGGACCTGCTCACCCCAGCCTCTGAACAAGTCAAGATTTCCAACCCTCGATATGCTCGCAAACACGCTCAGCAATTGGCCAGTGAGTTGTTTGGCGAACCTTTGGGTACCTCCTCTGCTCCTCCTCCTACAGGCTACTTGTACGAGACGGACAGCGATTACAGCAACCCGATTACCACCCCGGCTCGGGGTTCGCAGTACAAGGTCGAATCTTTCGTCAGCGGAGGGTCGATACCCGCATCTTCGACCCGTTCCAAGCGTGGGTCTATTACTCCTACTCATTTGAGTTACGGTCCGCTAGCTGCGTCCAAACATAGCGGACACGGTAAACGCCAACCCACCCAAGTGTTACCTACGCGGGAACTCGAACGGGCCACCGAACTGCGCCGCCTTCGTGATCTTGACACGCGCTCAGGAGGTGGATTTCGCCAACCTGACAGTCCATACCCGGTTTTTGGCCGGACTGGCTCCTCGCCTCCTAATGCTGAACTGCAACTGAATACTCGAGGGGAGCGACCCCACTCACCGGCACTTGAGACCCCAGCCTTTACTACCTTTGAGGACGTTCCTGACCTTGTTGAACGCGATCCCGACCAGTTCGACTTGGCGCCCCTCGTGCACACTGTGGGAGAACTTCGTATTGTCGACAGGATTATCGCGCCCGATTATGGCTTACGGTTGCGCAATCTCGAGGTTCCGGAAACCGTATTTCTACCTCTCGAGACTTTGACTGTTACCCTTGACCTGACCTTCGACCTTGGCGACTGGCTCACTTATGCTCGATCCCGAGACGTTCGGTGGAGCGTTTATCCTTCCACTCCGACCGATGGCTACCCAACACTAGGCCAAATAGGTGCAGCGACTCGAAGTGCCGGCTCTTCTTCCGATAGTGCCCCCGCCCAGGGTACCGACAACTCTACCTCAGGCTCGCAAGTGGAGCGACCTCCAGTGCCCCTAGGACATCACCTTGCTCAAGAGGCTTCTGGTACTCCGTTTGGTTCGGATCTGCCCCCGGGGAATCGTCACGACCATGAAACCAGGGGCAACGACGAACAAGATGGACCTGAGGACGCTACCAGTGCCTGGGCCCAGGCGCACATGGATGCGAACCCACGTGCCGCCGGTGATGGTGCGGCGTATATGCGCAGCTTTGCCATTGCGCAGGAGACCAAGGTCTTACTTAAAGCCCAGTCCGATGTATACAAGGACTTGGGCTTGGGCGAACATTATACCGAGCTAATGACCAACCCTACGGTCGGTCTTATCACGATAATGCTCCCGTCGGCTTACCAGATCGGCGGCGTGGGTGGACAGTTACGGGAATTTCAACCGGGCATGACCGGCCCTACCCGTCTTCACGTATCAAAGACGATCCTCTATGGCTCCGCTTCCTCTATCGATCCCGAATTCTTCATGCGAACTCGTGTGAAATGGCACCCGCGCCTTGTGACTGTGCTATCCTTTGCCATCTTTAAAGGTCCTATGGCCCTCCATCCTTGCGATATAGAGATTGTCCCAGAGGCACAACTCCTAGACACCCTGTCGCCTCGGTATCACCTTGGGGGGAAATCTCTTCCTTCCTCTGGTCTCGTCAAGATCACTATGCCCGATGTTTCGAATTTGGCGTCAACTTTTACCTTGGTTTGGGAGCAGATAGAGCATCTTATCTTAGTCATATGCATATGGTACGGAGATATGTACCGCTTGCCTTTGACAGGTCTTTTAGGCAATCTAAAAGATATCCAGCGCGAGGATTTTGGTTTTACTCCTCTGGAAGCCGCCAACCTGTTTAGTCGTGTGCTCGGGCGCCACCAGGAACAAATAATTGCCACGTTTGCCACGGGCGATTTGTCTCATATTAAGTGTCTGGCGGATCTGATGAATGAATACCTAGTCGACGAGCTCGACCTCTTGCAAAAGTTGACCAAAGATCTGAGTTTGACACGCGGCTCCCCAATGTATCAGGATTTATACCAGCGCAAGCGCGAGTTCTTAAGGCGTTATAATGAGGAATTGGGCATCCGTGCACTCCGAGAAGCGGCTGAAGCCCCCTCCGGCAAACCTCCAGTGAAGAAGACTTTTGGGCATGTAGACCCAACCACCCCGCACTTGGCGGTTCCCTTCGACGAAGAGACCGAGCCTTTGCCTGCCTCGTTTGGAAGATCCGAGAGACCTACACCTCCGTGCTCCAAGCCCGTGAAGGGCCCCACACCTAAGAAACCGGCTCGGCGTACCTCTCCACGTCTCAACCCCGAGTGTTTGGGAAAGGGCATGACTGCTCTCTATGAGCTGCAACAGCGCCTTGTATCTTCAGGGTCCCTTCAATCTGGCCAAGAAATCTGTTTGCGTTTCCTCTCACATTCGGGCTGCTCTGAATGTCCCCGGGTACATCTACGGCCCGATGCCTTGTCCGGGATTACCCTGTCTCCTTGGCTCAAAGTTCTTATGGTGGCGCACCAGGGCTACAAAGGCGACACGGTCATCACCGATACTGCTTCTGCCTCGCGCCTGGCGCGCCTGGTCACCGAAGGCTCTGCTTGACGGGTGGGGCGGAACGAAGGGCATCTTGGTAACCCCTCGTTTCGACAGCCCACACCACCGTCCCTACCGCCTGACCCCTCATCTACTGGCTCTCTGCACATTACGTGCATAGTCCCCTCACGCCAGCACCCCTTCCCTGAGCTGCATGTACGACCTGATATTCCGGTCCCTGGACGTCGGAATTTCTCGGCCCAACAGTTTGATTTCGAACGTCTGTCTCGAGGCGTTCAGCCTGTCATTCAACCACCTGAGAAAACACCTACTTCGTCCGAGGTGCTCCGTCCTCCCTTCTTACACCCTGCCCCGCTCTGGTCTACCGTCTTGCCTGACCCCGATCTCGATTCCTTGCCTGAGGCGACTGCGTCTCTTTACCGGTCACGCGTCCGCGTACATGAGGTTTTGGCACCTGTTTATCCTACTTTGCCTGATTTGGATTATTTGTACCTATTATACTGGGTCTGCGAACGGATCGACGATTGCTCGTGTTCTACCGAAGCGACCCTGGCAGCCGCTGCCTTGTGGCCTGGGTTTTCCCTTCACGCGACTCGTTGTGGCTCTTCTGTGCAATCTTCTTGGTTACCCGTACGTTTTTGTCCGGACCCCAACCCAGCCCTGTTGCGCTTTACTGGTC
>ERZ1022815.25-NODE-25-length-11943-cov-7.250757_pt1 | contig 11943 bp, 14 predicted proteins | sample MGYA00521087_ERZ1022815 | MGnify/ENA primary metagenome ERZ1022815 (study PRJEB33162, sample SAMN09633289) | freshwater metagenome | isolation source: freshwater | place: Canada:Alberta | collected 2017-07 | study: EMG produced TPA metagenomics assembly of the... | reverse complement strand
GCGTTGCACGAGTGGGCGATGAGGTCTTTGCTGTTGATGACACATGCACTCACTCGGATGCATCCTTGTCAGAAGGCGATGTCACAGGATTCAAGATCGAATGCTGGCTACATGGCGCAGAGTTTGATCTACGCACAGGAGAGGCATTAACCCTTCCTGCCAACATTGCATTGAAAACTTATGCGGTATCAATCGACGGAAACGCCGTCACGGTAGAGATTTAGTAACGAGAGAAGAGAGAAAAAATGAGCACACTAGAAATCCGCGGCCTGCAGGTATCAGTTGATACAGACAACGGCGTAGTCGACATCCTTAAGGGTGTTGATCTAACAATTAAGTCTGGCGAGACTCACGCCATCATGGGACCAAACGGCTCAGGTAAATCAACTCTTGCTTACTCAATTGCAGGACACCCTAAGTACACAATCACAGGTGGATCTGTAACGCTAGATGGCGCAGATGTTCTTGATATGACCGTTGATGAGCGAGCAAAGGCTGGGTTATTCCTTGCTATGCAGTATCCAGTTGAGGTTCCAGGAGTTTCAGTTTCAAACTTCCTGCGTACTGCAGCAACTGCCCTACGCGGTGAAGCGCCAAAGCTTCGCACATGGGTTGGTGAAGTAAAGGATGCAATGCAGGCACTCAACATGGATCCATCATTTGCTGCACGTAACGTAAATGAAGGTTTTTCTGGTGGCGAGAAGAAGCGTCACGAGATCATGCAGCTAGAACTTCTAAAGCCTAAGATGGCAATTCTTGATGAGACTGATTCAGGACTAGATGTAGATGCGCTGCGCATTGTTTCTGAGGGTGTCAATCGCGCCAAGTCAGCTAATAACCTAGGTGTTATTTTGATTACGCACTACACACGTATCTTGCAATACATCAAGCCAGATTTCGTACACGTGTTTGCCAATGGTCGCATCGTTGAACAAGGTGGACCAGAGCTAGCTGACAAGCTAGAAGCAAACGGTTACGCAGATTATGTGAGCAAGTAAGAGAGTTATGGAATTTAACGTTGCGAATGTACGTAAAGATTTCCCAATCTTTGAACGTACTATTCGCGACGGTAAAAAACTGGTCTATTTAGATAGTGGTGCTACCAGCCAGAAGCCACTTTCAGTTATTGACGCTGAAAGTGATTTCTACAAGTTTCACAATGCAGCTGTCCACCGCGGTGCTCATCAACTGGCAGAAGAAGCCACAGATGCCTACGAGGGTGCTCGCCTAAAGGTTGCTCAATTCCTTGGTGCGCGTGAAGAACAGATTGTTTTTACAAAGGGTGCAACAGAATCGCTCAACCTCATTGCCTATGCAATGGGAAATGCAGCGCCCGGAACACGTTTCGCACTTACATCTAAGGACAAAATTGTTGTTACTGAGATGGAACACCACGCTAACTTGATCCCTTGGCAGCAGCTGTCAGCGCGAACAGGTGCACAGCTATCGTGGTTTGAGGTCACACCAGATGGACGTTTGGATCTTTCAAACATCAATGCTGTGATAACAGAGAACACAAAAGTTGTTGCTCTGACTCACCAATCAAATGTTTTAGGAACAATTATTCCTCTTCAGGCGATTGTTGCTCGCGCACATGAAGTGGGGGCAGTTGTAGTTCTTGATGCCTGTCAATCAGCACCACACATGCCAATTGATGTAAAAGCACTTGATGTTGATTTTCTCGTTTTCTCTGGACATAAGGCTTTAGGACCAACAGGTGTTGGTGTGATGTGGAGTTCTCTACTTGAGGATCTGCCTCCATTTCTCTATGGCGGTTCAATGATCGAAACGGTAACAATGACTACTGCAACCTGGGCACCGGCACCGCGCAAGTTTGAAGCTGGAGTTCCAAACATGGCACAAGCCGTTGGTCTTGGGGCAGCCCTTGATTACTTAACATCACTTGGAATGGACAAAGTTCATAACCATGAGGTCGCACTGACAAAGTATTTGTTAGAGAAGTTGCAGCAGGTTCCAGAGCTCAAAATTGTTGGACCAATAGATCTTTATTCACGTGGCGGAACAGTTTCATTTACTGTGGGGGAGATCCACCCACATGACTTGGGTCAGTTTGTTGATAGCCAAGGTGTCGCAGTTCGCACGGGGCATCACTGTGCTTGGCCATTAACGAGAAAACTTGGCGTGCCGGCAACTACGCGTGCATCACTATATTTGTATAACGACGAATCCGATTGCGATGCATTATTTGATGCAATCCTTGGCGCACAGAAATATTTTGCATAATGGAACTAGACAGCCTTTATCAAGAAGTAATTCTTGATCACTATAAGCACCCTTTGAACAAAGGTCTCTCTGCTACATATGGGGCTCAAGTTCATCACGTGAACCCAAGTTGCGGTGATGAAGTCACTCTGAATGTCACAGCAGAGCATGGCGTGATCAAAAGCATTACCTGGGATGGGGTTGGTTGTTCGATTTCGCAGGCGAGTGTTTCAATCGCAAGTGATTTATTGGTCAATAAGAGTTTTGCGGAGGCAGACGCCATTCTTGATGAATTTACTGAACTCATGCATAGCAAGGGAACCAAGCAGGGCAACCCTGATGTCTTAGAAGATGCCGTGGCACTTGCTGGCGTTTCGAAGTTTCCAGCCCGCATTAAGTGCGCACTTTTAGGGTGGATGGCGTTTAAGGATGCAGCGGTTAGAATTAAGACAACAACAGGGGGAGAGTAGCGATGGCAACAAGTGTTGATGATGTAACTGAGGCGATGAAGGATGTTGTTGATCCTGAACTCGGTATCAATGTTGTAGACCTTGGGCTCATCTACGATGTCATGGTTGATGAAGCCAACATCGCAATCCTTAACATGACCCTTACATCTGCGGCATGCCCTTTGCAGGATGTAATCGAAGATCAAACTCGCGCAGCCCTTGCTGGGATGACAACAGATGTGAAAATAAATTGGGTGTGGATGCCGCCTTGGGGTCCAGACAAGATCTCTGATGACGGAAGAGAACAGCTGCGCGCTCTCGGCTTTACAGTTTAATTATGTCAATGCAGGCAGCGTGGATGACCCACCGCTCAATGACAGCTGATCCTTCAGTAAAGGAACAAAAATTAAAGCCCGGCACAGTTAAGCGTATTTTTAAGTTCGCACTTCCATACCGAACCAATATCTTCATTTTCCTTGCAACCGTTGTTGTCGATGCAGCCTTAGTAGTTGCGACACCGCTTCTTCTTAAGCAGTTAATCGACGACGGTGTGATTCCAAAAGATGGCGCAGTTGTAACACGACTTGCACTCTTTGTTGGTCTACTTGCCATCGCAGATGCTGGATTTAATATGTTGGGACGCTATTTCTCTTCACGAATTGGCGAAGGTTTGATTTACGATCTGAGATCCCTTGTCTTTGCCCACGTCCAAAAGCAGTCAATTGCCTTTTTCACTCGCACCCAGACTGGTGCGCTTATTTCTAGAATCAATTCTGATGTTATAGGTGCACAACAAGCTTTCACAGCAACCCTTTCAGGTGTTGTCAGCAATGTTGTCAGTCTTGTTTTGGTTGGCATCACAATGCTGATCCTGTCCTGGCAGATCACTATTTTTTCTCTGCTTTTGCTTCCAGTCTTTTTGATCCCAACTAAATGGGTGGGACGTAGATTGCAGGCGCTGACGCGCGAGTCATTTAATGTGAACGCGGAAATGTCGAGCACTATGACTGAGCGCTTTAATGTCTCAGGTGCAATGTTGGTTGCTCTCTATGGTGAGCCTGACCGTGAGCGTGAGTACTTCAGGAGTCGTGCACGACGTGTTGCCGATATCGGCATCAAGATGGCAATGCTCAATAGATTGTTCTTTATTGCGCTAACTAGCGTTGCAGCCATTGCGACCGCTTTTGCTTATGGAATTGGTGGACATCTGGCAATAAGCGGGGGAGTAACCGTTGGCACACTGCTCGCAATCACAGCGTTGCTTGCTCGTTTGTATGGACCACTAACTGCGCTATCAAATGTTCGTATTGATGTTATGACCTCACTGGTGTCTTTTGAAAGAGTTTTTGAAGTTTTAGACCTTGAACCAATGGTGAAAAATCGGGATGGCGCAAAGGTTCTTGTTACCAAAGAGCCACGTATTGAATTCGACAACGTCAACTTCTCCTACCCGCGTGCAGAAGAGATCTCATTAGCTTCACTTGAATCTGCAGCCAAGGCCGAGACGGTGCAGAGCGGACAGGTTCTACGTAACCTTTCATTTGTTGCAGAACCCGGCACAATGACAGCGTTGGTTGGTCCATCCGGTGCTGGTAAGACGACAATAAGTGCGTTGCTCCCTCGTCTCTACGATGTTACCGATGGTGCTATCAGGATTGATGGCCATGACATTCGTGATTTAACCGTTGAATCTTTGCGTGAATCAATCGGTGTGGTCATGCAGGATGCACACCTATTTCACGAATCGATTGCGGAGAATCTTCGTTATGCAAAGCAAGATGCAACTCCAGCAGAGATGCAAGCTGCATGTGAATCTGCACAAATCTGGAAGTTGATTCAATCTTTGCCAAATGGTTTAGACACAATGGTGGGAGAGCGTGGCCACAGACTTTCTGGCGGAGAAAAGCAACGACTTGCTATTGCACGGTTGCTCTTAAAATCTCCCGCGGTTGTCATCTTGGATGAAGCTACTGCGCACCTTGATTCTGAAAACGAACAACTTGTTCATGCCGCTCTTCAGACCGCACTGAGGGGCAGAACCAGCATTGTGATTGCCCACCGCTTAAGTACGGTGCGAGATGCGGATCAGATTCTCGTGCTTGAAAAGGGATCAATTGTGGAGCGTGGTAAGCACGATGAGCTCGTCGCAAAAGGTGGGTTGTATTCGGATCTTTACAACAGACAAGATTTAACGGGTGCGACGAATCAAGATTCGCCCGTAGATAACTAAGCCTGCAAAGAAAATCCATTGCAAGGCATATGCCATGTGTGGACCATCGCTTAGCTCGGGTACTTGCGCTGCAACCTTTGGAGTTAGTGAAATATCAGAGCCTGACAACAGGTCTAGATAAAACTTTTCAGTATTCAATTGCGATTGCGCATTAAGTTCTGAGACTAAACCTTGCCCGTTCCCAGGTAATGCGAAAAATGAACCACGGGGTAAGGAGGAGTCAAGGCGCAGTCGGCCTGTAATTGAAACTTCCCCTTCTGGTAAAGCGGTGACAACCGGTGGAGTTGTGGCTGTTGCACCTGCTTGGACCCAGCCACGATCAACCCAGAAACTTTTGTTGTCAGTTGATTTAAACAGTGTCAGAACTTCATATCCGTACTTGCCGTCGTTATAGCGATTTCGTAGCAAGATCTGTTTTTCAGTATCAAAAGTTCCTGCAACTGAAACAGCCTGCCATTCATAATTAGGTAGATCACTCGTTACGGTATTGAGTGCGATTGGAGATTTGGCAATACGTTCTTCGATCACAGCGTTACGTGCGTGACGATCAACACCCCGGTGATATTGCCACTGTGAACCCCAAAGACAAAAGATGATGAGGAGTAAGGCAATCAATGATTTTAGAAGAGCCAAGGGCTCCTTAGTTTTTTGCGTGGAGGTCATGCTTAATCAAGAGCGAGTGGTTTATCTTCGACTACGTCAGCACCGCGTGTAATAGTTTCGCGTCCTGCATTGGCAATGACAACTGCAAAATAGGGCAGAGTCACGGCACCCAAAAGGGCAAACCAGCGATAAGGACTTGGCAAGATAACAGTCAAAATAAAGCAAGCGGTTCGAATCATCATAGAAATGAAATACCGCTTTTGTCGACCAGCTTGATCACGGGTAAGTGCGCTGGGGGCACTTGTGATGTCGTAGATCTTCTTTTCTTTGGCCATGTGAGCAAGGGTAGTGCTCGGCGCGCTCCTTCGCTTCTTTTGTTTACTCAAAGGTAGCCACTAGGTTTTGACCATGAGTTCAATTGCCTTAGTCACAGGCGCAAACCGCGGAATTGGATTAGCAATCGCACACTCCCTCAAAACTGCCGGCCATGATGTTGTCGTGACCTACCGCAGTGGCACTCCACCGCAGGGATTCAAATCAGTTCAGATGGATGTGACCAGCACCGAAAGCGTTGATGCCGGATTTGCCTCAATAGAAGAACAATGGGGAATACCTGAGATTGTCGTTGCCAATGCGGGCATCACAAAAGATGGCCTGGTCATGCGCATGAGCGATGAAGATTTTGAATCTGTCATTGATGCCAATCTGACAGGTGCCTTTCGCGTCGCGCGACGTGCAACAAAGGGTTTGTTAAAGCTAAAGCGTGGTCGTTTGATATTTGTGGGTTCAGTAGTTGGAGCTGTTGGCTCGGCCGGACAGGTTAACTATTCAGCTTCAAAGGCTGGTTTGGTTGGAATGGCACGTTCTTTTGCGCGAGAGCTTGGCAGTCGTGGGATCACAGCTAATGTGATTGCACCAGGATTTGTTGAAACTGATATGACTGCGACGTTGGATGAAAAACGCCGAGAAGAAATTGCAGGGTCGGTGCCACTTGGGCGTTTTTGTACCGCAGAAGAAATCGCTGATGTTGTAACTTTTGTTGCATCACCACAAGCAAGTTATATCTCTGGGGCTTTAATTCCAGTTGATGGCGGATTAGGAATGGGGCACTAAATGGGAATACTTGCAGGTAAAAAAATACTTGTCACAGGGGTGTTAACCGATGCTTCGATTGCCTTTCATATCGCTCGTCTTGCCCAGGAACAGGGAGCCGATGTCATTCTTACGGGTTTTGGAAGAGCGCTTTCTTTAACTACCCGAATTTCAGGACGTTTGCCTAAGCCATGTCCTGTTATTGAATTAGATGTGACTAGTGATGCCGATTTAGCCGCACTTGAGTCTCGTGTTCGCGAGCACTTCCCAGAAGGGCTTGATGGAGTTGTTCACTCAATTGGTTTTGCACCAGAGGCAGCACTTGGCGGAAACTTCTTGAATACACAATGGGAAGATGTTGCTACGGCAGTTCAGGTTTCAGCGTTCTCACTTAAGTCATTAACCATGGCAGCCCGTCCCCTGTTTAATGGCGGGGGATCAGTTGTTGGTCTTGATTTTGATGCTCAGGTTGCTTGGCCGAAATATGACTGGATGGGTGTTGCAAAAGCAGCGCTGGAATCAACATCAAGATATCTCGCCAAGGATCTTGGACCCGAAAACATTCGAATTAATCTTGTTGCGGCAGGTCCTATCCGCACAATAGCTGCCAAATCGATTCCAGATTTCGAACGTTTTGAACATTTGTGGGATGAGCGCTCACCAATGCGTTGGGATGTTAATGACCCTGTTCCAGCTGCTCAAGCTGTGGTGGCTTTGCTTTCGGATTGGTTTCCAAAGACAACGGCTGAGATCATCCATGTTGATGGCGGCTTCCATGCCATGGGCGGCTAAGCGGGAGTTCACGCTCGATTTCACCTTTTCACCCCTCTACGGGTAATCTTTGCCCCAGACCAGTGGCGTTACAACCACTGCAAGAGGAGTTACCGCTCCCACCTTCATCGCCACTAGTGCGGGCTGGTTTGTCGGATAAGAGAATTAACTTCTCTTGCCCTTGCGGTTTTCTTTTGCAGCGCTGTAACACCAAAGCGTTAACGAACCGAAGGAGCACAAAGTCACCACTGAACCTCGTATTAACGATCGAATTCGCACACCCGAAATTCGTTTGATCGGTTACACCGGCGAACAAGTTGGAGTTGTAGATATCGATACAGCGTTAAAGATGGCAGATGAAGTTGGTCTCGACCTAGTCGAAATCGCACCAGATGCTAATCCACCCGTTTGCAAGATCATGGACTTCGGAAAGTACAAGTACGAAGTTGCACAGAAGGCACGGGAAGCGCGTCAGAACCAGACCCACATTGTGGTGAAGGAAGTGCGTTTAACACCAAAGATCGAAAACCATGATTACGAGACAAAGCGTAGTCAGGTTGAGAAGTTTCTTAAGGGTGGCGACAAGGTGAAGGTGACAATGAAGTTCCGCGGACGCGAACAGACGCGACCTGAGTTGGGATACAAGATGTTGCAACGTCTTGCAGAAGACATTGCAGAAGTTGGTTTTGTTGAGTTCGCTCCTAAGCAAGAGGGACGAAACATGACAATGGTTCTTGGTCCAACTAAGAAGAAGACAGAAGCAGTTGCAGAAGCAAAGGCAGCACGCAAGGCGAAAGCTATCGCTGCTGCAGAAACTACCGAGTAAGGGAACATAACCATGCCAAAGATGAAAACACACAGCGGTGCGAAGAAGACCTTCCGCATCACAGGTTCTGGAAAGGTTATGCACGAGCGCGCTGGAAAGCGCCACTTGCTCGAGCGTAAATCTTCACGAGTAACACGTCGTCTATCGACAGAGTCAGCTGCAAAGCCAACTGTCGCAGTCACAGCCAAGCGCATGCTTGGTTTGAAGTAAGGAGCGAGTTAAATGAGAGTAAAGCGCGGAGTCCACGCAGCCAAGAAGCGTCGTACAACTCTAGAACGTGCAAGCGGTTACCGCGGGCAACGTTCACGTCTTTTCACAAAGGCGAAAGAGCAAGTTACGCACTCTATGGTTTATGCATTTAATGACCGTAAAGATAAGAAGGGCGATTTCCGTCGTCTATGGATCCAACGCATCAACGCAGGTTGCCGCGAACACGGTCTTACATACAACCGCTTCATCCAGGGCCTAAAGGCTTCAGGTGTTGAGGTTGATCGTCGTGTTCTGTCAGAGCTTGCAACAAATGATCCTGCAACATTCAAGACACTTGTTGATGTAGCTCGCAAGAGCCTTGCAGCACTCTAAGTTCCAATAATGATTGAGAGCCTTAACTCGCCACATGTTGCGCGGGTTAAGGCTCTTATTGGTTCTAGGGGTGTAAAGGAAAGAAAAGCCGCCGGCCAATTTGTTGCAGAAGGTTTGCAATGTGCCCGCGAAGCACTTGTTTCAACAGGTGGTCCAAGAATTGAAACCTTGTATTTAACAAGCAACGGACGTAACAAGGTTGAGGAAGTCGCAGAGCTCTCAAAGTTTAATGTCGTTGATGTCAGCGATGAAGTCATGAAGGAAATGTCAGAGACCATCACTCCTCAAGGAATTCTTGCTGTCTGCACAATTCCTGAGATTAAATTTGATTCAATCATTCTTAATGGTTCACGTAGATTCATTTATCTTTCAGAGGTGCAAGATCCAGGAAATGCGGGCACGATCTTACGTTCAGCCGATGCATTTGCCATGGATGCAGTGATTACCTCACCAGGTAGCGTTGATATGTTTTCACCAAAGGTTGTGCGCAGTACTGCAGGGTCTCTATGGCACATTCCAGTGTTTGAATCAGTGGCCATTGATGAGGTCCTAGAATTGGGAGTAAAAGCTTTTTCTCTTGGGGCTGACGGATCAAAGAATTTAAGTGAGTACCAAATGTCGGGGGATACTCTTGCAGTATTTGGAAACGAAGCTCGAGGCCTATCGACGGGACAGAATGTGGATTCGATAGATGTTGTAAGCATTCCGATGCCAGGCAATGCCGAAAGCCTCAATCTTTCAGCAGCGGCTTCGATTGTTATGTATCACCTATCAAATATGCCACGGTAACAAAGGGCCACAAGATAGAGTTATGCCTATGCGCGTTGAGGAGATTTCAACCTGGGTACAAGATGCCCGTAAGGCGTTCGCCTCCGCCACAGATTTAGATTCGCTCAAAACCGCACGACTGGCCCATGCGGGAGATAAATCACCAATCGCGTTAGCATCGCGGGAACTGGGTTCACTTTCACCGGAAGACAAAGCAAGTTTCGGCAAAGTTATTGGCGAGGCTAAAGCAGAGATTGCCCAAGCGTTAGCTGAAGCAACTGCTGTTCTGGAAGCAGAACGTGATCGCAAAGTGTTGCTCGAAGAAGTAGTTGACATCACCTTGCCGGTTAATCGTTCGCATCGTGGCGGGTTACATCCAATAACAATTATTAAAAATGAAGTTTCAGATTTCTTTATTGAACAAGGTTTTGCTGTTGAAGAAGGCCCAGAGCTTGAATCAGGATGGCTCAACTTTGATGCGCTAAATATTCCGGCGGATCACCCAGCCCGAACTATGCAGGATACATTTTTCATCGAGCCAGTTGAATCTGGAATGGTTTTGCGAACACACACCTCACCAGTTCAAATTCGAACCATGCTTACGCAAGAGCCGCCGATCTATGTTGTGTGTCCCGGTCGCACATTTAGAGCAGATGAGCTGGATGCAACCCATAGTCCGGTCTTTCATCAAGTAGAAGGATTAGTAATTGATAAGGGCATCACGATGGCCCACCTCAAAGGCACGCTAGATAACTTTGCTCGCCATATGTTTGGTCCAGATGTCACAACGCGCCTTAGACCATCATTCTTTCCCTTTACTGAGCCAAGTGCAGAGGTAGACATTTTCTTTAACAATCGCTGGATCGAATGGGGCGGTTGCGGAATGGTTAATCCAAAGGTGCTTGCAACATGTGGCATTGATACAGATGTTTACAGCGGCTTTGCATTCGGAATGGGACTTGAGCGCACACTGATGGTTCGTCACGGCATTACAGATATGCACGACATCGTTGAAGGCGATCTACGTTTCACTCGTCAGTTTGGAGTTGGCCTGTAATGCGCGCCCCTCTGTCCTGGATTAAAGAGTTTGTTGATATCCCAGCATCTGTTACCGCTGAGCAAATCTCAGATGGATTAATTCGTGTGGGTTTTGAGGTTGAAGAGATCATTCATCAAGGCGCTGATTTAACTGGTCCGCTGAAGTTTGCAAAAGTTTTGTCAATCGAGGAAATCACAGAGTTTAAAAAGCCTATTCGCTATGTTGGCTTGGATTGTGGTGAAGGTCAGACTCGTTATGTCATTTGTGGAGCAACAAACTTTGCTGTGGGAGATTTAATTGTTGCAGCTCTGCCGGGTGCTGTGCTGCCAGGGGAGTTTAAAATTGGTGCACGCGAAACTTACGGTAAGACCTCCAATGGAATGATTTGTTCAGGCCGCGAACTTGGTATTAGTGATGATCACGCCGGCATTATGGTTTTTGCTGAAGGTGAAGTCACGATTGGCGCAGATGCAATTGAAGCATTGCAGATCAATGATGTGATTTTTGATGTCGCTGTTAATCCAGACCGTGGTTATGCATTAAGTATCCGCGGAATAGCACGTGAAGTTGCGGGTTCTTTAGGTTTGAAGTTGACAGATCCTGTGGACGCACTGCGCACATTAAAGTTTGAAGAGACGGGCAAGGGAGTTACTGCAAAGATTGGCGAAAAGAGGTCGGCCTCTGTTTTCTATCTACGCACCTTGTCTAATTTTGACCCAAAGGCAACAACCCCAATTTGGATGCGCCGTCGTATTGAAAAGATGGGAATGCGCTCTATTTCCTTGGTAGTTGATGTAACTAACTATGTGATGCTAGAACTTGGTCAACCACTGCACGCTTTCGATAAATCAAAGATCAAAGGTGGCTTGACCGTTAAGCGAGCTGGTAAGGAGCAAAAGTTCGTAACTCTTGATGGTCAGGAAAGAACGCTCAATGCAGATGATCTAATGGTGTGCGATGACGATCAACCGTTAGCACTTGCAGGAACTATGGGCGGTTTGTCTTCTGAAATTACTGAGACGACAACTGAAATTGCATTGGAAGCGGTGCACTTTTGCCCAGTGTGTATTGCCAAGAACTCTCGTCGTCACAAACTTTCATCTGAAGCATCACGTCGACTAGAGCGAAGTGTTGATCCATCTTTGGCTGAGTTTGCCTCTGCTCGCTTTGTTCAACTTCTCACCGCCCATAGCTCTGCCCAACATGTGGCAACTGTGGTGGATGGCGAGCCAATCTATGCACCTTTGGTCACCATTGACCCGACGTATGTTTCCAAGACTTTGGGCTTTGATATCCCTGCAAAGAAAGTTGCTGAAGTACTTCGTGTAATCGGATGTGATGTTGATGAAAACAGTTTCAC
>ERZ1022815.13-NODE-13-length-17342-cov-11.623532_pt1 | contig 17342 bp, 18 predicted proteins | sample MGYA00521087_ERZ1022815 | MGnify/ENA primary metagenome ERZ1022815 (study PRJEB33162, sample SAMN09633289) | freshwater metagenome | isolation source: freshwater | place: Canada:Alberta | collected 2017-07 | study: EMG produced TPA metagenomics assembly of the... | reverse complement strand
ATGCGAGTTCAGATTGTGGGCGATATCGCTTCGGCACCATTTGCGATTGTGATTCGATAAACATGGCAAAAATCAAGGACAAAATCGAAGAAGAGTTGCAAGCAATTTTTAGTGGTGATGTTCCATGGATAACTATCGTGTGGGACGATCCAGTTAATCTCATGACTTATGTGACGTATGTGTTGATGGAATTGTTTGGTTACAACAAAGAAAAAGCTCATGAATTAATGATGAAGGTTCACACTGAAGGCAAAGCGGTGGTTTCAACCGGAAGCCGTGAAGAGATGGAACATGATGTTGCTCGTTTACACGAGTACGGATTGTGGGCAACATTGCAACGCGGTGATCAAGCAATATGAAAGAGAATGAGCACGGTTTCTTCCGTCATGGGGATAACGCTTACTTAGCAAACTTCACTGAATCTGAACGTGAAGTTTTAGTCAATCTAGTTGAGCAGATTATTGAACTGTTAGCCGAACGCGTTGATCATCATAATGATGATCCCTTGGCTGCGATGGTTGGCATCACTATGCATGACACACCACCAGATGATGAAGTGTTGTTGCGCCTATTGCCAAATGCTTATGCCGATCAAGTTGATGCATCCGAATTTCGCAGATATACCGAATCAACTTTGCGACAAAAGAAACAAGCACACGCCATGGCCATGCGAATGCACCTAATGAGTGCAGTAGATGGCATTGTTGAAGTTGATCACGACGGTGCAAATGCATGGCTAGGTGCAATGAATGATGTTCGTCTTGCACTTGGTGTGCGACTAAAGGTTGAAGAAAACACACATGAAGACTTGGAGTTATTGGCCCCTGATGACCCAATGCGTGGCGTTTATGCGGTCTATAGCTGGCTCGGCTGGCTGCAAGAAAGTTTAATTTCTGCCCTTATGGATGAATCTGAATAGTTACCCTGCTATTCAAACCATGAGTGCAAGGTAGGCTAGCCCAGTGAGTGATGCCCCAATAGGAATATTTGATTCAGGTGTAGGTGGTCTCACCGTTGCACGTGCAATCTTGGATCAACTTCCTAATGAATCCACTCTTTATATTGGTGATACAGCACGTGGCCCCTATGGCCCACGTCCGCTAGCAGAGGTTCGTGAATTTGCATTAGAAACAATGGATTTCCTTGTTGAACAAGGTGTTAAAGCAATTGTTATTGCCTGTAATACAGCATCAGCTGCAATGTTGCGTGATGCACGTGAGCGTTATTCAATTCCAGTTATCGAAGTTATTCAACCTGCAGTTCGCCGTGCAGTTGCAGCGACAAGAACAGGCAACATTGGTGTCATCGGTACTCGCGCAACAATTGACTCCAAGGCTTACGTAGATGCCTTTGCGGCTGCCCCACAACTCGAAATTACCTCTATAGCCTGCCCACTATTTGTTGAATATGTAGAGCGCGGTGAGACATCAGGACCAGATATAACAAAGGTTGCACGTGATTACTTGGCTCCAGTTATGGATGCAAAGGTTGACACCTTAGTTTTGGGTTGCACGCACTACCCATTGTTAACCGGTGTTATCTCCTACGTTATGGGTGAAGGTGTAACTTTGGTTTCAAGTGCTGAAGAAACAGCAAAAGATTTATATCGAACACTGGTTGAAAATGGCTTGTTACGAGCACAGTCAGCAACCCCAGCCACACATAGATTCTTAGCAACCGGTGATGCAAAGGCATTTGAAACCTTGGCTCGACGTTTTCTAGGTCCCGAGGTCACACAAGTCGAGCACAAGGAGCTATAGATGGCACGCAATGATGGACGCACAGTTAATGATCTGCGCGAAATTAAATTTACTCGCGGTTGGTTAGATCATGCCGAAGGATCAGTGTTGGTTGAATTCGGTAAGACTCGTGTCTTGTGTGTTGCATCATTTACACCAGGTGTGCCACGTTGGTTAAAGGACACTGGAAATGGGTGGGTTACATCAGAGTATTCAATGTTGCCTCGCGCAACTCACACACGTTCAGACCGTGAAAGCGTTAAAGGAAAACTTGGTGGTCGAACACAAGAGATTTCACGTTTAGTTGGTCGTTCTTTGCGTGCAGTAGTAAACATGAAAGAGCTTGGTGAAAACACAATCGTTATAGACTGTGATGTTTTACAAGCAGATGGTGGAACGCGCACAGCCGCAATCACAGGCGCATACGTTGCACTTGCAGATGCAATCTCTTGGGCAAAGGCGCAAGGACATATCAAGGCAGATGCGAAGCCCCTCAATGATTCTGTTGCAGCGGTAAGTGTTGGAATCATCGATGGTGTTCCGATGCTCGATCTTTGCTATGAAGAAGATGTTCGCGCAGGAACAGATATGAATGTTGTTGTTGCAGGTGATGGACGTTTTATTGAAGTTCAAGGAACTGCTGAAGGCGAACCGTTTGATCGTGCTCTCTTAAATCAACTACTTGATTTGGCAGTTGCTGGTTGTTCAACTCTTAATCAACTGCAGAAAGATGTTCTTGCAAAGTAATGTCTCACAAACTAGTTTTAGCAACACGTAATCAAGGAAAGATCACTGAGTTTCGACGAATTCTGGAGGCATTGGCACCCGGTGCCATCGAACTTATTGGTGTGGATCAATTTCCAGATTTGATAGATGTTGAAGAAACTGGTTCAACATTTGAAGAGAATTCTTTACTAAAAGCTCGCTACACAAGCCAAGCAACTGGATTACCGGCAATAGCCGATGACTCAGGGTTGTGTGTTGATGCACTAAATGGGGATCCCGGGATTTTTTCTGCCAGGTGGGCCGGTGAACATGGAAATGACCGAGCAAATCTAGAAAAGGTTCTGTATGAGCTCAAAGATGTTGCTGACGAAAAGCGCACTGCGCACTTCATGTGTGTGGCATCGCTCGTACTTCCGGATGGTCGCCAACAGGTTGCCGAAGGCCGTTTCGATGGAGTGATTCTGCATGCCCCTGTCGGCGAGAATGGATTTGGCTACGACCCGATATTTCAGCCGGCAGGAATGTCCATTTCCTCTGCACAAATGAGCGCGGAGGAAAAGGATTTACTGAGCCACCGCGGAAAATCACTACGTGCATTAGCACCTCATGTCATCCATTTGCTTGGGAGCCTGAGGTAGCCTTTACCTATCACAGCGCGTTAATTACGTGCTTATAGCAATCCAAGGAGTTCGAAGTGGCCGTTAAGAAGACCGCAAAGAAGGCAGCAAAAAAGTCTCCTGCAAAGAAGACAGCTGCAAAGAAGTCGCCAGCTAAGAAAGCTGTAGCGAAAAAGAAGACAACTAAGAAAGCTGTTGCCAAAAAAGCAGTTGCGAAGAAGACAGCAAAGAAAGCTCCAGCTAAGAAAGCCGCAGCTAAGCGTGTAGTCAAGAAGACCGCGAAGAAGGCTCCTGCAAAGCGCGTTGTTAAGAAAGCAACAACAACTCGAGTCACATCTGCACCAGCAGCGGTAAGCGCACCAGTTAGACCTGTTGCACCTGTTGCACCTGTTGTAGCTAAGCCAGTTGCAGCACCTAAGGCATCAACTTCAAACCGCACTGCATGGATTGTTGTTATCGGAATTGTGGCTTTGGTTGCAATCGTTTGGTCACAGTCATCGGGTTCAGATAGCGATGATGCAGCGAACCCGACACCATCAATGTCAGAAACAGCAGAGCCAAGTGCTGAACCATCTGCAACAGAGTCAACAGGAACACCTGTTACGGCCGTAGAAGCTCCAACAAAGTTTGTTGCACTAAAGAGTGAAGAAGGATTAAAGCTGCGCTGGGTAGCACCAACAGCAGTTGATGGATTAACTGGATATAACGTTGAGATCCGTGCAAACGGAGCAGGCGAGTGGACAGTTATTGCAACTGTTCCAGCAGATCAACTAACTCAGAATGTTACAAAGGCAAGTGATTCAGGATGGACTCAGTTCCGTGTTTCATCTGTGTACTCAGATGGACAGACTGCATCAGCTACAGCTTTTGGAATTCCAGGAGAGTTCAAGTAAATCTAAATTAGATTAAATAAAATCCCTCACCTATTGGTGGGGGATTTTGTTTTGCTTACTTTTTGAAGTGTTTAGAGTTGTGCAGTTATTGCATCGACATAAGCTCGCACACCCGCTGGAACAAGGTGAACACCATCTGATCCAAAATACTCTGAACGTCCCTGAGAAATAGATGCCCAGTCAACTAAGAAGGCACCGTATAGAGATGCGTACTGTGCGATGAGTGCGTTGTTCTCATCTCGCCAAGCCCGTGGAACCGCTGTATTAACAACAACTATTCGAGGTTGATCTTTGATCTCCTCAAAGATTGCAGCAACTTGTTCTTCAGTTAGCTTGTTGTTGTTACCCATATTCAAAACAATCGTAGCCATACTCATGTTTGCTTTGTCATTAGTAATCACTTCAAGAAGTTCGGTTGCTTGCCGACCTACTCGTGCGTTAATCAAGCCGATAGGTTGTCGGCTATCTAGTTCAAAACGGATTCCTAGAATTACTGAGTCGCCCGTAACCCATAAGCCAGGATTATTAAGGTCAGAAGGCACTGAAGGGGAGGTTGTTGGTGATTGCAACTGCTCCTTTAGCTGCGCTAACTGCTTATCACCCTCAGCAATTGCACTTGTTGCAACCGTAGCGGTTGAACCAATAATCGCGAGCACGATCAAGACAACACCAGCCTTTTGGCGCAATTGCACCCGCTTTGTGCGGTATTTCATTCCCTTAAACCAGTAATCAATCAATCCGGTGCGAACAGGTAGTTCAACTAAGCGCAGTGAAATATCTGCCAATGCAAAAACGATTAATACACGCAATGAGTAGAGAGCCCATTGTGAGCCTTCAAGATCATAATCTGGTCGAGTAACTTGAAAAACTACCCAGTGCCACAGATAAATTGCATATGAGCGCTCACCGATCCAAACAAATGGTTTGCTACTTAAAATTGGTGCAAAGCGTGATGCGGGATGAACAATTGAAGTGATGATTGCGCATCCAAATAATCCGGCTAACGGGAAAGCCAACTTATATAAAGTTGGATCGTTTTCATCGATGAACAAAAATGCGGCAATGATTCCAAGAAATCCAACAATTCCAATTCCATCAATAAAGTCTTGAGCCTTACGAGTAACCGTTTCTTGTAAGTTTTGCGGAATCCAGCGAACCGCTAAGGCAGCACCAAGAAATAAGCCAATACTGTGGGTATCTGTTCCAAAGTAAACGTGACTTACCTTTGAAGTATTTGCTGCATCTATCTGTAGTGATACAACCAGCAAGGCGATACCCGAAAAGGCAGCAATCAACAGGGCAGCACCAGGGATCTTGTTTTTGCCAAAATAACGAAGCACCAACAACAAAATCAACGGCCACACCAGATAGAACTGTGCCTCAACACCTAAAGACCAGGTGTGTTGAAGCAGTGGTGGGCGTCCAATTGCTTCGAAGTAATCTGTCTCGCGAAAAACTAACCACCAATTCATTCCACCAAACAGTGCAAATGGAGCATCACCCAAAAATCGACGCATAGTATCTGGCGCCCAAAAACCAACAAATATTGTTGTTGTCAGGATCATGAATACAAGTGGTGGTAACAAGCGACGGATGCGGGCCACATAGAAGGCTCGTAAATCCAACCCACCACTTCGCTGAATTGAATCCAGCAACAAACGAGTGATTACATATCCAGAGATAACAAAAAAGAGGTCAACACCCAAGAAGCCGCCAGGAATCCACTTGAATCCAAGGTGATACAAAATTACGGCAATTACTGCGACCGCACGCAAGCCATCAATTGCAGGTATGTATCGGATACCTCGCTCATTGGCCATGGTCAATTAACTCCTACGAAGTAACGCTGTCTTAAATAGCGAAGAGCTATCTAGCGCTTTGTAGATTTCTTAGCAGCACTCTTCTTTGCTGGAGCTTTCTTAGCAGCCTTCTTAGGTGCTGCTAATGCAGGACGTGTTCGCTGGCTAGCAACTTTAAGTGGTCCTGGATTAATCAATGTGTCATCTGCATTCAAATTATCAAGAACGCTCTTTTGTAGCTCTTCTAATCTTTGGAAAGCACCATCTAGGCGATTTCGAGATTGCTGAATTGCAGACTCTGCAGCATCTAGTGATTGCTTTTGAATTCTGTATAAGCGCTCTGCTTCTGAGATAACACCTGAAAGCCATTGACGATAACCAGTAACTTCAGTTGTTGCTTCAGTGATGATGCGTTCACCCTCACGGCGGGCAGCTGTGGCAAGGGTAGAAATTTCACGCTTCTTGCTTTCCATCAATGCTTCAGCTTCAGCCTCAGCTTGTGCAATCTTTTCTTCTGCTTCAGATTCTGCAGCCTGGATGTATTTACGCCCTCGAGTTTCGGCACCAGAAAGAATTGTGCGAGCCTTTGCATCGGCTGCTTCTAACTCTTCCTTAGTTGCGCGTGCTGTTTCTGATACCAAACGAGTCGCTGCTACTTGGGCCTTGCTCTCACGAGCTTGAGCAGACTTGATCATTGACATCGCGGTTTCAGTTGCGAGAATTTCAAACTCTTCTTTTGTTAAGCCAGTTATGTCACGGCGTGATTTCAAGTCTGCAATCTGTGCTTCAAGTTCTCGAATGCGATCAACAGATGAAGGCAGGTTAGTGCTCTCTTCTTCAGTAAAGCCCACCCAGTTAAGGAAGTTCTTCTTCTGCGCCATCATGCACCTCGCTGCTCAATAAAACTGTTTCTAGAGAAGGCTAAGGTTAGAGCAATGACCTATTTAGTGTAAATCGCCACTGAGATCGCTATGTACTGACTGATCCACGCAGCAAGCACGAAGATATGGAAGAGCTCGTGGAAGCCAAAGTACTTTGCCGCACGGCCTGGGCGCTTAAGGGCATAGAAAATGGCACCGACTGAGTAGAACAGACCGCCTATTGCGATCGGAAGTAGTACCCATAAACCACCCGCGCGATAGAGGGCGGGAGTATAGAAAACAGCAACCCAGCCTAAGGCTAAGTAATTGGCGACATATAACCATCTAGGTGCGCCTATCCAGAAAACACGCAGAGCAACGCCTAATGCTGCACCGATCCAGACAACCAGTAACAAGATTGTTCGATCACGCCCTTCAAGTAAAGCAACAGCAAATGGAGTGTAAGAACCAGCAATTAACAGATTGATGTTTGCATGATCCCAGCGACGCCAAATCTTTTTCTTTTCTGGCACCCACGGGACACGGTGATAAATAGCAGAAACACTGAACAACATAATTGCTGTGATGGAGTAAATGGCTACTGCAAACTTAAGGGAAGATTTACTCAATATAAATAAAACAAGTGAAGCGATGATGACCGCTGGAGTTGCCCCAAGGTGAAACCAACCGCGTAGCTTTGGTGGAACAATTGGGATCTGACTCATGCTGGTAAGCCTAGGCTACTTTCTCAAAATTAGCCGTGGACAAAGGCGTACACCACTGCCAAACTTCGGCCATGACACATAGATCACCCATATTTGAAATCAGCGATGTTTACATCGATCAAGAAGCAGCTCTTAGCCCAATGGGCTGCACCTACCTTGGCAATGGGCTTAATCAAGACAAACTTGATGACTTCTCAATTGCAGCAGCTGAGGTAAGTGCAAACTTAACTCGCGAAACTTTGAAAAAGCTCTCTGCCATGCAACCAATCGATGAGATTGATCGTATTGCCAAGGCAGTAATGACTGAGCGACTTGAGTCAGGTCTTGCTTTGCATGACAGTCAAGAAGGATTTGTACTCTGGAATGTTTTAACATCGCCACCTTCTAACGTGCGCTCGATTTTTGAGCTTATGCCAAAGAAGTCAGACCAAGATTTCGACAATATAGCCAAGCGTTTAGCTGCAGTGGATGCGGCGTATAGCTCTTGGTGCGAAACAATTATGACTGTTGCTAAGGGTGGAAAAACAACTGCTCAGCGCCAGGTCAATGGTGTAATTGAGCAGCTAGATAGTTATGCAAATGGTGGATACAGCGCAATGTGTAAAAACTTTGATGCTGATGGAAAGTATCCAGCAATGCATGAAGCCGCAAAGCTTGCTGAAGCTGCATCTGCAAAGACCGCTAAATTCTTACGCGAAAACTACCTACCAATTGCCACTCCTCATGATGCAGTTGGCGCAGATCGTTATGCAGTCTGGGCGCGTTACTTCACCGGCGCTCAACTAGATCTTCCAGCAACATATGAGTGGGGTAAGAAAGAACTCAAGGCAATTAACGATCGCATGTGGGAGCTTGCAAAAGTTATTAATCCATCTGCAAAGACTCTTCGCGAGGTTGCAGACACCCTTGATAATGACCCTAAGTACAAAGTTGTTGGTCCTGAAAATGTAGTTAAGTACCTTCAAGATTTCACTGAAGTGGCCATGAAGCGAATGAATGGTGAGTTCTTTGAAATCGACCCACGCATTGCAATTTGCGAGGCACGTCTGGCACCAGAAGGCAGCGCATCTGCGCCGTACTACAACCCGCCATCAGAGGACTTGTCACGACCAGGAACAACATGGATTCCTATGTTGGGTAAGAATGAAGTGAGCAACTGGCACCTTGTATCCACTTGGTATCACGAGGCAGTTCCCGGTCACCACCTACAGATCGGAACAGCAACAGTTGAAAAAGATCGCCTGACTAGATTCCAACGCACATCTGCGTGGATTAGTGGCTACGGCGAAGGCTGGGCGTTGTATGCAGAGCGTTTCATGAATGAACTTGGCGCATTTGATGAGCCAGGCATTGAAATGGGTTATCTCTCTGCACAAGCTTTGCGTGCTGCACGAATTGTTGTAGACATCGGTATGCACCTTGAATACAAGGATGACAATGGTGTTGTCTGGAACGCCGAAAGTTCACGCAAGTTGCTCAATGAGCAGGCATTGCTGGACGAGGATCATTCACGTAGTGAAACCGATCGATACCTTGGTTGGCCGGGACAAGCTATTTCCTACAAGGTCGGCGAGCGCGTCTGGATGAATGCCCGCGAAGATGCCAAAGCGAGACTAGGGGCAGACTTCAATATGAAGAAGTTCCACAGCTATGCATTAAAGCTGGGACCAATGGGTCTTGACCCATTTGCCGCAGAGATGAAGTTGTGGCAAGGCCAATAAGTTACTTAGAAGTAGGTTTATGAAGTGGGGCGATTTACGGAGATTTTCGGAAATCGCCCTATTTTCATGCGTAATTCCAGAAAAGAAATCTAAAAAAACTCAAGAATTTCCCACTCAGATGGTGCAAATCAGTCGCGTTTGGTTCACAATTGTGAATGTCGGAGGTCAAAGGGGTTCCTCGAGGATTCCTTATGGCCGATGAATTCAGAGGCCAAAGGGCCTCTCCACATGATCCTCATGGAGGCATAATTCTATGCAACTAGACAGCAACCAATGGAACCTGGTCTACAACGTATTCTCGTTTGGACTAGTTTCAATGCTCGCTTGCACCATTTACACACTCGTTTCACAACAGCGTGTATTGGCTAAGTACCGTAACGCCCTCGTAATGTCATCGATGGTTACATTCATCGCTGGATACCACTACCTACGAATCTTTGATTCATTCAAGCACGCTTCAGAAGGTGGAAAAGTTCTACTAGACGGATCTCAGAATGCTTTCAACGAGGCATACCGTTACGTTGACTGGCTTTTGACTGTACCTCTACTACTAGTAGAAGTAATTGCAGTACTAGCTCTAGCTAAGGAAGTTTCACAGTCACTTATCATGCGCTTGGTCCCAGCATCAGCTGCGATGATCGCGCTTGGTTACCCAGGTGAAATTTCAAATGATCAGAACACACAGGTTCTATACGGTGTTCTATCAACAATCCCATTCCTATACATCCTTTACGTTCTATTCGTAGAACTAGGCAAGTCGCTAGAGCGTCAGCCTGCAGGAGTTGCAGAGACTGTTGGCCGTTTGCGCCTACTTCTGATTGCGACATGGGGCGTTTACCCAATCGCTTACATCTTCAACATCGTTGGTGACGCTTCATCGTCATCATTCGTAACAGTTCAGGTTGGATACACAGTTGCTGACGTTTTGGCTAAGTGCGTATTCGGTCTAACAATCTTGAAGATTGCACGCATGAAGTCAATGGCAGAAGGAATGAAGGACGATCACTAATCTTTTGATTAGTAATTAGCACAATATTCCTACGAATAGGAGTGTCGCGAAAGCGGCACTCCTATTCTGCTTTCTAGACTAATTACATGAATAAATCAGTCTCACCCGATAATCAAGACAATAAGATCTGGATCAATAACTACCGAATGGGTGGTTATCTGCTCTTTGCATGTGGACTGATTAACCTCCGATACCAATGGGGCGAGTCCGATATCGTTTCCCGAAGTGCATTAATTTTTGCACCAGGTGCTCTCATCATTGGAGCAACATTCATACCCGCAATGCTTAAGATATTGGCTCGCCGAGAAATCAAAGTATTACTAGCTATTTCAGGTATCGCCTTGATTGCATTTGCGTTTAGCAACTAAAAGAGGCTTTACTTTCTGAAGGAGAGATCAGCCTTTTTCATTTCAGTTGTTAGTATTCGAATCGCATTTGGCCCCATGCCATGCAATTCTTTCACGGCTGCAAGTGAAACCTTGCGCAGGTCAGCTAATTCAAATAAACCATCATCAATTAATGCACGTCTTGCAGGTGCAGCCAAACCAATTTCTCGCCAAGCCCCGTCCAACGATTCATAGCGATCTAGATCTTCTGTTCCGTTAGTAACAACAGTTTGAGATTGCTGCCTCTTTTTTTCACGGCGGGCAGCAGCAGCGCGCTTTATTTCAGCGGCTTCCATTTTGAGTTTGGCTGCAGATTTCTTTGCCATATGCGAACTGTAACTTCTTAGCTCTAGATGTGTGCGGGAGGCGGGACTTGAACCCGCACGTCCGAAGACACAGGTTCCTAAGACCTGCGTGTCTGCCATTTCACCACTCCCGCAAATCCTTACCAAAGCGTTACCGCTTCCGTATGGATAGGGGACAAGATTAGAGGTAAGTTACGAATGTTCCAAACGGCGATTACGCATAGAAAGGCTTTAAGCCATGTCATTGACCCCAACACCTGCAGATAAGTTCACATTTGGCCTCTGGACAGTGGGCTGGCAGGCGCGTGACCCCTTTGGTGATGCAACTAGAGATCCTTTGGACCCAGTCCGCACAGTCAATGAGTTAGCTGCCCGCGGAGCACATGGTGTGACTTTCCATGATGATGATTTGATCCCATTTGGTAGCGATGATTCTGCTCGCCGCGGTCACATTGATCGTTTCAAAAAAGCCCTTGCTGAAACCGGTATGAAGGTGCCAATGGCGACAACCAATCTATTTACACATCCAGTTTTTAAAGATGGTGCCTTCACATCAAATGATAAAGATATTCGTCGCTATGCAATTCGCAAGGTGATGACAAATATTGAGTTGGCCGTTGAACTTGGTGCAACAACATATGTTTGTTGGGGTGGCCGTGAAGGCGCAGAATCAGATGGCGCAAAGGATGCATTCGTTGCACTTGATCGCTTCCGTGAAGCCTTCAACACTTTAGGAGAGTTTGTCACTGATAATGGTTATGACATTAAGTTTGCAATTGAGCCAAAGCCAAATGAGCCACGTGGTGATATTTTCTTGCCAACAATTGGCCACGCACTTGCCTTTATTAACTCACTAGATCGACCAGAACTTGTTGGCCTCAACCCTGAAGTTGGTCACGAGCAAATGGCAGGACTCAACTTTGTTCATGGAATCGCTCAAGCCCTCTGGCATAAGAAGCTCTTCCACATTGACCTAAACGGTCAACACGGCCCTAAGTTTGATCAAGACTTAGTCTTTGGTCACGGAGATCTAAAGTCTGCATTCTTCTTAGTTGATCTACTTGAGCGTTATAACTACAGCGGACCAAAGCACTTTGATTACAAGCCAGGTCGCACAGAAAGTGACAAGGGAGTGTGGGAATCAGCAACTGCAAACATGCGCACCTACCTTGCTCTGAAAGAGCGCGCAGCAGCCTTCCGTGCAGATTCACGAGTCATTGCAGCGATGAAGGAATCAAATATTCCAGGACTTTCAGAGCCAACCCTTGCTGCAGGTGAAACATGGAAGGATCTTGCAAAGGATTCCTTTGATGTTGAAGCAGCAGGTAAGCGCGGTTATGGCTATGAGGCCATTGATCAGCTTGCACTAGAGCACTTGATGGGCTTGAAGTAAGCACCCATCAACTCCTGTAGTGAAGTTCTAACTAGTGAGGTTGCCGCGACGAGAGATTGCGTCAACACCAGCAGAAACAAGTAGAACTAGTCCTGTAACAATGAACTTAATGCCGGCTGCATATCCAAGTAGTCCCATGCCGTTATCGATAACAGCAACGACTAGACCACCAAGGATGGCATCTCGCATCTTTCCTTTTCCACCAAATAGTGAAGTTCCACCAATAACAGCAGCGCCAACAGCGTAGAGAAGCGTTGAGCTTCCACCAGTTGTTGGAGAAACAGAGTTTTGACGAGAAGCAAAGATCATTCCAGCAATTGCTGCAAGTGAGGAACAGATCATGAAGGCTGCAATCCGAATTCGCTTCACATCAATACCGGCACGACGTGCAGCTTCGGCATTTCCACCCACTGCATAAATGTGGCGACCAAATGCGGTGCGACCTAAAACAAAAGTTCCAATAACAAGAAGTAGCAAGATAACTGGAACAACATATGGAATTCCCTTGAGGCTTACCAAATCTGGATTATTGCTTCGCTCTAGGTTAAGAGCAAAAACAGCAAGACCTGTAATCAGCAAAAGCCCAGCTGTTTTGATAATCCACAACTTCTTGAGCTCTGTTTTTAATCCCGCTTTGCGTCGTGAATTCATGGCTGTGAGACCTGAGAGAACATAGGCAACAGCAACGATTAGGAAGAAGATCCAACTAACTGTTGGAGACATGTTGCTATTTTCAACTGCAAGGATTGTTGGATCCTCAACACGGATGGTTCCGCCTTCGCCAGCTAAGAGAAGCAAGATTCCTTGAAAAGCCAAGAATGCTGCCAAAGTAACCACGAATGATGGAATACCAAGTCGTGCAACTAGTGAACCTAAAATAAAACCTAGAAGCGCACCTACCGCGATGCTCGCAGTCAATGCCACATACCAAGGCTGACCTTGATTGGTAATTAAGATAACGAGAACAGCGCCTGTCACACCTGCTGTGTATCCAGCAGATAAATCAATCTCGCCAAGGAGTAGAACAAAAATCAAGCCCATCGCAATGACAATGACCGCTGCGGCTTGGGTGATTAGGTTTGCAAAGTTTCCAGGCGTTAGAAAAACGCTAGACATCGATCCAAAGACAAGACATAGAACTACTAAGCCCAATATTGCAGGCAAAGAGCCAATGTCTCCAGCCTTTACGCGCGACCAGTAGTCCTGAGCCGCACCCTTAAGTGTTGGAACCTCAACATCATTAGTCATGCTCATTTTGAGGCTCCTGTGTTTGCAGATGGAGCTTCAACTCCAGCGGACTTACCGGTCGTTATCAACTCAATAACCTGTCGAGGAATAACTTCATTCTTATTTACTTGTGCGGCCATGTTCCCTAGATAAAGGGCTGCAATATTGTCTGCAACTTCAAATACATCATTCAGGTTGTGGCTAATTAACACAACAGCTAAACCATTATCTGCAAGACGACGAACAAGGTTAAGGACTTGTTCGGTCTGTGCCACACCAAGTGCTGCAGTTGGCTCGTCAAGGATTACTACCTTGCTATTCCAAAGCACTGCGCGGGCAATTGCTACCGTCTGGCGCTGTCCACCTGAAAGAGAAGAAACTGTCTGACGAATCGACTTAACAGTTCTAACGCTCAAGCCATCTAAAGTCTTTCGGGCGAGTGCTTCCATTGAGGTTTCATTTAAGACTGGTCCGCGCTTTTGTTCGCGACCTAAGAACATATTGTGAACGATGTCTAAGTTATCGCACAGAGCTAAATCTTGATACACAATCTCAATTCCTAATGCGGTCGCATCACGTGGACCACCAATTGAAACCTTGTTACCTTCAAAATGAAATTCGCCCGCCTCTGGTGTGTAGATACCGGCGATGCATTTGATCAGCGTGCTTTTACCTGCACCGTTATCTCCAACGAGTGCGGTCACCTGTCCTGCATGCACATCAAAGTTGACATCTTTTAGTACATGAACTGGTCCAAAGGATTTATTGACTCCTCGTAAGGACAGTAGCGGTGTTGTCATGTTCTCCCGATTTCTTCAAATTGCAATTACCTGAAGGTAATCTAACCAAACTTTATCAGCCAGCGTGTAAAGCAGTTGCGGCCCGGAGTTTCCTCCGAGCCGCAACCTATTTCTATATCTGCTTTACAGGTCGGAAATTAGATTCCGTTTGCTGTGCAGAGGTCTTCGATGTCCTTACAGACATCTTCACGCTTCTGGAATCCATCAGCAATAACGTCCTTGACGTTTGCCTTTGTGATACCAACTGGAACCAATAGAACTGAAGGAACATCAACTGAACCATTGTTTACTGATCCTGTAGCTGTTGTTGCTTCTTCACCGCGTAGAAGTGCGATAGCAAGTGCTGCTGCGCCTTCTGCTTCAGCCTTGATTGCCTTGTAAACAGTGTTTGACATGTCTCCTGTTAGAACTGCACGCAGTCCATCAACAGTTGCATCCTGACCAGATACACAGACCTTACCGTTTAGCTTGTTCTTCTTTAGAACAGCAATCGCTGCAAGTCCAAGACCTTCGTTAGCTGATACAACTGCATCAAGCTTTCCGCCAGCCTTTGAAAGCTGCTGTTCGAAAATTACGCCACCCTTTGCGTTATCCCAGTCTGGGACAGCTTGGTCATCAACAAGTGTGTAGTTCTTTGAATCGATCAAAGGACGTAGCACTGAATCGTATCCAGCCTTGAAAAGAGTTGCGTTGTTGTCAGTTGGTGAACCGTTCAAGTAAACGATACGTGCATTCTTCTTTCCTGCTGCATCAAGGCAAGCCTTGATACCTTCACCCTGAAGACGACCAACTGCTTCGTTATCGAATGATACGTAGTATGAAGCTGAACCATTAAGTGTTAGACGGTCGTAGTCGATTGTCTTAACACCCTGTGCTGCAGCCTTGTCCTGAACAGCCTTAGCTGAATCTGAATCTAGGTTTACAAGGATAAGAACCTTTGCGCCAGCTGTAAGCATCTGGTCTGCAATTGTTGCGAATTGTTCCTTGTCGCCATTTGCGTTTTGAATATCTACTTTTACTCCTGCTGCATCAAATGCTGCTTGTAGGAATCCGCGGTCAGCAGTTTCCCAGCGGTTTGATGATGCTGCATCAGGAAGAATCACACCGACGAAACCATCGGCAGCTGAATCTGATGAACTTGAGCATCCTGTTAGTACAAGTGCGAATACAGCTACTAGTGCTGTAAGCGCATAACGAAGCTTCTTCATGTATTGACCTTTCGAAGGAGTTAGCCCCCAGGCGAGTTATTCACCCGGATATGTAAGGCACAACGTGGCTAAAAACTACTGGGAATGTCCTGAAAGGTCACTAGATATGCTGAGAAAAATCACCCGGTTATCTAACGATTAGATAACGACCAGGGCCGCTCACGATAACCTTGCCTAATGCCATCACATATTGAGATTCTGGAGCGAGAGATCAAGGCTGCCATCAGCCGTGCTATCGACGCCGGAACCCTCACTGGCCACAGCCCAGAGTTCATCAAACTGGAGCGCCCTAAAGATCGTGATCACGGCGACTATGCAACTTCTATTGCCTTGCAATTGGCTAAAGCTGCCGGCAAGAATCCGCGTGAGGTTGCTCAATTAATTGCCGACCAACTCAGCGGTGTTGCAGATGTTTCTAAGGTTGATATTGCGGGACCTGGATTTATCAACATCACTTTAAATCGCGCAAGCCAAGCAGCACTCGTTCAAACAATTGTTGCAGCCGAGGGTGATTATGGAAAAGGCACGGCGCTTGCCGGTGTGAAAATTAACCTCGAATTTATTAGTGCTAATCCAACTGGGCCATTGCACTTAGGTCACACGAGGTGGGCAGCAGTTGGTGATGCGCTAGGTCGTGTTCTGACTGCAGCTGGTGCACAGGTAACACGTGAGTTTTATATTAACGATCGCGGCAATCAGATGGATCTATTTGGACAATCAGTTGAAGCCGTTGCACTTGGTAACGCTGTTCCAGAAAATGGCTACCAAGGGGAATACATAAAAGATTTAGCGACAGAGGTTGTTGCACAAAATCCTGCAATTAAAGATTTGTCGGGGGATGAGCGTTTTGTTGCATTCCGCGAGGCGGCATACACATTGCAGCTAAAGGATCAGCAGCGAGTATTAGACACTTTCAAGACGCACTTTGATGTGTGGTTTTCAGAGCGCTCGCTGCATGAGCAAGGCGCAGTTGAACACGGTATGGAAAAGCTTCGCGCCCAAGGTCATGTCTTTGAAGTAGATGGTGCTGTGTGGCTTCGCACTACAGATTTTGGCGATGACAAAGATCGAGTGATGACAAAGAGCGATGGATCACTCACCTACTTTGCTTCAGATACTGCTTATTACATCAATAAGCGCGAACGAGGCTTTGATATTTGTATTTACATGTTGGGTGCAGACCACCACGGATATATCGGTCGCCTCAAGGCAACTGCCGCATGTGCTGGTGATAATCCTGAATACAACATCCACGTCTTAATCGGTCAGCTGGTAAAGATTATGGAAGGCGGCGAAGAGGTCAAACTTTCCAAGCGCGCTGGAACAATTATTACTTTGGGAGAGCTAGTCGAAAAAGTGGGCGTAGATGCTGCTCGTTACACTTTGATTCGCTACCCAGTTGATACGCCCATGGTTATGGACATAGATGTTTTAAAGCGAAATACCAATGAGAATCCTGTCTATTACGTTCAGTACGCACATGCACGTATTGCTGCTGTACTTCGCAATGCCCAAGAGCTTGGTGCTTCTTTAGATCTGAGTGATTTTGACCCTGCGCAGTTGGTGCATGATCGTGAGAATGAATTGTTAGGCGCTTTGGCAGAGTTCCCACGTGTTGTGGCAAGTGCTGCCGAATTCCGCGAACCCCACCGTATTGCCCGTTACCTCGAAGAACTTGCTGGCACCTATCACGGTTTCTATAACGATTGCCGTGTGTTGCCTATGGGAGAAGAAAAATTGACTGCGCTACACACCGCGCGTTTATTACTATGTACTGCAACAAAGCAGGTTATTCATAACGGCCTAGATCTACTTGGCGTCAGCGCACCGGAGAGGATGTAACTCATGTGGTCATCTTCTGTCACAACTGGTGCCGAACTTTCCATTGCAGGATTAACGGCAAAGTCACTTGGTCAAGAGTTTGGAACTCCAAC
>ERZ1022815.10-NODE-10-length-18413-cov-8.972546_pt1 | contig 18413 bp, 15 predicted proteins | sample MGYA00521087_ERZ1022815 | MGnify/ENA primary metagenome ERZ1022815 (study PRJEB33162, sample SAMN09633289) | freshwater metagenome | isolation source: freshwater | place: Canada:Alberta | collected 2017-07 | study: EMG produced TPA metagenomics assembly of the... | reverse complement strand
ATGCCATGGGTCTTATTGTTCTTGAAGGCCTAATTATTCTTGTCTTGGTACTAACTGGATTCCGTATTGCGGTTTTCAAAGCTGTACCTAGTCAACTAAAGATCGCTATCTCTGTTGGTATCGGCCTTTTCATTGCCTTAATCGGCTTGGTAGATGCTGGTTTCGTTCGTAGAACCGGATCTGGTCCAGTCCCTGTAACACTGGGTGATAACGGAAACCTTGTTGGTTGGCCGGTAATTGTCTTCGCATTTGGTCTGTTCTTAATGATCGGGCTAACTGTTAAGAAAGTTAAGGGTGCTCTTCTTATTGGAATTGTCTCCTCCACAGTTCTTGCAATAATTGTTGAATCAGCTTTCAAGATTGGTCCATTATTTAATGGAGCAACTGGAGCGGTAAATCCAAAGGGCTGGAACCTAAACGTTCCTGCAATGCCTGAAACTATTGTTGCTACTCCTAAGTTTGACATCATTGGTGATTTCAACCTTCTAGGTGGATTTGACCGGATCTCAATCGTTGCAGCACTTCTTCTAGTATTCACACTTCTACTAGCTGACTTCTTCGACACCATGGGAACAATGACTGCTATTGGTAACCAAGCAGGCCTAGTTGATCGTGATGGCAATGTTGAAGGTGCTGAGCGCATTCTTCTAATTGACTCACTAGCAGCTGCCGCTGGTGGTGCTGGTTCAGTTTCATCTAATACCTCATACATCGAATCAGCATCAGGTGTTGGTGAAGGTGCAAAGACAGGTCTTGCTTCAGTTGTTACTGGAGTTCTGTTCCTGCTTACAACCTTCTTAGCACCACTTGTTGCAGTCATCCCTTACGAAGCCGCTACCCCAGCTTTGATAATTGTTGGCTTCTTGATGATGTCTCAAATCAAGGGAATTGATTGGGATGATCTTGGAATTGCAATTCCAGCATTCTTAACAATCATCTTGATGCCATTTACTTACAATATTTCTGTAGGTATTGGCGCAGGATTTGTTTCATTTGTAGTAATTCGAGTATTCCAAGGCCGTTCAAAGGAAATCCATCCTTTGATGTACCTAGTATCTGGATTATTCATGGTTTACTTCTTGCAATCACCAATTAATATCTGGACTGCATAAATATAAATCAAATAAAGGGGCGGACCAATGGTTCGCCCCTTTACCATTTAATCGGAATTAAGCCCTTTTCCTTCAGACGATTATTTACTTTACTAAAAGGCTTAGAGCCAAAAAAACCACGATAAGCCGAAAGTGGACTTGGGTGAGCGGATTTGAAGACATCTTCGTCCACAAATAGATTACTTACTTTCTGAGCTTCATTTCCCCATAAAATTGCTAATGCACCATTTCTAGCAGCAGCTTGAATAATTTTTTCAGTGAAATCTTGCCAACCGAGATTAGAATGCGAATCAGATTTACCAGGCTCAACCGTTAAAGATCTATTAAGTAACAAAACTCCCTGATTAGCCCAATCTGAAAGATCGCCATTGGATCTTTCTATGACTAGGTCATCATTAAGCTCGGTAAAAATATTTTTCAATGATTTAGGAAGAGGCTGCGCGCCCGCTGGTATTGAGAATGCTAACCCCATCGCGTGTTTAGCATTTGGGTATGGATCTTGACCAACAATTACTACCTTTACTTGATCCGGTGGTATTTGCAAAGCACGAAAGATACTCTGCTGTTCTGGGATAAAACTACTTACAAGATTCTTTGAGATTTGCTCTAACAAATTTAAATCGACGAAATCATGCCATGGCTTTGGAAGTAGGCTAATAAGATCAACGGGCACGGGCAAAAAACCGACCACCCTCTTCTTGTACCGAGATCTCTAATCCATAGGCTACGGATAAGTTTGCATCGGTAATAACTGAACGAACCTCACCTTGAGAAATTACGGAACCATTACGTAATAAAAGTGCATGAGTTGTGCCAACTGGAATCTCTTCGATATGGTGAGTAACAATCACAGTAGCTGGCGCTAATGGATCTCTAGCAAAGGTTTCAATTCGCTTCAATAGATCCTCTCGCCCCCCTAAATCCAGTGAAGATGCTGGCTCATCTAATAGCAGTAACTCTGGATCAGCCATAAGTGCGCGAGCAATTTGCACACGCTTCTTCTCACCTTCACTTAACGAACCGAATAGGCGATCACCTAATTCGCGAACGCCAAGTGCGGTTAGTAAAGCCATTGCTCTTGACTCATCCCACAAGTCATAACGCTCTTGCCATCTGCCTAACATCGCATAAGCAGCGGTCAGCACTACATCCATAACAAGTTCATCATTCGGTAATTGTTCAACCAAAGCTGAGGAGGTTAATCCAATTCTTGTGCGAAGTTCAAAAACATCAACTCTGCCAAGTTGTTCACCTAAGATTTTGATTGTTCCAGTGGTTGGATGAATTAACGAGGAGCAAATTTGTAACAAAGTAGTTTTACCAGCACCATTTGGCCCCAGGATTACCCACCTCTGGCCCTCAAGAACTTGCCAATCAAGTGGACCAAGAATTACTCGCTCACCTCTACGGACGCTGACATTTGATAACTCCAATATCGCGCTCATAGGAGTGAAAGATACCCCGAGTAGGTGGCGAATATGGTTAATCTGACCCAATGCCGAATAAAAATCCCCCTGCCTTTACCGGACTCATTCTGGTTTCAGGCGAAGATCGTCCTGGGATTACGCAAAGTCTGATGAAGGTGCTTTCGCAATTTTCAGTGAGTGTCATTGATGTTGAGCAATTAACAATTAGAGATCGTCTACTTCTAACTGTTTTGATCACACTTGATGAAAGCCATGCTGAAGCAGTGGCTGCTGACTTAAACATCTTGCAAGAAGAAATAGGTCTAGATATAGCTATCGATTTCGTCCACCATGAACAAATGAATGAGAATTCAGAGCTACTAAATGTAGTAATTATTGGCGAGAGCATAAAACCAATTGGACTTGCTGCCGTTGCAGATGAAATTGGCCGGCTTGGTGGAAATATTATTGCAATACGCCGTACTGCCACTACCCCAGTCTTAGCAATCGAATTAAATATTAAGATTCCTAATAAATCTATAAAAGAGGTTCAAAGATCGCTAGCTATAGTAGCGATTACAAATCGTATTGATCTCGCCGTAGAGCCAAGCTCTCGAGCGCGCGAAGCTAAACGATTAGTTCTCCTTGATATGGACTCAACACTAATCGAGCAGGAAGTTATTGATTTAATTGCAAAACATGCTGGCAAACATGATCAGGTATCTCAAATTACTGAAAGTGCAATGGCTGGTGAATTAGATTTTACGCAAGCATTATCAGCCAGAGTTGCATTACTGGCCGGACTTGATCAATCAGTTATTGAATTGGTCCGAAAGGAAATAACGTTAACAAATGGGGCAAAGAAATTAATAGATACACTTCATAAGCAAGGCCATAAGGTTGGAGTTGTCTCTGGCGGATTTTTAGATGTAATTGAACCTATTCTCAAAGATTTGAAAATTGACTTCTATCGGGCAAATAAATTAGAGATCGTAAATGGAAAGCTAACCGGTAAAACCGAAGGTGAGATTATTGATCGCATCGCAAAATATAATTCGCTACTTGATTTTGCAAAAATTGAAGGAGTTGATCTATCTCAAACAGTCGCAATTGGAGATGGCGCAAATGACCTTGATATGATCGAAGCAGCCGGCCTTGGAATAGCATTTAACGCTAAGCCCAAAGTAGCCGCAGCCGCAGCAACAACTATAAGTACCTTAGATCTTTCAGCGGTTTTACTTTTAATGGGAATACAAACTAACCTCTAAAACTATTGCTTGCCAGATTCCTAAGTTTGACAATGGTTTCTGCCGGATCAGAAGATTTATAGACAGCGCTACCAGCCACAAAACAATTTGCACCCGCGCTGGCCGCTGTTTCGATTGTAGATTCAGATATTCCACCATCTACCTGTAATAACGGGAATGCTTTACCTTCATTTATGAAAGCTCTGGCTTGAGAAACTTTTTCCATTTGGTCAGTCATAAAAGATTGCCCACCAAAACCAGGCTCAACCGTCATAATTAAAAGTAAGTCCAGTTCATCAATAAATTCTTCGACTTGAGCAAATTTTGTTCCAGGCTTAATTGCCAATCCCACCTTTGATCCATTTGATTTAATGTTCGAAATCGTTTGTTTAACATTTATTGCAGCTTCAAAATGAAATGTTACAGAATCACAACCATTTTCAGCATACTTAGGTGCTATAACATCAGCATCTGCAACCATAAGGTGGGCATCAACTGGAAGTTTTGAAAATGCAATAATCTCTAAAGCTCGCTTAAAATCAAAAGTGAAATTGGGAACAAATTTATTATCCATTATGTCCAAATGAAGCTGATCAGAGACTTTTGCAACTTTATCAATTTCACCTTCAAGGTCATCAAAATTTGCATTTAGAATGCTCGGGTTTATGAAAATACGGTTATCCATACCAGTATTTAACCTGCCTTTTCAAAGAGAACCATAAACATTGCGTCAGATTGGTCTTGGTGTGTCCAGAGTTGAACTGATCCATCATCTTGGACACCTTGAGCATGAGCCAGAGCAAATGAATTAATCGGTGAGATCCTCATATCTGAATGAGTATCTAGGAAATCAATCACCTGACCACGGGTTTCAGCAAGGTGCGGTGAACATGTCACATAAGCAATTATTCCGCCAGGTGATAATAACTGGTATGCACTTGATAAAAGATCTCTCTGTAAAACTACCAATTCTTTTAAGTCTTTAAGAGATTTACGCCATCTTGATTCTGGTCGCCGTCTAAGTGCGCCCAATCCAGTACAAGGGGCATCAACTAATATCCGATCAAATAATTGATCAAAATTACTTGGATTAGTTCCGTCAAAACTTACTACTTGTTGATTGTTAACGACTCGCTTTACTAATTCTGCGCGATGCGGAATTGGCTCATTTGCTAAGAATTTAGCCGATGGGTCCTGCTCTGTTAGCGAGTGGAACAAGTACGCAGCTTTGCCACCTGGACCAGCGCACATATCTAGCCAAGATAAACCTGGCTTTATGGTTGCTAAGAAATTTTCAACAACTAATTGTGAGCCTCGATCTTGCACACCCGCTCTTCTCTCAATAATCGGAGCAAACTCAGATGGAATACCGGGCAAATTCACTCCGTTTGGGTAACCAGCTATTTTTGTTGCCCCTAGCTGAATTAACTCATTGATATTTGATTTTCCAGGCCAAGCAACAATATCTGGCGCCGCCGGAAGATTATTGGCAACAAGTAATTCTTCAACTTTTGCCCAATCCTTTAATTGATCAAAAAATGATGAGATTATCCATTCTGGGTGACTATATTTAATAGCTAATTTCTCAATTATCGGTAGTTTCTCTAATTCAGAAAGATCATTTGAATCTGCAGAAATCTTTCTTAATATGGCGTTCACGTAGGAGGCTTTAGATTCACCAGTTACCAATTTCGCTACCTCAACAGTTTCTCCTACTGCAGCATGATCAGCAACTCGCATCTGAGTAATCTGGTGTGTGCCAATTCTTAGCAGATCTATAATTTTTGCGTCAATTTCATTAAATGGGCGATCTATAAACTTTTTAATTATGTAGTCATGCCGACCTTGCATACGCAGCGTTCCATATGACAGCTCGGTAGTGAAGGCCTTATCGGCAGTACTCATTTTCGATTTCGCCAACAGTTCTGGTAAACGAATATTTGCGTAAGCACCATCGTTATTCACTTGATGAACTAATTCATAAGCTGTCAGGCGCGATGGATTTGGATTTGGTTTACCCAAGTTGTAGCCCTGACCTATTTGGTAATCCCCTAATAAACTCAGCAGCACTCATTTGAGACCTTCCAGCTGGAGTTAGAGTTTTGATCTCAATGACACCATTATCGGCGCCAACTAAAAAGTGCTCATCGGTGATTAGAACCTCGCTAGGTGGCAGATTCTCGGTTCTGTTAGAGACTTCTAATGAATCAATTTTTAACCTTAGTTCCCCAAGTAATGTCCAAATTCCCGGATTCCCAGCTAATGCTCTGTATCTATTAAAGATTTCACTGGTGTTCTCATGCCAATTAATTTTTCCGTCATTTTTACTTATTTTCGGGGCAAGTGTTACTCCAGAATTTAATTGCGCCACAGGTTTGGAACCGCTCTGGATTATAGCTAGGGATTGAACAGCAAGATCTGCTCCAATATTACTTAACCTTGTAAGCAACAGCTCGGTAGTTTCATATGGTTCAATTGAAACGCTTTTACTTAAATATACTGGTCCAGTATCCATTCCTTTGTCCAGCTTAAATATTGTTATGCCACTTTCTTTGTCAGCAGAAAGAATTGCCCACTGCACCGGAGCTGCTCCTCGCCATCGAGGTAAAGAAGAGAAGTGAACATTTATCCAGCCATGTTTTGGTAAATTTAGTAGTTCTTCTGGAATTATTTGCCCATATGCAATTGTTATAACTATTTCGGGATTCAACGTTGTAATTGAATCTTTAAGGTGATCCCGACCATCTGGCTTTAAGACATTAATACCATTTGACATCCCCCAAGATGCTAGCTCGTTTGGAACTATGTTCATTCCGCGTCCAGTTGCCTTGTCAGGGTTTGTAATCAAACCAATTAACTCATGCTCATTACTACTGGAAAGTAAAGAAATTAGTGGTTTTGAAACATAGGAAGATGAAGCTATTACCACTTTCAATTTACTAAAGACCTAAACCAAAAGTTGAATGCGGTGAAACCTTGATAATTGGAGAACTTCCATCTTTCGCTGCAACTCCGAACCATTCTGATTCACGGATCTCTTTCATAGCAATTTTTCTTTGATCTGATTTCATTCGATCGATAAAAAGTACGCCATTAAGATGATCTGTTTCATGCTGAAGGCATCGAGCCAGTAGTTCAGTGCCTTCGACAATCACTGGTTCGCCATGCATATTGAAACCTTTAGCAACTGCCCTAAATGCTCTTGGGGTTTCATAAACTAAATCTGGAAAAGACAAGCAACCTTCTTCACCCTCTTGCATCTCATCGCTTAGATCAAGCGTTGGGTTAATCAAATGACCGATTGCATCATCTATATCCCAAACAAAAACACGCAATGGAACACCGATCTGTGGTGCGGCCAGTCCGGCACCAGGGGCTGCTTGCATTGTTTGAGTTAAATCTTCAACCAGTTGGCGAAGTTCTTTGTCGAAATCAATTACTGGCGTAGCCGGAGTGACTAGAACGGGATCGCCGAATAATCGAATTGGTTGAATTGCCATAAGTAAATGATACTTCAGAAGGTAGGGCTATAAATCAAAAGGATCAAACCGAATACTAAAAATTTTCCTACGTTTTAAGGCTTGAACCTTAATTACATCATCTAGTAGGTCAACAAGTAGCGAACCCTCAGCCAGTTTAACTCTTATCAATAATTTGCTCTGATAGCTATCGATGGTGATTGGGCCGGTAATCTCGTAAGTTTTATCATTACGCAAATTCTCCGCAAACTTAGAAATCTCAGGCTTATCCCCTACAACAACAGCTACTCGATAAAACGGCGGTAACTTTGCTTTATCTCTGCTGCTTAACTCTGAGGCGGCATTTGCAAGTGAATCTCCCCTAAGTAAGCATTGAACAGAAGGGTGATGATTTGGAAGGGATAAGAATATTTCTGCAGAATTACTAGCCTTACTTAATAGAGAAAACCAGTGAAACTTTGCAAGCTCTTCTGCTCTTAAAGATGGTCGATTAAATATTTTTTCCCCATCAAGCATAACAATGGATGAGTAAACTCCATTTGGTTCAGAGCCAGCAGTTGAAACAACTATATGGCGCCCGCTTGGTACGGAAGAAATTTGTTTATTTCCGGATGAAACTAATATTGCAATCTTGGGAATTGCCCGCCCAATTTCCTCAGCTGTTCTTTCAATTCCTTTAGCAATTACGAATGGACGATTATCTGCACAGAAAGAGCATTTCCAGTTTTTATACTCTGTTTGACACAAATAACATTTCGGAATTTTCTTTGACCCATCGATTTGTAATTTGCCGCCACATTCACAATTTGCAGTATTTCGACATTTAGAGCACAGGAATAGATTTGCATAACCTTTTTCTGATACTGAAACAAGCACATTGCCGTTAGAAATTCCTTTTTTAATGGATGAAACATATGAGTTGCCATTTTCATTGGTTAAGAATCTCTGAGTATTTTTCTGCTTATATAACTTCTTTTCAAGCCAACCTATCTCTATTAGCCGAGCAATCTCCAAGGAGTGCGAAGGTGAGATAAATATTAAAGAAGTGAAATGGTCTCTGAGTAATGTAACATCTCTAGTGTTCCAGCCTGGAGAGTGCAACTCGTAATGCGAACTATCTAAATCTGATAAAACAATTACTGTGGCATTTTTTTCAAGCGGAGCAAACACTCCGCTTCTAGTACTTATTATTACTTTTGGAGTCATATACCGAGTTTTCAAAAAATTTCGATAGCGAAAGCTTTTACTTAAATGTGAACCAAGTTCAATGATTTGATCGCCGAAGTGGTTGGCAAGTACTGCCGAAAGCGTAGAAATATCCTTTTCGTCTGGGACGATCAGCAAGATTTGGCTAACCTGTGCCCTTAATTTAACAATTTCTAAAAGAAACCAATTTGGATCGGTCGCAATAGGAAAATTAATGCCCCACTTAAGTCTTTGTTTACTAAGCAATTGTCCAAAATCTGCCCTACCAATTAACTCTCGTAGTTCTGGAGAATCAAATGAACTTGATTCATTTGTTGAAGCAGCAGAATTAATTAGTTTTTCTTCTTTAGCAACCCTACTTGGAACAGCCGAATTCAATACAGTCCAAAAACTGCCGCCGAAACGATTTCTAACCATCTCTATATGACTGATTACTGTTTCACTCACCATCCCACTTGGGGAGGTTAGGTCAAGTATCGGTTTTAACTTCTGAGTTTGATCACTTTTATCTTTTCGTCCAACAACTAAACCTTCAGCTTTTCCAGAACCGAATTCAACTAAAACTTTAGTTCCAGTGACTGCACTCTCATCAAAGATCTCTGGCACTAAATAGTCGTAAATTCCCTCCAAGCTAGAGACTGGAGTATCAACTAAAACTGAGGCTATTGGTAAATTCTTTGAAACATTAGGTAACTTTTGGGGTGCTTTTGCGACTGATTGCCGTTTTAATTTAAGTGGAGCAGCCACTGTTTATTTAACTAGAGCCTTTAGCGCATTTGCTCGGTCAGTTTTTTCCCAAGAAAAATCGGGTAACTCCCTACCAAAATGACCATACGCGGCAGTTTTTGCATAAATTGGACGCAAAAGATTAAGGTCGCGAATGATTGCAGCTGGTCTTAAATCAAAAACCTCTTTTACTGCGTCACTTATCATATTTAAATCAAATTTTTCAGTTCCAAATGTTTCGATAAACAAACCTACTGGCTGCGCCTTACCAATTGCATAAGCAACTTGAACTTCACAACGGTCAGCAAGTCCGGCAGCGACGACATTTTTTGCTACCCAGCGCATTGCGTAAGCTGCTGAACGATCAACCTTTGATGGATCTTTACCAGAAAAGGCACCCCCACCATGGCGAGCCATTCCTCCGTATGTGTCTACAATAATTTTTCGCCCAGTCAAACCAGCATCTCCCATTGGCCCACCGATAACAAATCGGCCAGTTGGATTTATCAACAATTTAACATTAGAAACATCGATTTTAAGGTCTTTGATTATTGGATCAATTACAAATTTCTTTATCTCGGGAGCTAATTTTTTTTCTAAATCAACATCAGGTGAATGCTGAGAAGAAATAACAACCGTATTAAGTGCGACCGCATTATCACCTTGGTATTCAATTGTTACTTGAGTTTTACCATCTGGTCTTAAATAAGGTAGCACTCCATCTTTTCTAACTTTAGTAAGTTGCTGGGCTAATTTATGAGCTAGTGAAATTGGCAGCGGCATTAACTCTGGTGTGTCATTGCAGGCGTATCCAAACATTAATCCTTGATCACCAGCTCCTTGAAGGTCTAATGGATCATTTGAAGATGAGACTCTGCTTTCAAAAGCATCATTCACGCCTTGAGCAATATCTTGGGATTGTTGGCCAATAGAAATCGATACTCCGCAGCTGTTCCCATCAAAACCTTTATCTGAAGAGTCATAGCCGATTTCAAGAACAGTGTCGCGAACAATATTCATTACATCTGCATAGCCATCAGTTGTTACTTCACCAGCAACGTGAACCTGACCGGTAGTAATTAAAGTTTCAACCGCAACCCGGCTCTTTGTATCTTGTGAAAGTAAAGAATCTAAAATTGCATCTGAAATCTGGTCTGCGATCTTATCTGGGTGACCTTCAGTTACTGACTCAGAGGTAAAAAGTCGATTTTTCATGGGCTTAACCTAACTTACTTACTAATTGATCCAGCAATATATCTGAAAGTGTGTCTTTGGATATTTCTGGTACTTTGATCACATTCTTCTGATTATCAATGATTAGACCCTCGGTTTTGTCGCTTCCGAAGATTGCACCACCAGAAACATTATTTACATAAATAATATCTAGTGATTTGCTAGCTAATTTAGCAAAGCCACTTTGCTCAAGTGCTAATTCATTGCTATTTGTTTCGGCTGCAAAACCAACAATAACTTGACCTATTTTTTTACTTTGAGATAGAGATTTCAAAATATCAGGATTTTTGTCTAACTCAACTGTACCGAGTGATTCTTTCTTTATTTTTATATCTGAATAATTTAAAACTTTGGCATCTGCTACAGCGGCACTCATTATTAGTGCGTCACAATGCGGAAATTCAACTGCCAAAACCGCTGCCATCTGCTCAGCTGTTTCAACTGCCGTAGTTGTAATTCCTTCAATGATCGGTAGATCAGTATTTGCAGTTACTAAATGAACCTGTGCTCCCCGGCTTGCTGCCGCCATTGCCAAGGCAAAACCCTGTTTACCAGATGATCTATTTCCAATAAATCTAATTGGATCGATTGGCTCTCTAGTTCCTCCAGCAGTAATTAATATTCGCTTACCGGATAAATCAGCACTTTGCTTAACTGTTTTATTGATTGCTTCAATAATTTTAATGGTTTCTGGATATCTACCAACACCAAAATCTGATCCAGTCATACGACCCTCATCTGGCTCAACCACTAAGAACCCGCGTTCCTTCAAAACTTTAACATTTTCTACTGTTGCAGCATTGCTCCACATTTCTGGGTGCATAGCCGGCACTAATATCTTTGGTGAAGTAGATGCCAAAACAATATTTGTTAGCAGATCGTCAGCTCTACCAGATGCCAACTTTGCCAATAAATCAGCAGTAGTGGGAGCTATAACAATTAAGTCGCTCTCTTTAGCAAGTGAAATATGTGGAACATTTGTAACATCTGACCAAAGATCTGTAACTACATTGCGGCCAGACAAAGCTTCCCAAGTTGCTTTACCAACAAAGTTTAGGCTTGCAGCAGTTGGAACAACATCAACAATAAAACCTTCATCCTGCAAACGACGCAGCAGATCGCATGATTTATAAGCCGAAATACCTCCGGCTACACCAAGTAGGAGCTTGCGACCACGGGGAAACATGGGCAGTAAATTAGCTGGCTGAATCAGCTGGCTTTGGTTCCAAGTTTTCGATCGTTAACAAGCCTTCATTAATTTCCCGAAGTGCGATTGATAATGGTTTCTCATGAACATAGGTCTCAACAAGTGGGCCAACATATTCAAGTAAGCCTTCGCCAAGTTGTGAGTAGTAAGCATTAATTTGACGAGCACGCTTTGCTGCATAAAGTACCAAGCTGTATTTTGATCCAGCTTTTTCAAGCAGTGCATCAATTGGTGGGTTAGTAATACCGTCTAGTGCTTGATTGGTCATAGAAATGCCCCTTTAAATTTTGATGATTTAGCGAAGGGCTAAAGATACCAGTTCAGCCACTGATTGCTCTACCTGATGGTTAATCACTACATGATCAAACTCAGAGGCCGCTTGTAGCTCTTCCTTTGCCCGATCTAAGCGGGCTTGGGTGGAGTGCTCAGATTCAGTGCCTCTATTTATCAACCTTGAAGTCAATTCCTCCCAGGAAGGCGGTTCAATAAAGACCAAAATTGCACTCTTTTTGTTTGTTCTAACCTGACGCGCGCCATTTAATTCAATCTCTAAAATTACATTCTTACCATCCAATAATGCATCCTCAACTGCTTGTTGTGGTGTTCCATACTTCGCTCCAGCAAAACTAGCCCACTCTAGAAATTCATTCTTTTTAATCATTTCATCAAATTTTTCATCGCTTACAAAGTGATAGTCAACTCCATCAACCTCACCAGTGCGCATTTTTCTTGTTGTAGCAGAAATTGAAATCCAAAAACGATCATCGCTTCTTAATTTATTGGTTATTGTACTTTTACCTACACCGCTTGGTCCGGAAACAACAAGTAGCTTTCCACTTTTACGAGAGTTTTTCATCAGTAGAAACTCCTGCCTTAGTAGGTCTAGCTGTCGATGCCCAACACCACCAATTCTACGTGATGGTGAGATACCGGTTCTTTCCATAATCACATCAGCCCTGGACTGGCCGATACCCGGCACTGATTGCAGTAGATCAATTAATTTCATACGGGCGATGGCTTTGCGCTCATCTTTAAAAAGGTCAAAGAAATAAATCTCACCCAGTGCAACCTGTTCTTTGACTCTTGCTCGTTCCTGTCTGGCGATTACAGCTTTGAGTCCAGCTTTTCTCCGTGAACGCCGGCTTAATCTAGGAGGCAACATATCAGCCAAGGGTACTGGCGATTTGTTCAATCTTTTTTCGCATATTTAAATCAGAGCCATCCCACAGCGAGGTAATTGATCTGCCAATCACAACCAGATCAGCTCCAGCAGATATTGCTTGGCTAGGTGACATTATTCGTGCTTGGTCACCAGCAGCATCACCTTCAACTCTTACTCCAGGCGTTATCAAGGTGGCAGTAGTAGATAAAATGCGCAGCGCGCCTACTTCGAATGGAGAACAAACTAAAGATGTTGCCCCAGATGAAATTGCCATCTGTGCCCAGCTCTTTGTTGTTTCTTCAATACTGTTTTTTTGGCCCATAGCAGCAAAATCAGGCTCTGAAAAAGATGTTAAAACTGTAACTGCAGTTATTGACCCGTTAGGCAGTGCATCTACAGCCGCCTTAATCATTTTATTGCCACCAGCAGCGTGGACAGTTAAAAACTTTGGCGATAAAGATGACACAGATTCCACTGCTCCTTTTACGGTATTTGGAATGTCATATAACTTAAGGTCAAGAAATAATTCAAAATCACTCTCATCTCTTAGCCTTTCAATACCTTGTGCGCCATGACGTAAGTAAAACTCCAGCCCAATCTTGAAATGACTTATTGATTCCCTAGAAGCTTTAATCCAACTGGCGGCTTGGGCAACTTCCTTTGTGTCGAGTGCGAGAATTATTGGTAGTTTCACTAGATACCTCGATGAGCAAAACCGATTGCATCTCGAAAATCATTAAAACCATTTTTAGTGAGCAATTGCGATAGCTCATCTTTAATTTGCATAGCTGCATTTGGATTACCAAAAGTAGCAGTTCCAACAGATACAGCACTTGCTCCAGCAAGGATTAATTCAAATGCATCTCTACCACTTGCCACGCCACCCATGCCAACAATTGGTGTATTAGGAAAAGCCTGATGAACCTGATAAATCGCTCTAACTGCAACTGGTCTGATTGCAGGTCCAGATAATCCCCCAGTTTTACCAGCTAATTTTGGCCTCATTGAATTTGTATCGATCACCATTCCTAAAAGTGTATTAATTAATGCCAAACCATCAACACCTGCATTTATCACAGCGCTAGCAATCTCAACTATGTCAGTAACATCCGGAGATAACTTCGCAATTATTGGAAGTTCTCCGCCAATATTTCGCCTTACCGATTCAATAACTGCAACAGCAGTATCTGGATGACAAGCAAATACTTGACCACGATTTTCAACATTTGGGCAAGAGATATTTACCTCAACTGCGCTAATCCCAGTGAGTGCTCGCAATCTTCGCGCTAGCACGCCATACTCGTCAACCGTTTCACCAGCAATTGAAATAATTATCTTCGCTTGTTGTTCAATCAACCAAGGAATATCTTTCTCCAAAAATGTATCAATACCTGGGCCTTGCAAGCCGATTGAATTAAGCATGCCACTTGGCGTTTCAGCCATTCTGGGTGTTGCTCTACCAGTACGAGGCTTAGTCATAATTGATTTAGTTACTACCGCGCCAAGAGAACTTAATGGAAAAAACTGCGAGAGCTCTTGCCCCGAACTTGCGCAACCACTTGCGGTAAAAATGGGGTTAGAGAATCTTTTGCTACCAATTTTTGTGGAGAAATCTAATGCGCTCATATCTATAACGCATCCAAAACAGTTTTACGATCCCAAATAATTTCTGAGCCATCCATTACAGGTCCATCAATACAGGTGCGGACCATCTTTATGCCATCCTCATGCTTGATTGGTACAACACAAGTCATGCAAACCCCAATTCCACAAGCCATTGCCTCTTCAACTGCGCATTGATGAGCAAGATCAAATTCATCAGCAATCTTCGCAATTGCTGAAAGCATGCCCATTGGCCCGCAAGAGTAAATTACTTCAGTTCCAAACTCACGGATTAACCTTGGAATAGCTTCGCTAATCTGTCCATGAATGCCAGCAGTGCCATCATCAGTCGTTAAAGTCAGAGAAGAAACACTTCGCTTGCCTTCAAGGGGTGCGTAAATTTTATTTGCAGTGCTTGCTCCAAGCACCATATCCACTCGACAACCACGATTTTTTAGTAGCTCTGCAAGTGCAAAAAGTGGCGCTGAACCATAGCCACCACCAATTAACATTGTGTTTGCATTTGTTGTAGGTATTCCAAATGCAGTTCCAAGTGGACCAATTAAATCCACGAATTCACCAACATTCCTGGCACACAACCACTTACTACCTTCGCCATGCGGTGCAACTACTAACTCAATGCTGCCCCCCATTGGTCCTTTATCAATTGCACGATAAATCGCAAAAGCTCTTCGTAAAATTAATGCTGACTGGCTTCCACCAACTGAAATTGCCACGAAGTTTCCAGGTCGCGAATGGGCTGCCATATCTGCAACTGCGAAAACCATATGGTGATATGGCCCTACTTTTTTATTACTAATAACCTCTGCATTTATTTGAGTTGCGTGCTTATTTATCTTCTGTGGAATCATTACTTCATCCACTCTTGTAATGATTTGATACCAAAATCATCATTTTGTAAGGCAGATATTCCAGCAACAGCAGCTTTAAAGCCTGGGATAGTCGTTATGCATGAAACAGATCTTGATACTGCAGCTGTTCTGATTAGAAAACCATCATGACGTGAGCCTCTACCTAGTGGTGTATTTATTACTAATTGAACTAGTCCCTTGGTAATAACATCATTTGCTGACAGCTGGTCTGAATTATTATCTGAATTTTTTCTCACTAGTTCTGATGGTACGCCTTTTTCAGAAAGAAATGCATTTGTGCCAGAGGTGCTATAAATCTTAAAACCTAAATTGTGCAAATCTCGTGCTGCTCGCCAGCCAGGTTCTTTATCCCGCTCTGATAGCGATATAAACACTGCACCAGACTTTGGTAGCGGACCAAATGCTGCAGTCTGACTCTTTGCAAAAGCTAATCCAAAGTTACTTGCAATGCCCATTACTTCACCAGTTGATTTCATTTCAGGTCCAAGCACAGTATCTATGCCAGTTCCATCAACTCTTCTAAAGCGGTTAAATGGCAATACTGCTTCCTTTACTGAGACACCATTGGCATGGCCGTCACCTGACTTAGGCAAAATATTGCTAATTCTTAACTCTGCTATCGAAATACCAGTAGATATCAGTGCAGCTGCCTTTGCTAATTGAACCCCAGTTGCCTTCGCGACAAACGGAACAGTTCTAGATGCGCGAGGGTTAGCCTCTAGTACATAAAGCTTTTGTGGACTTCCGCTGATTGCAAATTGAATATTAATCAGGCCTAGCACGCCAACATCTTTAGCGATCTTCTCAGTAGCCTCTCTAATTTGTATTAAAAGTTCCTTTTGAAGTGAGATGCTTGGAAGAACGCAAGCTGAGTCACCGGAGTGAATTCCAGCCTCTTCAATGTGTTCCATAACTCCAGCTAAGTAAAGTTCGCTGCCGTCATATAGTGCATCCACATCAATCTCAATTGCATCATCTAAAAACTTGTCAATTAATACTGGATGATTTGGTGTAACTGCAGTTGCAGCTTCAATAAATCCTCTTAGCGACTCTTCATCATAAACAATCTCCATACCTCTACCACCCAATACATAAGACGGTCTTACCAAAACTGGATAGCCAATACCGTTTGCAATCTGGGCAGCCTCTTCATAAGAGTTCGCCATTCCATATTTAGGCGCTAAAAGATTATTATTTTTTAATATTTCACCAAATGCTCCACGTTCTTCAGCCAAGTCAATTGCATCTGGCGATGTGCCGAGAATTTTTACCCCAGCCTCCATTAATCCTCTTGCTAAGCCAAGTGGAGTTTGCCCTCCTAATTGAGCGATCACACCCTTAACCGGCCCAGCTGCCGTTTCGGCAGCAATAATTTCCAATACATCTTCAAGAGTTAATGGCTCAAAATAAAGTCGATCTGAAGTGTCATAATCTGTCGAAACTGTCTCAGGATTACAATTAATCATAATTGTTTCGTATCCAGCTTTACGTAACGCAAATGATGCGTGAACACATGAGTAATCAAATTCAATTCCTTGGCCAATTCGGTTAGGCCCACTTCCCAAAATAATCACTGCTTCTTTAGTACGAGGAAGAACTTCGCTCTCCTCATCATAAGCTGAGTAGTAATAAGGAGTAAGTGCGGCAAATTCACCTGCACAGGTGTCAACAGTTTTATAAACTGGGTGCAGACTAAAACCAACTCGAGATTGTTTGATTTGAGCTTCCGAGACATTTCTTAAACTAGCGATCTGTAAATCTGAAAAACCCATCATCTTTGAGGATTTAAGCAGATCTTTAGTTAGCTCTCCGGAGTTCGCAATTAGATTTGCTTGAAGATTAATTAAATTGATTTGCTCTAAAAACCATGGATCAATTTTAGTTGCCTCAAATACCTCTTTAACTGTTGCGCCTAGATGCATCGCTAATTGAACTTGTTGCAATCTAAATTCAGTTGGGGTGCGCATCTTCTCCAATAAATCAGAGAGATTTCCATCCTTCCAACTAAAACTTGCGCCATTTTTTTCCAAAGAACGAAGCGCTTTTTGTAAGGCTTCCGGAAAACTACGACCAATTGCCATCGCTTCTCCAACACTTTTCATTGTGGTAGTTAGCCTTGGGTCAGCCTCAGCAAATTTTTCGAAAGCAAATCTTGGAACCTTAACAACAACATAATCTAATGAAGGCTCAAATGAGGCTGGGGTTGATTTTGTAATGTCGTTTTCAATCTCATCTAATGTGTAGCCAATTGCAAGCTTTGTAGCAATCTTTGCAATTGGAAATCCAGTTGCTTTTGAGGCAAGGGCTGATGATCTTGAAACTCTTGGGTTCATTTCGATAACAATTATTCGACCATCGGCTGGATTTACTGCAAATTGGATATTGCACCCACCGGTTGCTACCCCAACTTCTCTGATAATTAAAATTGATAGATCGCGTAACCTTTGGTACTCAACATCGGTAAGTGTCATGGCAGGTGCGACTGTTATTGAGTCTCCTGTGTGGACACCCATTGGATCTATATTCTCAATGCTACAAACAATTACAACATTGTCCTTGTGATCGCGCATAACTTCGAGCTCATACTCTTTCCAACCAATTATTGACTCTTCAAGTAGAACTTCAGTAGTTGGACTATGTCGCAACCCTGCACCAGCAATTTGATGAAGATCAGATTCGTTGTATGCAATTCCAGATCCAAGTCCTCCCATAGTGAATGAGGGGCGAACAACTACTGGATATTTAAGTTCTTTAACAGCAGCTAAGCAATCATCCATGGAGTGACAAATTTTTGATTTAGCCGACTCTCCCCCAATAGTTTCTACAATTTTCTTAAATACTTCTCTATCTTCACCACGTTTAATTGCCTCGACATCAGCGCCTATTAACTTGGTTCCATATTTCTCAAATGACCCACGCTCATATAAGGCCATTGCGGCGTTCAGAGCAGTTTGCCCGCCAAGTGTGGCTAAAACTGCACTAGGTTTTTCTTTTTCTAATATTTTCTCAATTACTTCAGGTGTGATCGGTTCGATATATGTCGCATCTGCAAACTCTGGATCAGTCATAATTGTTGCTGGGTTAGAGTTGATTAAAATAACCCTGATTCCTTCACTTCGTAGTACCCGACAAGCTTGTGT
>ERZ1022815.9-NODE-9-length-18753-cov-7.072949_pt1 | contig 18753 bp, 20 predicted proteins | sample MGYA00521087_ERZ1022815 | MGnify/ENA primary metagenome ERZ1022815 (study PRJEB33162, sample SAMN09633289) | freshwater metagenome | isolation source: freshwater | place: Canada:Alberta | collected 2017-07 | study: EMG produced TPA metagenomics assembly of the... | reverse complement strand
GCAACTCGCTTAATCGCTCAATGGGCCGAACTTAGTCAGAAATTGGGCGCTTAGCACGTCGCTTTTTTGACGGGAAATTTCTCAATTCTTCAAAGGTTGATACTTCATGACCAGCGAGCCTTTCAATAATTCCATGCAATACATCAACCGTGGCTAGTGCATCATCTAGCGCGCGGTGGTTTGGCGATGTTGCTGTATTGAAAAACTCTGCAAGAGTTCCAAGTTTGCAGTTAACAACTTCATCTCTATCTAAAACAGCTCGCGCTAGACGGGCAGTATCGACTGTTAAATAGTTGGGCCAGTCATACTCGTGGACAAGGGCAGCAGCCTTTAGAAAACTCATGTCAAAGGGGGAGTTATGTGCGACTAAAACAGTTTCATCTGGCGAACCCAGAAATTGAAATAGTGTCGGAAGTACTTCATCGATAAATGGCGCAGATAACAACATGTCATCGGTGATGCCAGTTAATTGGGTGATGAAAGGGGGTAATGAGTGTCCGGGGTCAACAAAGCTTTGAAATGTCCCGAGAACAACACCTCCGCGAACCTTTACAACACCTATTTCTGTAATACCGGCGCCTGATTTAGGAGAGCCACCAGATGTTTCTAGATCGATCACAGCAAAGGTGGTGTCCGAAAGAAGAGTCTCACCAATGTTCACCATGTGGGCGATCGTATGTCATTGAACTGACAACAGTCAGGCCATAGTATTTTCGCATGGCAGTTGAAGGAGCACCGGCAGGATGGATGCAGGATTGGTCTGCAATTGGTTCAGGTAAGAATGCCCATGTTGGCGTGCTTCTTGTTCATGGATTTACCGGAGCGCCACCGTCAATGCGTCCATGGGGCGAGTTTTTACATTCCAAGGGTTACACAGTGCGAGTACCACTATTGCCTGGACATGGAACTACACCTGAAGATTTGAACGAAGTTAAGTGGCAAGAGTGGCCAGCCAAGGTCACGAATGAACTCAGGGAACTTCAAAAGAGCTGCGATACAATTTTTCTGGTCGGTCTATCGATGGGCGGCGGCACAGTGCTAAATGTTGCCGAATCAAATAATGATGTAATCAAGGGAATCATTCTGGTTAATCCGTGGATTCATCTCAAAGGAATGTCCGTCGAACTTGCATACTTGATTTCATGTTTTCGAAAGATGCGGGCCAGCGTCGGAAATGACATTAAGCGCCCAGGAATTACAGAGTTTGGTTATGACGCCACGCCAATCAAAGGCGTTTATGAAGCGCTCAAGATGCTTCGAGACACACGAAAAAACCTTGGTTCGATAACTGCTCCTGTTCAGCTCTTTCACTCCGTTGAAGATCACACTTTGCCGGTGTCCAATACTGAAATTATTTTGGATGAGATTGGGTCAAAAAATAAAACTCGTATTGAATTGGTAAATAGTTACCACGTTGCAACCTTGGATTATGACCAAGAACTAATTTTCCAAAACAGCGTTACCTTTATAGAAGGATTGAGTTCTTAAAGTCCTGGCCGTATAAATCGTGGCCTAGTTAGAAATTTGTTCCTTCAAGAAGGTAATTGCTTGCAATGCGTTCCAGCCTGTTGGGTACTTATCGCGCATTGCGCGTGGCCCTTCAAGGTCGGATCCAAATGTCAGCAGTGAAATCTCGGTCCTGCCATCAGGTCGCACTTGCCCTAGCCCGATATCTGCCATGAGTGCATTGCACAGACATTTTGAACCTTGAGCTTGATCTACTTGCCCGTTCTTGAACTCATAATTATCAAGGGGTTCTGCGGGGCAGCGATATCCGATGCCGCCCTTTTCACGCTGATACATCGTTCGTAAATATCCAAGATCGCAAATTCGTGTGCGCTCTTTATAGAGGTTGTCATTAGAGAGAGTTTGGTTGTTCTGGATAACTTTGAATGGAAACCCAGTTGGAGATGCACTTGCATCTGTCAGAACACGCATGTTCGGATCAGCAAGAGAGTTAAGAACAGCCGATCTATTTTCTTGAGTAAATCCCGATTCGTTAGAAAGTGCGAAAACAGAACCTACTTGAACGCCCTTGGCACCATGGGCCAATGCTTCGACAACCTTTGCTGGGGTTGCAAAACCGCCTGCTAGCCAAAATGGAGAACCAGATGCCAGTATCTTTTCAAGGTTAGGAATATCTAGATCGTTGTATATCGCCTCGCCATTTTCATCGATTGCATTCTTTGCTCGAGGGGGAGCGTTGTGCCCACCTGCAACGTGATACTCAATAACGAAACCATCTGGTTTAGTTTCTTCATCCTTATTCAAATACGCAACAAGAGCGTGTGAAGAAACTATTGCCAGGAACAGCGGACGCTTAATCGGAAAGTTCTCGATACCTAGGGTTGTTGGATCAAAATTCAAATAATGCCTATCTTTCGTTTCTGCTACTTCTACCTTCATTGCAACTTTGTTACCCACTGAAATCTCATTGAGGAGATGTGGAATTTGGGCTGGAATGCCGGCACCAATCAAAATGTAATCAACATCGGCCAGCATTGCACCATAGAGCTGGGCAGGAATTGCTAGCTGGATCTTTTCCAAGATATTCATTCCAACAAGGCCGTTGTGGCCCTCTTTTGCTAGCCACACTTCTACAAAACTAGAAACAGCTAAAAGATTGTTAGAGAAAAGATTTCCCTTAATGCTTAACTTTGGCACATCTAAATAAGGCTTATCTGCAGCGCGACCACCTTCAACAAAGAAGCGGTCCATAATTTCAGCAATCGTTGCTTGGTTGGGAAAGTGAGACATTGCTCTGCGAATATCACCTGATGGGTCTCCATCTTGTAAGCGACGAGCTACAACTGAATCAATGGCAGTGCCTGAGATAACTCCAAGCTCACCTGCCATTGCAACCTGCTTTGCTAGCTGCCAAGAAGAGACGGCAATACCCATGCCACCTTGAATGATGGTCGGGTATTTGACATCTGTCTGCATGTATCAACTGTAAAGATCAAAGAGGTGAACTCGCGAGTAGGCATTGCAAACATGCGGGTTAGATTCAGATAGTGTGAGGGATATCTACTCAACAAGGCTATGTATCTAAGTGGACCGTACTGGGATCGAACCAGTGACCCCCACAATGTCAATGTGGTGCTCTACCGCTGAGCCAACGATCCTTAGGTGGATGAACTATACAACAGGGGATTATCGGGCGTAATCATCCTCAATACGCTCAATATCATCTTCACCAAAGTATGTGCCGGTTTGAATCTCAACGAAGACCAACTCCTCAGTGCCGCTATTTCCAATGCGATGGAGTTGACCCATTTGGACAGTGACGGTTTCACCTGGAAGTTTTGTAAAAGTTTCACCATCTAAAACAACAGTTGCAACACCCGAAACAATGAACCAATGTTCACGACGTTTTTGGTGGCGTTGATATGAAAGACGAGTTCCTGGCTTTACATAGATGCACTTAACTTTATGCAGATCACTTTCCTGCAGAACTTCATAACGACCCCAAGGTCGAGTTGAATCATCTGCTGACATCGCGCCTCCGTTATGTGTAGAGCGAACTCTTTGACAAATAATGGAGGTCGGGACGGGATTTGAACCCGTGTAGAGGGATTTGCAGTCCCTTGCCTCGCCTCTCGGCCACCCGACCATAGAAATATCGCCGTTAGATTTAATTCTCAAGAGAGTCAAATCTAAACGGCGAATATCAGAGCGGACGACCGGGTTCGAACCGGCGACCTGAACCTTGGCAAGGTTCCGCGCTACCAACTGCGCTACGTCCGCGAGGAGGGTAAATCTATCGCAGGAGAGGCGTAAGCGCCAAAGTGAGGTTGATTGGTTAGCGTTAGCCCGTGCCATATGCGGAAAAATCTTCACTGTTTTGGATGGGCGGCAGGCTTGCCACCGATCTGATTGAAGTTTCGCACGACCCAGTCTGTTTAGAAGACGGCGGTTTTTGGGCGGTATCAACAACATTTGAAAATGAGTTCACGGCTGCAAAATTTGGAACAGTAATTGATGCACCTTTTCCGACAACTTCATGGATTCCAATGCAGGGCTCCTGGAGTTCATCGCTTAATGCCGATGAATACATTGAGTATGTAGAGCGCATCAGAGAGGCAGTAGCAGATGGTTGGGTTTATCAAGTAAATGCCTGTCGACGATTAACTCATCACGACGATGGTCAATCATTGCGTGGTCTTTTCTCTGAAATCCTAAAGAACAACCCAGCGCCGTGGGCTTGCTACTTCGAAGTTCCGGGAGTAATGATTGCATCGGCCTCACCTGAGCTATTCCTCAGTAGAGATGGTTCAACCGTTAAAAGTTCGCCGATTAAAGGAACACTGCCCACAAACTCACAACAATTCGGCGCAAAAGATCAAGCAGAAAATGTCATGATCGTAGATTTGATGCGCAATGACTTCGGACAAATCTGCAAGAGCGGGACCGTTGAAGTGCCACGCCTTCTTTCAAGTGAGGAACATCCAGGCTTGCAACATCTGGTCTCTGATGTGCAGGGACAATTATTAGAAGGCATTTCATGGGCACAAATCCTTACCGCACTGTCTCCTCCAGGTTCTGTAAGCGGGGCACCGAAGTCATCAGCGACACGAGTTATTAGTGAGAATGAAATAGCACGAGGTCCATATTGCGGGGCACTTGGTTGGATACAAGGTGATCAAGCGGCACTCTCTGTTGCAATACGCATTTTCTGGAAAGATACGCAGATTAATTTTGGAACTGGCGCAGGAATCACCTGGTCTAGTGATGCGCGGGCAGAGTGGGAAGAAACCCAACTAAAAGCAAAGCGACTGATCTCAATTGCCGGGGGAGAGCTACAGTGAAAGTAATTGTTAATGGCTCCTTGGTTCCAATTGAGCAATCACAGTGCAATAGGCAAGGTTGGCTAGAAGGTGCCGGAATTTTCGAAACTATAAAGACGGTAGATGCAAAAGCATGGGCGCTATCTCGCCATATGCGCAGAGCGGTAAATAGCGCGCGCAGACAAAACATTAAATTGCCTAGCGAGGAACTTGTGCGGGAATCTATTGCGACGCTCCTACTTACTGAACCTCATCCCGCTGGCCTTTTGAGGGTCTCTTTTGGTGCAGATGGTAATTGGGCCGCGGTTCATCTTTCTTACGCCGAAGTAAAAACAGCCGCCAAAGTTGGATCGCACCCCATTGCTCTAGTGATGGAAGGCGTTCCTGTTAAGAGCTATCCATACAACCATCGATTAGAAATACTTGAGCTTGCTCGAACCAATGGATTCGATGAAGCGTTAGTAACAAGCTCTACTGGAAAAATTTGTGAAGGTTCAGTCACTAATGTGCTTCTAAGAATCGCGGGCAAATGGTGCACCCCGCCGCTTTCTGATGGCGTGCTCCCTGGCGTAATGCGCGCTTTAGTGATTGAAAACTGTGGTGTCATGGTTCGCTCGATCGAGGTATCTGAAATTGTCGAGATTGAATCTGGTTTTTTGTTAAGTAGCCTACGAATAGCTCAGCCAATAGCATCGATAGATGGTCGAGAATTATCCCAATCACATGAATTTCGGGATGAAATAGAAGCGATGGCGCTTAGGACTTCGGTAGGCTAAGAACATGTCCCAGATATCGATCACAGTTGATGGCGCGAAAGTTGAAGTAGAAGCCGAACAACGCCCGACCCATATCTTCGCCGAGAACAAAGAAATTGTTGTGTGCAAGGTAAATGGAGTCCTGAAGGATTTGTGGACTGATCTAGTTGATGGCGATGTTGTTGAATCCGTTCTGATTTCTTCACCTACTGGCCTTGAAGTATTGAGACACTCGACAGCTCACGTTATGGCTCAAGCGGTTCAGGAGGTTTATGCAAACACCCGACTTGGCATAGGCCCACCTATTAAAGATGGTTTCTATTACGACTTTGATCCAGAGAACACATTTAATCCAGATGATTTAACGAAGATTGAAAGCGCGATGCGCAAAATTATTAAAGAAGGGCAGCGTTTCAAGCGCCGGGTAACAACAGAAGCTGATGCACTGAAAGAGTTGGCGCATGAGCCTTATAAGTGTGAACTAATTGGTATCAAAGGTCCTGCTGGTGAAGAAGCATCTGTTGAGGTAGGCGGTGCTGAGTTAACTATTTATGACAACTTAGGTAGAGATGGAAATCCGGTGTGGAGTGATCTGTGTCGTGGGCCCCACTTGCCATCGACCAAACACATTCCGGCTTTCAAACTCATGCGAACTGCGGCTGCATATTGGCGCGGCTCTGAAAAGAATCCGATGCTGCAGCGCATTTATGGAACTGCATGGCCGTCACAAGATGAGCTCAATGCTTATTTGGAACTTTTGGCAGAAGCCGAAAAGCGTGACCATCGTCGCTTAGGCACTGAATTGGATCTGTTCTCTTTCCCCGAAGAAATTGGGTCAGGACTTGCTGTGTTTCACCCAAAGGGCGGCATTGTGCGCCGTGCGATGGAGGATTACTCACGCATTCGACATGAAGAAGAGGGATATGAGTTTGTGTACTCACCTCACTTGACCAAGGCTGCTTTGTTTGAAACCTCTGGTCACTTGCAGTGGTATGCCGATGGAATGTATCCACCAATGATTTTGGATGAGGAATACAACGAAGACGGAACGGTCAAGCGTGCTGGACAGCAGTACTACATGAAGCCTATGAACTGCCCATTCCACAATCTTATTTATAGGTCTCGTGGCCGTTCCTATCGTGAGCTGCCTTTGCGTCTGTTTGAGTTTGGAACTGTCTATCGTTACGAAAAGTCTGGCGTATTGCACGGAATCACACGTGCCCGCGGATTTACACAAGATGATGCACATATTTATTGCACCAAAGAACAGATGGTTGGCGAGTTAGATTCTTTGCTCACCTTCGTTCTTAACCTCTTGCGCGATTACGGTTTGAATGATTTCTATCTAGAACTCTCCACAAAGAACCCAGAAAAGTTTGTTGGAGACGATTCTGATTGGGCCGAAGCGACAGAGGCCCTGCGCAAGGCTGCTACTGCCCAAAATCTTGAACTAGTTTTGGATGAAGGTGGCGCTGCGTTTTATGGTCCAAAAATTTCTGTTCAGGCTAAAGATGCAATTGGTCGAACCTGGCAGATGTCTACGATTCAAGTTGATTTCCAACTACCTCAACGTTTTGAATTGGAGTACTCAGCCACAGATGGAACTCGCCAACGTCCGGTCATGATTCACCGTGCCTTGTTTGGTTCGATCGAACGTTTCTTTGGTGTCTTAACCGAGCACTACAGCGGAGCGTTTCCACCGTGGCTTGCACCTGTTCAAGCAATTGGAATTCCAGTGGCAGACACATTTGCTGATTACCTGGGTGATGTTATCCAGCAGATGCGAAAGGCGGGCATTCGCGCTGAGCTTGATTCATCTGATGATCGTATGCAAAAGAAGGTTCGAAACGCTCAAATGCAAAAGATTCCATTTATGGTGATTGCTGGCGAAGAGGATCAAAAGGCCGGGGCAGTTTCTTTCCGCTATCGAAATGGGGAGCAGAAAAACGGTATTCCTATCAACGATGCAATTGCCGAAATCAAAAAGGTAGTTCAGGAACGTACTCAGGTTTAAGAAGTGAGTAATTCAATCGATGGCGCAGGAATGCCCGATGGATGGCAGCGTCTTTGGGCCCCACATCGCTTGGAGTATTTACGTGGGGAAAATCGTCCTTTAGAAGGAAATGATGTGACGTGCCCGTTTTGTCGTATCCCAACACTGCACGATGAAGAAGGTTTGATTGTTCATCGTGGCACGTCGGCTTATGTCGTCATGAATCTCTATCCATATAACCCGGGCCATCTTTTGATTTGCGCCTATCGACATGTTCCAGACTTAACTGATCTCACTGAGCAGGAACGAAATGAGATTGGTGAATTAACTGCCCATGCGATGAAAACTATTCGTACTGTTTCAAACCCCGAAGGCTTTAACTTGGGTATGAATCAAGGCGCGATTTCTGGGGCTGGGGTTGCAGACCATATACATCAGCATGTGGTTCCACGTTGGGGAGGCGATGCAAACTTTATGCCGATTATTGGTAAGACAAAGGTTCTCCCACAGTTACTTACATTGACCCGTTCCGAAATTGCTGCTGCCTGGTAACTACGCAACTAATTTTTTAATAAAACTTTCCACAATATCAACACCTATTCCACGTTCGATCCACAAGGGAATGGCTGGAAAAAGCAATCCTGCCTCAAATGCGTTCTCACCAGAGTCGGCAAGTAGCTCTAGATACTCATCACGAAATTCCTGCACCAATGTTTGATGCTCCTCCTCGCTACTTCTAACGGTTATTGGATTTGTTGAATAGTCAATGATTTGTAGGTCTGACAAACTGATCAGCGCAATAGGTAGTCCAGCATCATCGTGTAAGACTAAATAGGGTGTAATCATTTGGTCAAAGACGCGAGTAGCGATCATTACTGCATCATCAAAATCTGCTTCGAGCTTTTCTAAATGTGTCACGACTACAAGACGCGGAACTTGAAACTCGTCTAAGGCTTGCCACAAATCTATGGTTGCTTGATCGATGCCAGCAGATGGATCGATGGCAAAGATTGCAAGATCTGAGTCTGGTACTGCACTCTGAGAAATCTGAGCGTTAAACAGTGCGGCTACTTGAGCGGGATCGGCACTTGGATGTCCGTAGACGTGAATTCGCAGGTCGTTGATTTGAGATTGCACTGGCTCAGCCTACGATGGTCCTTGATGTTAAGTGCACGTTTGAAGCCAGCGGTCACGCGGGTTATTACCCCAGTGGCTTCCTTCGCCCTGCGTATTGGGATTACTCCTAATGCGGTGACGTGGACTGGGGCTATTGCCGTTGTCGCATCCGCTTTGTATTTCTACCCTAAGGGTGATTTTTTCTTGGGGACTGTGATTATCTGCATTTTTGCTCTGAGTGATTTGTTCGATGGAACGATGGCTCGAATTTCGCAAAAGGGCTCTAGCAAGTGGGGCGGTTTCCTAGATTCAACAATCGATCGAATCACGGATTCGGCAATTCTGATCGGTGTTTGCATATTTCTGATCGACAAGAATGATCGGCTCGCAGTGGTAGTTATCGTCACATTGGTAACTGGAATGTTGGTGCCATACATTCGTGCAAAAGCCGAAAGCTTCAACATTGAGTGTTCAGGCGGTATCGCAGAGCGCACCGAACGATTAATTATTTCTCTAGTAGCGATCGGATTTGAAGGACTAGGCGTTCCATACGTTTTATCGATTGGCATGTGGTTATTGGCAGCACTTGGTACCTATACAGTTATTCAAAGAATGTTGATAGTTAAGCGAGCTCTATAGGTGAAAGACAATATTGCGGCGTATGCATATTTTGCAGGATGGCGGATTGTCCGTTGGTTGCCTGAGCGAACCGCATATCACTTGGCTTATGCTGCGGCAGACTTTCTCACAAAGCGCAACGGGAAGAATGTAGCTCGTCTTCGTTCAAATCTGAGAAGAGTTAAACCGGATATCACATCACTTGATTTGGATCTATTGGTCTTTGCAGCGATGCGTTCCTATATGCGTTACTGGTGTGACACATTTAGATTTCCAGATTGGTCTCCTGAACGTGTTCGTGGGACTGTCACTGTCACCAATGAGCACCTTCTTCTTGATGCGATCTCAGCCAAGACCGGAGTAATTGTTTCTCTGCCACATGCTGGAAATTGGGACCATGCAGGTGCGTACTTTTGTGGAAAAGGCATTCCACTGGTCACAGTTGCAGAGCGCTTAAAACCTGAAAAACTATTTCTTAAATTCCTCCAGTATCGACAAGCGATGGGTATGGAAGTCTTGCCACTGGATGGAAGAGTTTTAGGCACTCTGGCCCAGCGCTTAAGGCAAGGAGCATTAGTGGCACTGGTTGCTGATCGTGATTTATCCCGGACCGGAATAGATGTCGAATTCTTCGGTGGACCCTCCCGAATGCCTGCAGGTCCTGCCTTGCTAGCCTTGAAAACAAATGCACCCTTGATTACAGCATTTGTTTCCTACACCGACACTGGAATTCATATCGATTTCAAGTTAATCATTCTTCCGAGTGCAGGAAGTGAAGCGCAAAAAGTATCTGAGATTGTGCAGATGACGGCTACACATTTCGAAGAGGGAATTTCGGAACATCCAGAAGATTGGCACATGCTCCAGCGCATTTGGACCGATGGTGATTTTGTGGAGCGCACATGATGTTGGCTCGTTCACTAAAGATTGGGATTGTTTGTCCCTATAGCTGGGACACTCCTGGTGGTGTTCAAAACCATATTCGCGATTTAGCAGAATTCTTGATTACTGCAGGACATCAAGTATCAGTTCTCGCTCCAGCTATCAATGAAGAGAATTTGCCTGATTACGTTGTTAATGCTGGAAAGCCAATTTCAATTCCCTACAACGGCGCAGTCGCTCGTGTTCTCTTTGGTCCAGTTGCCTTCGCTCGCGTTCGTCAATGGATTTCTAATGGTGAGTTCGATTTACTTCATTTGCATGAACCAGCGATTCCGTCGATTTCATTGCTTGCTTGTTGGGCAGCCGATGGACCAATGGTTGGCACCTTTCATGCTGCGGCTAAGCGTCAAAAGATCATTTTTGCAATTGGACCAATCTTGGAGCCGGCGATCGAGAAACTCTCAGCCCGCATCGCAGTGTCGGAAGCCGCCCGCTTGACGCTTACTGATCACTTGGACACGGATGCTGTGGTGATTCCAAATGGAATTTATGCTTCTAGATACAAAGATGGAAAACCCCAAACAAAATGGCAAGGAAATACCATCGGATTCATCGGTCGATTTGAAGAGCCTCGAAAGGGATTAAGTGTTCTTTTAGATGCTCTTCCTGTGATCGCTCGGTTTGCACCAGATGTGAAAGTATTCGTTGCAGGTCCTGGAGATTCAACTGAAGTAGAAAAAAGCATTGACCCACAATTGCGACATCGCTTTACGTTCTTAGGGAAAATATCAGAGCAAGATAAAGCAGATTTCATGTCATCTGTGTCCATATATGTTGCGCCCAATACTGGTGGTGAGTCCTTCGGAATTATCTTGGCTGAAGCATTAGCCGCAGGAGCCTGCGTAGTTGCCAGTGACATTCCAGCATTCGATGACTTGCTCGGCCATGGGGAATTTGGGGCGCTCTTCAAATCTGAGGATCCCACTGATTTGGCTAAGGTGATCATTGATCTATTGCGCGATGAGAAGAAGAGAACCGAGCTCGCATCAGCAGGTCGATTGAGAGGTCAGAGCTTTGATTGGAACGTTGTAGCCCAACAGATTTTTTCCGTGTATGAAATGTCTATTGTTGGAGGCGAGAAAGTGAAGCTGGCTTCAGATACTCGCTCGTGGAATCGTTTTCTTTCTAAGGATGACAAGTAATGACAAATTGGTTTTTGGTCGCTTTTGTCTTACTTATATCTCTCTGGTATTTATCATTCCTAGCAACACGATTGGATCGCTTGCACCATCGCGTGGAAACCAGCTGGGCTAACCTTGATGTTCTCCTCCAAAAGAGAGCTGCAGTTGCTTTGGAAATAGCCCGCAGTGATATTGCAGATCCGGCATCATCATTGCTTCTAACTGGTGCTGCATATCAAGCAAGAGATGCTGACATCAAAAGTAGGTCTGCGGCAGAAAGTGGACTCTCTGGTGCCTTAGGTTTGCTGCTCGAAGACTCAGAACACCTGTCCACTGCTGCAGATAACGCCTTGTTGACTGAGCTTTCGGCATTAACGGACAAGATCAGAGTGGCAATAGCCCTACACACAGATGCTGTCTCGCGCACTCAAATGGTACGAAGCAAGTTCATCGTCAAGTTATTTCGTTTAGCTGGCACTGCGCCGCTTCCTATTACATATGAATTTGAATCAGATGTTCTCTAAGCGCTCGATCATCTTGGTTGTTCTGTCGTGCCTACTTCTCACGGGATGCTCAGTTGTTTCCAAAATTCTTCCCAATAAAGCAGCGACCAATGCGTTAAGTGGCCGAGAAGGAATTAATGGTCCAGTGTTGGTTGTTAAAATCGATGACACTACACAAGCACATCCTCAAATTGGGTTAGAGGATGCAGACATTGTTTACATCGAACAAGTAGAAGGTGGTTTAACTCGCCTAGCCGCTGTCTTTTCCTCGGTAATCCCGCAACGTATTGGTCCCGTAAGAAGTGCACGCATTTCAGACATTGAAATCATGGCTCAGTATGGTCGAGTTGCTTTTGCCTATAGCGGCGCACAAAGAAAACTTCTCCCCGTAATTACCGCGGCAAATCTTCAAGACTTAGGCGCTCAGAGACAAAGCCCAACAATTTTTACGACGGATCCAAATCGAAAACAGCCATTCGCGATGGTTTTGCGAGCAGATTTGTTGATGCAGAAAGTCAAGGACGAAGGACACCAAATAGATTCTGCCAAGAGCGTTGGATTTAAGTTCGGCTCACTTCAAGAAGGTGGGACAGTTACAAGTAAAGCTGTTATGCATTGGCCAGCAGCTGTTTATTCAGCCACCTGGTCTGCAGATGAAAATCGTTGGTTGCTGTCCCATAACAACACGGTGAATTTTGCAGAATCTGGAATTGTTCTAGGACCAACAACATTGGTTATACAAATGGTTGCAATCACCCCTTCTGAGTATGGAGACAAACTTGGGGGAGTAACACCGTTTTCACAAACCGTTGGTTCCGGTAAGGCATACGTCCTACGGGATGGCCAACGATTTATAACAACATGGAACAGGGCTTCTGCCGAAGAGGGAACTACCTTCAGTTTTGCCGATGGCACAGTTATGAACTTCGATCCAGGACAGATTTGGATCGCACTTACCGATAAGGAGCCTGATTTCACCTCGCCACCTATGGCTCAGACAAAGTAGTATTGCGACCTATCTTTCGATCGAAGCGGAGTAATTGAACATGGCTGATGTAACTGGCACGGCTCGCGTTAAGCGCGGAATGGCAGAGATGCTTAAGGGTGGCGTCATCATGGATGTCGTCAACGCCGAACAAGCAAAGATTGCTGAAGATGCCGGCGCAGTTGCAGTCATGGCGCTAGAGCGCGTACCAGCTGATATCCGTGCACAAGGTGGCGTCGCACGCATGTCAGATCCAGACATGATTGAAAAGATTCAAGCCGCTGTTTCAATCCCAGTTATGGCAAAGGCGCGCATCGGACATTTTGTGGAAGCACAGGTTTTGCAGACACTCAATGTCGATTACATCGACGAGTCCGAGGTCTTGACCCCTGCTGATTATGAAAACCATATTGATAAGTGGGATTTCACAATTCCTTTTGTGTGCGGTGCTACAAATCTTGGCGAAGCACTTCGCCGCATTAATGAAGGCGCAGCAATGATCCGTTCTAAGGGTGAAGCTGGAACGGGCGATGTTTCAAATGCTATGCAGCACATGCGCAAGATCGGCGGGGAAATTCGTCGTTTGTCATCAATGCGTGAAGATGAACTTTATGTTGCGGCTAAAGAGTTGCAAGCACCTTTCGCACTAGTTAAAGAGGTGGCTGAAACTGGAAAACTTCCTGTTGTTCTCTTTACTGCTGGTGGTATCGCAACTCCCGCTGATGCCGCGTTGATGATGAGCATGGGCGCAGATGGTGTCTTTATTGGTTCCGGTATTTTCAAATCAGGAAATCCTGCCCAACGCGCAGCAGCATGTGTTAAGGCAACTACTTTTTGGGATGATCCAAAGGTTGTTGCTGACGCATCACGTGGTTTAGGTGAAGCAATGGTCGGAATTAACGTTGCAGATTTGCCGGCACCGCATCGTCTTGCTGAACGCGGTTGGTAATCTCTTAAATAATGAAGGTAGGGGTTTTAGCTCTTCAGGGAGATGTTCGCGAACACATTAGTTCACTCATCACCTGCGGGGTTGATCCTGTTCCTGTTAGACGTTCTGCTGAAATTGATGCAATTGATGCTCTAGTTTTGCCGGGTGGAGAATCAACAACCATTGCTCAGCTCTCCGAAGTATTTGGCATATATGACCAGATAAGAGACCGCATTGCACAAGGTATGCCTGTCTATGGTTCATGCGCCGGAATGATCCTTCTTGCGAATGAAATTCTGGATGCCAAGCAGGGTCAGAAGAGTTTCGGTGGATTAGATATCACGGTGCGCAGAAATGCCTTTGGCCGACAGGTTGATTCTTTTGAGTCAGATATTACATTTGATTATGGATCAGCAGACTTGATTCGCGCCGTATTTATTCGTGCGCCATGGGTCGAAAGAGTTGGGGACGGGGTGCAGGTCTTGGCATCTGTTGATAAACATCCTGTTGCTGTGCGCTCACAAACAATGCTTGCCACCTCTTTTCATCCCGAACTTACGGGGGATTACCGAATTCATCGATACTTTATCGAGGAAGTGGCACGGCCTGCATTAGAGAAGGTAAAGTAGATACATCGTTTAACGTTAGATTGAGGTGTTCCAATGTCCGGCCATTCCAAATGGGCGACGACCAAGCACAAGAAGGCAATCATTGATAGTCGCCGTGCAAAGGTATTTGCAAAGCAGATTCGTGCAATTGAAGTTGCGGCCCGCAATGGTGGGGCAGACATGGATGGCAATCCAACACTTTTTGATGCAGTTGCTAAGGCAAAGAAGTCTTCGATGCCAGCAGACAACATTGATCGTGCTATAAAACGTGGCGCAGGCCTTGAAGCTGGTGCGAAAGACTGGATCACGATTATGTATGAAGGTTATGGTCCAAATGGTGTGGCGATCATGATTGAGTGTCTATCTGATAACCGAAATCGTTCCGCATCTGAAGTTAAAGTTGCAGTAACGCGCAATGGTGGATCGATGGCAGATCTCGGATCCGTTTCATACCTCTTCAATCGCAAAGGCGTAGTTATCGTCAAAAAAGATGGCACTTTGACTGAAGATTCAATTCTAGAAGCGGTCCTTGAAGCAGGCGCTGAAGAGGTAAATGATTTAGGTGAAGCTTTTGAAATTGTGAGTGAGCCTGCTGATCTAGTTCCGGTTCGCACAGCGCTACAAAGTGCTGGTATCGATTATGAATCAGCCGATTCCTCGTTTTTGCCTTCGATGTCCATTCCGCTAGATGCAGAGGGTGCAAAGAAGGTTTTTGAACTCATTGATGCCATCGAAGAGCTAGATGATGTGCAGAATGTTTTTAGCAACTTTGATGTTTCTGACGAGGTTATGGCGAGCCTCGATTAAGTAATTGTTTCTCATCTCTAGGCTTGAGGACGCAACTAACGAGAAAGCACGAGGCTGAGCATTGAGAGTATTAGGCGTTGATCCAGGCCTTACTCGCTGCGGTGTTGGCATAGTCGAAGGTGTAGTTGGCTCACCGATCTCCTTAGTAGGTGTTGGTGTAATTCTCACCCCCGCAGAGGCTGCTCTTGATCAGCGTTTACTTGACCTAGACCAACAACTGTCCGAATGGATCAATGTTTGGAAACCAGATGTGATTGCGGTGGAGAGAGTTTTTTCTCAACACAATGTCAGAACGGTTATGGGAACAGGACAAGCAGCAGGAATCGCCTTACTGCTTGCTGCAAAAGCTGGCATTCCAGTCATGATGCACACACCATCTGAGGTTAAAGCCTCAGTTACTGGCAGTGGCCGCGCAAACAAGGCGCAAGTTGCATTAATGGTGCAGAAGATTCTCAATTTAGAAACTATTCCAAAACCAGTTGATGCAACTGATGCATTAGCTCTAGCGATCTGTCATATTTGGCGTGGTGGCGGAAACGCGAAAATTGCCCAAGCGTTAGCTGCTGAACAGTCACGGCTAAAGAAGTTGCGTGCTAAATGATCTCTTTATTGTCAGGAACAGTTCGAATGGTTTCTACGGATCGATTAATTGTTGAAGTCGGTGGGTTTGGTGTTTCTGTCCTTGTGAATCCACAAACAGCAGCAAAGGTAACGCTTGGCTCCCAAGTTCAGCTGTTTACCTCCTTGGTAGTTCGTGAGGATTCTCTTACTTTGTTTGGCTTCATCAATGACCAATCACGTTCACTTTTTGAATTGGTGCAGACAGTTTCTGGAATTGGACCAAAGGTTGCACTTTCTATTTTGGGGGCACTGACTCCGGAAGATTTGGGTCGGGCGATAGCTCAGGAAGATGTTGGCGCAATCGAAAAGGTTCCAGGCATAGGACGCAAAGGCGCACAGCGATTGATTCTCGAACTCAAAGGCAAGCTCAGTGATCTTTCATCCGTTCATCCTTATAAGGGCCACCAACCAGCGTGGCGAGAGCAATTAACTAGCGCGCTAGATTCACTTGGTTTTTCTCCCAAGGAATCTGACGGTGCTATTTCGCAAGTTATCTCTACTTTGCAAGCTGACGGAACCGATGCAGCGCAGTTAGATTTAAGTGAGTTACTCAAACTCACCCTTGCAAGCGGAAAGAGTGCTCGTGGCTGATGACCGTTTGGTGACACCGCAGATCAAGGGTGAGGAATCTGCCGTGGAGCACGCGTTGCGCCCAAAGACATTAAATGATTTTGTTGGTCAAAAACGCGTGCGTGAGCAAATTGATGTTCTACTGACCGCAGCGCGTCATCGTAATTCTCCAGCTGATCACATTTTGTTGTCAGGTCCACCAGGTCTAGGTAAAACAACTCTTGCTTTGATTTTGGCGAGTGAAATGCAGGCACCGATTCGAATTACAAGCGGCCCTGCAATTACGCATGCGGGAGATCTAGCGGCGATTCTGTCATCCTTAGTCGAAGGAGAGATTTTATTTCTAGATGAAATCCATCGCCTTCCAAGACCGGCCGAGGAGCTTCTTTATTTGGCTATGGAGGATTTTCGAGTTGATGTGGTTGTGGGCAAGGGTCCTGGAGCAACTGCGATTCCATTACAGCTTCCGCATTTCACATTAGTAGGTGCAACGACTCGAGCAGGATTACTTCCGGGCCCACTACGTGATCGTTTTGGATTTACTGCACATCTTGATTTCTATGATGAAAAAGATATTGCTCATGTCATTACTCGAAGTGCCGAACTACTGAAAATCGTTATTGATAAAGATGCGATCGTCGAGGTTGCAGGGCGTTCTCGCGGAACACCTCGCATAGCTAATCGATTGCTGCGCCGTGTTCGTGATTATGCACAAGTTCAAGGAAGTGCGCGCATTTCGTTAGCCGATGCACAGTCGGCCTTGGAGATGTATGAAGTTGATGAATTAGGGCTAGATCGTCTTGATCGCGGGGTCTTAGTCGCGTTGGTGGAAAGATTTAACGGGGGACCAGTAGGGCTTTCAACATTGGCTATCGCCGTTGGAGAAGAGGTAGAAACAGTTGAATCTGTTGCCGAACCCTTCTTAGTCCGAAATGGCTTTATGGCCAGAACTCCACGCGGGCGAGTGGCCACAGCCCAGGGGTGGCGCCATATAGGACGAACACCACCTGCGGAAATCTCTACGCTTTTCGACTTACCAGCACCTGACGCCTAGACTCTCGGCCTATGTCTACAACTAATAAACCAGTAAAGACGGCTGCCCGCCCTGGCCGCACTTTAGCGATTCTAGCCTTGGTGCTCATTGCCATGACTAGCTTGGTTTTCATACAAGGGGCAAAATCAGTTCGCTTAGGTCTAGATCTCCGCGGTGGAACTTCGGTCACTTTGCAACCAAGAATTGCACCGGGTGATGAAGGCAAGATCACTAGCGAAGCGATCGATCAGGCGGTTTCAATTATCCGCCAGCGCGTTAACTCATTGGGCGTTGCAGAGTCAGAAGTTTCTGCGCAAGGTAGCGGCACAAATCGCCAGATTGTCATTTCAGTACCGGGGGACACTGGACGTCGCGTTGTTGAATTGGTTGGACAAACCGCTGAACTGCGTTTCCGTCAGGTGCTTGCTTCTGCCTCAGGAATTCCTTCAGCAAGTGATGCAGCTGCAACACCTGCAGCAGGTGTGAGTGCTGAAGCAAATGCAAAGTTCGCAGCACTTGATTGCACGAAGGCAGAAAATCTTCAGGGTACAGGCGTAGATGCACCGACAGATACATTGGTCGCTTGCGATCGCGCAGGTGGAACTAAGTACATCTTGGCTCCAGCTGAAGTACTGGGTCGTCAGATTTCTAAAGCATCAGCCGGTCTAGATACTCAAGCTGGTAGCGCTTGGTATGTAAGCCTCACATTTAATAACGAGGGAACTTCAGCTTTTGGAGCATTAACAGCTCGAGTGACATCACTTCCAGAACCAACCAATCAGGTTGCAATTGTCCTTGACGGTTTGGTCGTTTCATCACCAAGAATTACAGAGGCAATTCCTTCGGGCACTGCGCAAATCACAGGAAGTTTCACTCAATTAGAGGCTCAAGATCTTGCAAACGTCCTCAAGTATGGAGCGTTGCCTCTTGCATTTGATCGCGGAGAAGTTCAACAAGTTTCACCAACACTTGGAGCAGATCAACTTAACGCTGGTCTACTTGCAGGTGCACTTGGTCTGGGACTTGTAATGATTTATTCATTGCTCTATTACCGTGGTCTAGGAATTGTCACAGTTGGTTCCTTAACTGTGGCTGGTGGGCTTATCTACCTACTCTTCCTACTTCTTGGAGAGTGGATCGGATTTACGCTGACATTGGCAGGTATTGCTGGTGCAATTGTTGCAATCGGTGTAACGGCTGACTCATTCATTATCTACTTCGAACGAATTAGAGATGAAATGAGAGAAGGAAGAACGCTACGAACCGCAGTAGAAACTGGCTGGGTTCGAGCACGCCGCACCATTTTGGTAGCTGACTTTGTCTCATTGATTGCTGCAGCAGTCCTCTACTTCTTCGCTGTTGGCGG
>ERZ1022815.8-NODE-8-length-18929-cov-11.739642_pt1 | contig 18929 bp, 18 predicted proteins | sample MGYA00521087_ERZ1022815 | MGnify/ENA primary metagenome ERZ1022815 (study PRJEB33162, sample SAMN09633289) | freshwater metagenome | isolation source: freshwater | place: Canada:Alberta | collected 2017-07 | study: EMG produced TPA metagenomics assembly of the... | reverse complement strand
CCTTAGGCGCAGTGCCCATGGATGAGTGGACTGTGTATCGCGTTAGCGGAGAAGCACTTAAAAAACTAGGATGTTAAGCTTTCTCAACTTTAACAACGTCGCCAAAATCACCAGATTCAATTACGCTAATTTTAAATCCATTAGAAGATATAGACTCACCAATCTTTAGAGGCGCATCTGCCAGAGCAAAATTCCTGATTTCAAGAATTGATGTTGTTCTTGATGATGGTCTCAAGACATTTATTCCACGACCCTTACCTGTTTTAGTAATGTCTACTAGGTAGACCAGAGCGCCTTCACTAACTCTGGGTATCTTCAAATTGAAGCCTGCGGCTCGGATCGATTCGACCACCAATACTTTCGTCGAATCAACTGGTATCACCAGTAATTTCTCCTCCTTCCCAAAATAATTGGAAGGCTTTATCCAGTGTGTGGAAGAGGAGTCAGTCTTTACACAGATAACCTGGTCATCGCTGACCATGTAAGTAATCCATTTCTCCCAAAATAGAAAATCTGTGCTCATTCCGGACATGTGGCTCCAATTTCCGGTGCCTGCATCTCCATCAATCCGTCCAAAATCACCATCTCCGTGGTGATCATCTAATTTATTCATGGCGTGCATCAGTTCGTGTAGATGCATATATGGCTCGACGCCAAACCAACTTTTGCGGCTTACTTCTGACATAGGTGGTGAGAAGTACCAATATGGGATGAATCCTTCAGAAGTTCGGAGTTGAGGATATGGAGCCGGAAATCCATGGCCAATGTAATCGTTATCAGTCGTCGGCGGAACTACAAAAAACACTAAATCTAGATTTGAGAAATCTATGGATGGATCTACTACAGAGACGATGTCAGCAAACAATCTGTTCATGTCAAGCTGCACCCAATCATTTATGCCGCCGCCACAACAGTTGAATCTTTTTCCTGTGTCATAAGAGCTGATTTTTTTATTGACTTTAAAATAATCTGAAGGAACCTTGAAGTTAATATTTACTTGACTGTCAGAAATATTACTATAGGCATTTTTGATGTAATTAAAATACCTCTCGTGATCGGCGAGAACTGTTTTGCTAGAGGGAAAATCTGTGAACTCTATTGGAATTACTTGAACATTCAATCTTTGATTCATAACGATCTTTGGGTTTACCCAACTTGAAAATGCAATTTGTCCATAATTTCTTTGACCGTGAGTAAGTTTGCACGATTCGATGTTTTTAAGGCTGGCCTTTGGAGTCAGAGCTTGTATTGGTTGTGTTTTTGGTTGTGAAACTACTTTGAATCTATATGGTCTTGCGCATCCAAAAATTTCATTTCTCAACGCAAAGTCTTGATAAGACGCCCATTCCGATGGAACAAATGGATCCTTTGCGCACAATGATTCAAATCTAAGGTTTTCTGCAGTAATTATTTGGGTCGGAGTTGCTGTAGGAGTTGGTGTGATTGTTGGAATAGCTGATGGAGAAGGTGTTGGAGTTGCCGTTGGTGATGCGCTAGGAGTAGGCACCGGGACTGGTTTTGCTACCGCTACGCCCTTATTCCACACCAATTTCTTGCCATTCTTTACACATGTGTATTTCTTGTTGTTGTAAGTAGATGTCGCACCAGCTTTAGAGCACTTGGTTCCTGGTGTAACTGCAGCGTTAGTTGTCTGTGTTGTAATAAATGAGAATAAAAATATGACCCCTAGGCTGATTATGAATCTGCGCATTGTGAAAAGGTAAAGCAAAAACCCCGCTTAGTTATCAACTAAACGGGGAATTTACGGTGAACAATTAAGCAGTTGGTGCTTCAGCAAGATCTTCAGGAGTATCAGGTGTTGCCACCTTTGGTGCTCCCGCAAATGTGAATTTTGCTTCAGCGCCTTCTCCTTCAACATCAACAACGATGATCTCGCCAGCCTTTAGCTCGCCAAACAAGATTCGCTCTGACAATCCATCTTCGATTTCACGTTGAATAACACGACGCAGTGGACGTGCTCCAAGGAGTGGATCGTAACCACGCTCTGCAAGAAGATCCTTAGCAGCAGGAGTGAGCTCGATGCCCATGTCCTTTGCCTGCAAACGATCATCAAGATTTTTCAGCATGAGATCAACGATCTGAATAATCTGAGGCTTAGTCAACTGGTGGAACACGATGATGTCATCAATACGGTTGAGGAACTCAGGGCGGAAGTGTGACTTAAGTTCATCACTAACCTTGCCCTTCATGCGCTCGTAATTAGTCATATCGTCATCGCTGTTAGCAAAGCCAAGCCCGAGTGACTTAGAGATGTCACGAGTACCAAGGTTTGTTGTCATGATGATGACAGTGTTCTTGAAATCAACCTTTCGGCCCTGTGAATCTGTTAGATGACCTTCTTCTAGAACCTGTAGAAGTGAGTTGAAGATATCTGGGTGTGCCTTTTCAATTTCATCGAAGAGCACAACAGAGAATGGACGACGGCGAACCTTTTCAGTTAGCTGTCCACCTTCGTCATAACCAACATATCCTGGAGGTGCACCGAACAAACGTGATGCGGTGTGACGCTCTGAGTACTCAGACATATCTAGTTGAATCAACGCATCCTGATCACCAAACAAGAATGAAGCAAGTGTGCGAGAAAGTTCTGTCTTACCAACACCGGAAGGACCAGCGAAGATAAATGATCCACCAGGACGACGTGGATCCTTCAGACCTGCGCGCGTGCGGCGGATTGCTTGTGACAACGCCTTGATCGCTTGGTCTTGTCCGATAACACGGTTGTGTAATTCATCTTCCATGCGAAGTAGTCGTGCTGTCTCTTCTTCAGTCAACTTAAAGACTGGAATACCAGTTGAGGCAGATAAGACTTGAGCGATGAGTTCTTCATCAACTTCAGTCACCTTATCTAGATCGGTTGCTTTCCAATTCTTCTCAGCTTCCTGCTTTGCAGTGATAAGTGTCTTTTCTTTATCACGAAGGGTTGCAGCTAATTCAAAATCTTGACCATCGATTGCAGACTCTTTTTCTTTGCGAGCACTTGCGATCTTTTCATCAAACTCGCGAAGTTCAGCAGGTGCTGTCATACGCTTAATGCGAAGACGTGAACCTGCTTCATCGATAAGGTCAATTGCCTTATCTGGCAAGAAACGATCTGAAACATAGCGATCTGCAAGGTTTGCAGCAGCTGCAAGTGCGCCATCGGTGATTGAAACACGGTGATGAGTTTCGTAGCGATCGCGAAGACCCTTCAAAATCTCGATTGTGTGGGCAACAGAAGGCTCTTTAACCTGAATCGGCTGGAATCGGCGCTCTAGGGCTGCATCCTTTTCGACATGCTTGCGATACTCATCAAGTGTTGTTGCACCAATTGTCTGTAGCTCACCACGTGCAAGCATTGGCTTCAAGATGCTTGCAGCATCAATTGCACCTTCTGCAGCTCCAGCGCCAACAAGTGTGTGAATTTCATCGATGAAAAGAATGATGTCACCGCGAGTTTTGATCTCCTTAAGCACCTTCTTCAAGCGCTCTTCGAAATCTCCACGGTAGCGACTACCTGCAACAAGTGCACCTAGATCTAATGAGTACAACTGCTTATCTTTCAAAGTTTCTGGAACATCGTTCTTATAGATCGCTTGAGCAAGACCTTCAACAACAGCTGTCTTACCAACACCTGGTTCACCAATTAGAACTGGGTTGTTCTTTGTGCGACGTGAAAGAACTTGCATCACGCGTTCAATTTCATTCTCGCGACCAATAACTGGATCAAGCTTTCCTTCGCGAGCAGCTTGTGTGAGATTTCGACCAAACTGATCAAGAACTAATGATGTCGATGGTGTGCCTTCTGCAGGTCCACCAGTTTGTACAGCTTCTTTTCCTTGGTAACCAGAAAGAAGTTGAATAACTTGCTGGCGAACACGATTGAGATCTGCACCAAGCTTTACAAGAACTTGTGCTGCAACACCCTCGCCTTCGCGAATCAATCCAAGCAGAATGTGTTCTGTTCCAATGTAGTTGTGACCTAACTGCAACGCTTCACGAAGTGAAAGTTCTAGAACTTTTTTCGCGCGCGGAGTAAATGGAATATGACCACTTGGTGCTTGCTGACCTTGTCCGATAATTTCTTCAACTTGTGCGCGCACGCCTTCAAGTGAGATGCCTAATGATTCAAGGCCCTTGGCTGCAACGCCTTCGCCTTCGTGAATCAATCCAAGCAGGATGTGTTCTGTACCGATGTAGTTGTGGTTGAGCATGCGTGCTTCTTCTTGGGCCAGCACAACAACTCGGCGGGCTCGGTCTGTAAAGCGCTCAAACATGGGCGGTGCTCCTTTGGGTCGATCTTTCGTTAAGCCTAATACCTGCAGGCCTACGCTCGCGAGGTGGATTCCATTTGTGTTTTACAACCCCAAATATGGCGGTCCTATGCCCGAAAATGGACTAAATCTAGGTTTCTATAGCTTCTTGAGCATTCGGGTATTTCCCAGGGTATTGGGCTTTACCGACTCAAGATCGAGGAACTCTGCCACACCGGCATCATATGAGCGCAGGAGTTCCTTGTAGATCTCTGGCTCAACTGGAGTTCCTTCAATTACCTCAAAGCCATGACGGCCGAAAAACTCAGTTTCAAAAGTTAAACAAAAGATTCGCTCCACACCAATTACCTTTGCGCGGTCAATAATTGATTCAAGGATTTGATGACCAACACCTTTGCCACGAACCTTTTCTGACACTGCAACTGTACGAACTTCTGCAAGGTCTTCCCACAAGATGTGTAATGCGCCGCAGCCGACAACTTCATTGTCTTCAACTGCAACAGTAAATTCCTGAACACTTTCATACAAAGTTACTGTTTCTTTTGAAAGCAAACGGCCTTGTGGAGCGTAGGAATCGATTAACTTGCGAATCCCTTTGATGTCACTAGTACGTGCTGGACGAATCTGCATGAGTTAATCAATTTCAGGTTTGACAAGTGGGAACAAAATTGTTTCACGAATTCCAAGACCTGTCAGTGCCATGAGCAAACGATCAACACCCATTCCCATTCCACCAGTTGGTGGCATTGCAAACTCCATTGCGCGCAAGAAATCTTCATCTACTTGCATTGCTTCAAGATCACCTTTGGAGCCAAGTGTTGCTTGTTCAATTAAACGATCGCGCTGAACAACAGGATCAATTAATTCTGAGTAGCCTGTTGCAAGTTCAAAGCCATCAATATATAGATCCCACTTTTCAGCAACACCAGGTAGCTCGCGGTGTGCACGAACTAGTGGTGAAGTATCAACTGGGAAGCCCATTACAAAAGTTGGTTCAATTAATTCATGGCGTGCAACGTGTTCAAAAATCTCTTCAGCAAGCTTTCCAGTAATCCACTTTGGATCAATCTTCATGCCTAGCTTTTCAGCGATCTTCTTCAATTCTGCAATAGGGGTAAGGGCTGTAACGCTTTGCCCAACGCCATTAGAAATAGCGTCATATAGGGAGATCTGCTTCCACTGGCCGCCTAGATCTGCCTGGCGTCCATCATGGTGTGTGACGACATGTGAACCGGCAACTGCCATCGCAGCATTCTGAACAAGGGTGCGCGTTAAATCAGCGATAGACATCCAGTCGCCATAGGCCATGTAACTTTCAATCATTGCAAACTCAGGTGAGTGGGATGAGTCAGCACCTTCATTACGGAAGTTACGGTTGATTTCAAATACTCGTTCGATACCGCCAACAACACAGCGTTTTAAGAATAGTTCTGGTGCAATACGTAGGTACAGATCCATGTCATAAGCATTAGAGAATGATTTGAATGGGCGTGCAGCCGCTCCACCATGCATCACCTGAAGCATTGGAGTTTCAACTTCAACAAAGTTTGCTTTATCAAATGTGTCTCGAAGTGACTTCATGACAGCTGGGCGCATACGAGCATTGCTACGTGCTTCTGGGCGAACAATTAAGTCCACATAACGCATACGAACGCGAGTCTCTTCTGACATTGGTTTGTGATCATTTGGCAATGGACGTAGTGACTTTGAAGCCAGAGTCCAAGAGTTAGCAAGGATTGAAAGTTCTCCGCGCTTTGACGTAATAATCTCGCCCGTTACAGAAACAATGTCACCTAAATCAATATCAGCTTTCCATGAATCAAGAACTTCTTGACCAACCTTGTCCAATGACAACATGGCTTGTAGTTCTGTTCCATCACCTTCGCGCAACGTTGCAAAGCAAAGCTTTCCTGTATCGCGCTTAAAGATGATTCGTCCTGTTAGAGATTCGATATCTCCTGTAGCAACATCAATTTCAAGTCCAACATACTTCTCGCGAATTTCAACAAGAGATTTCGTGCGGGGTACTGAGACTGGATATGGCTCAATATTGCGCTCTAATAATGAGGCGCGCTTTTCACGTCGAATACGGAGCTGCTCAGGCAGATCCTCTTCAATCGGTGCGTTTTCTGTGCTCATAGGTTGCGAAGTCTACCGACTTAGGCATTTCGTTCGTGAATTAGGCGAAGTCCGATGAGGGTCAAATCAGGCTCATGATGGTCGATTGTTTCTGAAACTCCGATTATCAATGGGGCTAATCCACCTGTTGCAATAACTGTTGGCTTTTCGGAATATGAATCCATTAGTTCTGCCGAAATTCGATCAACTAATCCATCAACTTGGCCAGCAAATCCATAAATAGTTCCCGATTGCAAAGCCTCAACAGTGTTCTTGCCTATGACATTTTTCGGTCTGATTAATTCGACCTTGCGCAGCTGGGCGGCGCGAGCAGCTAACGCGTCAACTGAGATTTCGATTCCTGGAGCCAATGCTCCCCCTAGAAATTCTCCCTTAGGTGAGACAACATCAAGATTTGTTGAAGTTCCAAAGTCCACAACGATTGCTGGACCACCAAACAAGGTGTGAGCAGCCAAGGTGTTAACAATGCGATCTGCACCAATTTCCTTTGGGTTATCAACTAGTAGTGGCACACCAGTTTTGATACCGGGCTCAACAATAGTTACTGGAACATCTGAGAAATAATCGGTAATCATTGTGCGAAGTTCGCGCAATGTTGCAGGAACTGTTGAACAAACAGCTAAACCTGTCACCGTGTAATCCTCGATCAGAGATCGATACTGCAGCCACAATTCATCAGCGGTACTGCGAGGATCTGTTTTAACTCTCCAAGAATGAACCATTTCTTTGTCATCAAAGATTCCAAGAACGGTATTTGTATTTCCAACATCAACTGTTAATAACATGGTTATCTACCCACCATTGGCATGTTGTCAATCAAGCGAACTCCCTCAACCCATCCGGCGATAATTGCTCTGCGGTTTACTGTGCTCTCATTTGCTAGTGAGAAATCCTTTTCATCAATAATCGTTGCGTAATCCTTATCGAATCCAGGCTCAGTAGATAGCGTTGTATTGAGTACCTCCTGCGCAATTTCAACTGTTGGGGCTAGCTTTGCCGCCGCCAACGCGCGATGAATAACTAGTGCGACATTTCGGCCCGTTTCACTGAGTCGCAGATTGCGTGAGGACATAGCCAAACCATCAAATTCACGAACCGTCGGAACACTAATGATCTCAACTTTGCTCTTCATCGCTTTAACAATTGTTAACTGCTGAAAATCTTTTTCACCAAAAACAGCCTTGTCTGGCTTTGCAATGGCACAAAGGCGATCAATCACTGTAACAACACCATCAAAGTGTCCAGGACGCGATGCACCTTCAAATACATTTCCTAAGGCTCCAGCACTAAGTGTTGTGAATCCTTCAGGGTATAGGTCTTCGTACTCTGGAAACCACACCTCGGTAGCGCCAGCAATTGTTGCAATTTCGATATCGCGCTCTGGTGATCGTGGATACTGTTCTAAATCTGATTTGTTTTCGAACTGTAATGGATTTACAAAGATGCTTACGATTACATCTTTATCCAATGTGCGCGCACGTTTAATCAACGCTTGGTGGCCCTTATGCAAGGCACCCATAGTTGGCACTAACACAGTCATTTCAGTGGCTCCAGTCCTTTCGTGGGGTACCGGGCGAGATACATCAAAGTTTACCTCTAAGCAGGCAATTGCTCCAAAAGTTCTTTTATTGCTCCATGCGTGAGCAGGATTGCATCAGGCTCAATTTCAAACCAAGGCTGTAAAACAAATCGACGCTCATGTGCGCGTGGGTGTGGCAACTGCAATTCATCAGCCTTACTTAACAACCCGCCGTATTGAATGAGGTCTAAATCAATGGTCCGGGGTCCCCAATGTTCAATTCGCTCCCGACCCAAACTCTTTTCGATGCCATGTAGCAATGACAATAGATCCATTGCGGGCAACTCGCTTTCAATAATGCACACAGCATTTAAGTAATCAGGTTGCTCTGGTCCACCAACTGGTGTGGTTGTGTAATAGCTAGATACCAACTGAACATCAGTTGCTTCGCGAAGTAGTGCAATTGCTAAATCAAGATTCTCTTTTGGTTCACCGATATTGGCACCAAGTGCGATTACAGCTTTCATCGTGATCTAGTTACAACAACTGCAATATCTTTTAATTGCGCAGCCACCGGTGCCTGTGGCTTATGCACGGTCACAGTCACAGACTGCACTTTAAGGTGTTGGTTTAGCACTCGCTCTGCAATTCGAGCGGCTAGCTTCTCGATTAAGTTAACAGGATTACTTGTTATCTCTTCGACAACCAAATCTGTGATCTCGGCATAATTGACGGTATCTGCAATCGCATCTGATTGTGAAGCCGCCTTCAAATCAACTAACAGTGTTAAGTCCACAAAGAAATCTTGACCATCTTTGCGCTCTTGCTCAAATAATCCGTGATAACCAAAAGCATGGATGCCTGTTAGAACAATCTGATCACTCACTGTGCCAACACCTCCTTATGTGGTTTCACGCTATGAACTCTAACCGCCCACACACCTGTGGTGGCAAGTCGCTTTGTTAAATCAATTGTTGCTTGTTCACGTTCATCTGGAGATTCCCCACCGAGAAAACGCTTGCGCGAGGCTCCGATTAAAACTGGATAACCCAAATCAACGAAGGAATCGACTGAATCAATGATCTCCCAGTTATGTTCGGCATCTTTAGCAAAACCTAAACCTGGATCAATAATTAGATTACTAACTTCAATACCTGCATCCAAAGCAGCGGTAATGCGCTCTTGTAGCTCTGAAATCACATCAATGACAACATCGTTATAAATAGCCTTTGAATTCATATCTTTTGACTGTCCGCGCCAGTGCATTGCAATATATGGCACTCCTAGACGGGCAGCGGTTTGCAATATAAGTGGGTCTGCTAATCCCCCGCTGACATCATTGATGATTGATGCACCAGCTTTGATTGCGGCCTCTGCTGTACTTGCACGCATTGTGTCAATGCTGATTTTTACGCCATGTTTTGCCAATTCAGTTATGACCGGGATAGTGCGTGTTATTTCTTCTGCTTCACTTACGCGTTCCGCTCCAGGTCTAGTTGACTCTCCACCGATGTCAATGATGTCAACACCTTCTGCAATCATTTCTAAACCACGTGCAACAGCCGCATCAAATTCATTATGTCTTCCACCATCGGCAAAAGAGTCAGGGGTAACGTTTAAGATGCCCATGATCAACATGAGTATTACGCCTTAGTGATAAGTGAAATTGCTTCTGCACGTGTAGCAGGATTTAGCAATGCGCCACGGACTGCAGATGTTGTAGTTCGAGCATGGGACTTTTTGACTCCACGCATCGACATACATAAATGCTCACAATCAATAATCACAATCACACCTAGTGGGTCCAAAATCTTCACCATGGCATCTGCGATCTGAGTAGTTAAGCGCTCCTGCACCTGTGGGCGCTTTGCATACAAATCAACCAAACGCGCAAGCTTTGAAAGTCCGGTGATCTTCCCGCGTGGGATATATCCGATATGTGCAACGCCGTGGAACGGAGTTAAGTGATGCTCGCAATGTGAAAAGACTTCAATGTCTCGAACGATTACTAACTCTTCATGGCCAATATCAAAAGTTGTTGTTAAAACATCTTCTGGTGATTGCCACAATCCTTCAAAGTTTTCCTTCATCGCACGAGCAACGCGTGCAGGAGTTTCCTTTAGCCCTTCACGTTCAGGGTCTTCGCCAAGGGCAATAAGTAGCTCACGGACAGCCTTTTCAGCGCGTTCCTGGTCATAAGGACCAGATGCGCGACCATCAGAGACAGTCACTTTATTTACCGTCACTTGCAGCCTTCTTGCGACGCGTTGGTTTCTTTGCTTCTACTGGTGCCACAACAATGCGCTCTGGAACATCCACTGGTGGCTGCTCAGATGGAATACGAGTGGCAGAACCGGTCCATGCAGGACGCTTAGTCACTAACTTTACCTTTTTAAAGATTGCTACGATTTCATCTTTGTTTAAAGTTTCCTTTTCAAGAAGTTCAATCACCATCTCATCAAGAATCTTGCGATTAGCAACCAAAATATCAAATGCTTCTTGGTGGGCATTTTCAATTAATTGGCGAATCTCGCGATCAACAATACCTGCGATATTTTCGCTGTAGTTGCGTTGATGGCCGTAATCGCGACCGAGGAATGGTTCAGACGCTCCGCCACCAAGTTTGATTGCACCAATTGCTTCAGTCATTCCGTATTGAGTAACCATTGCGCGAGCAAGCTCTGTCGCCTTCTCAATGTCATTGGAAGCACCCGTTGATGGATCGTGGAAAATCAACTCTTCTGCTGCTCGTCCACCTAATGAATACGCCAACTGATCAAGCAGTTGATTACGAGTAGTTGAGTATTTGTCCTCGTCAGGCAAAACCATGGTGTAACCAAGTGCGCGGCCACGAGGCATGATCGTCACCTTGTGAACAGGATCTGTGTGTGGCAAAGCATGTGCAACAAGTGCGTGACCGGCTTCGTGATAGGCAGTGACTCGACGTTCTTCATCACTCATCAAACGAGATTTGCGTTGTGGCCCTGCCATTACTCGATCAATAGCTTCATCTAGTTCTAGATTTCCAATAACTGCCTTGTTTTCGCGAGCAGACAAAAGTGCTGCTTCGTTAAGCACATTAGACAAGTCAGCGCCAGTAAAACCAGGGGTGCGACGTGCGTAATCAACTAGCTTTACCTCATCGCTCAGTGGCTTGCCCTTTGCATGCACCTGCAAGATAGCTTCGCGGCCCTTAAGGTCGGGACGATCAACAGCGATCTGGCGATCAAAACGACCTGGACGAAGCAACGCTGGATCTAGAACATCTGGACGGTTAGTTGCAGCGATCAAAATAACTTTAGAGTTTTCCTCAAAGCCATCCATCTCAACAAGTAATTGGTTGAGTGTTTGTTCACGTTCATCGTGACCACCACCCATACCTGCACCACGTTGGCGACCAACAGCATCAATTTCATCGATGAAAACAATTGCTGGAGCGTTTGCTTTTGCTTGATTGAACAAATCGCGCACACGTGCTGCACCAACACCAACAAACATTTCAACAAAGTCAGAACCTGAAATTGAATAGAAAGGGACTGCTGCTTCACCTGCTACTGCGCGTGCAAGAAGTGTCTTACCTGTTCCTGGAGGACCAAACAATAAAACACCCTTAGGAATCTTTGCGCCAAGAGGCGCGTACTTTTCTGGCTTTGCAAGAAAGTCTTTAATTTCATCCAATTCAGCGAGTGCTTCCTCTGCTCCTGCAACATCTTTAAATGTCGTCTTAGGAACATCGTTATCTTGCAATTTGGCACGAGACTTTCCAAATTGGAATACCTTGTTACCACCTTGAGCTTGACTCATCATCCAAAAGAACAGAAGTCCGATGAGTAAGAATGGGACGATTGAGAAGAGGAATGAAAGGAGTAGTGACTGCGAAGGAACCTTTACATTCCAGCCCTTTGATGGTGGATTAGCAGTTAAGGCATCAACCAAGGTTGGTTCTTGTCGGGCAACATAGAAAGATTCAACCTTTGAGTCGCCATTAATTGTGTTGCCAGGAGTAAGTATTAGGCGAATCTTCTGATCTTTATCAACTAGCTCTGCCGAAAGAACCTTTGACTGAGTAATGGCATCGATAGCTTGAGAGGTTTCAATTTGAGTGTATTTATTTCCAGCAGATGAGATCTGGCCAAAAACTGTTACCGCAAAGATTGCCGCAATAATCCAAAAAAGCGGTCCACGAAATATCTTGCTACCAGTATTTGCCGGCTTCTTAGGCATTTTCTTGCTAGTAAAACTCTTCTTCATTGGCTTCTTAGGCTTTTGCACTTGTGACATATCTGGGGATTCTCGTTTCTAATTCTTATTCGTACATGTGCTTAGCAAGCACGCCAATAAAGGGAAGGTTGCGGTACTTCTCATCGAAATCGAGCCCATACCCAATTACGAAATCTTTTGGAATATCAAAGCCAACGTACTTAACGTTTACTTCAACCTTTGCTGCCTCTGGCTTGCGCAAGATTGAAAGAATTTCGACAGAACCAACTCCGCGTGATTCAAGGTTTGCCTTTAGCCAAGAAAGTGTTAAGCCTGAATCCACAATGTCTTCAACGATCAAAACATTGCGACCAGTGATATCGCGATCCAAATCTTTAAGAATTCGCACAACTCCGCTGGACTTTGTTCCGGATCCATAGGATGAAACTGCCATCCAGTCCATATCTATGTGGCGTTGTAATGCGCGAGAAAGATCAGCAACTGCCATAACCGCACCCTTTAAAACTCCAACAAGTAAAAGGTCTTTACCTTCGTAATCTTTATCAACCTGTGCGGCAAGCTCTTTGATACGTGCTTGCAACTGTTCTTCGGTCACGATTACGCGTTCGATATCGCCCTTGACTGCTTCTAAATCCACGGTTCTCCCTATGGTCTGTGCGGTGAGAGCGAAAGTCTGCCCGAAATTCGCTCAACCTTCACACCGCCGGGGAGATTGAGCGCACCTTGGCCGCTCCACGAGGAGATTAGGGCTTCAACTGCGCTTACATGCTCGGCTGAGACCGATCCTGAAGGAGCACCGGCGGCATATATGGCAGATCGCAGAATTCGGGTGCGAATTGCTCGAGGCAAGGATTCAAGATGGGCGCAATCCAAGTCATGCAGATCCAGATGGATCTCTTCCCGCTTTGCCCAATGGTCAAGTGCATCTGCATCATCTCGTAATAGGTGAGAGCTTCGAGCCAAGGCATCTGAAATTCCTGGACCAATAGTTTTTTCTAAAACCGGAAGTGCTTCGGTGCGAACACGAACACGTGCAAACTGCGAATCTTGATTGTGTGGATCATTCCAATATTCCAAACCTACTTCTTTACAAAACTCTTCGTTTTGGTTACGAGAAATTTCAAGAAGTGGCCGGACATAGAGTCCATTCTGATGTGCCATTCCAGATAGCGAACGAGTTCCTGAGCCCCGAGCAAGTCCTAACAAAACAGTTTCGGCCTGATCATCTTTTGTGTGGCCAAGAAAAACTGCAACTGCATTTTCTTGTTCGGCAACTTCATTGAGCGCTTCATACCTAGCCTTACGTGCTGATGCTTCTAAACCTTCTTTGATATCAACGGTGACTTTCTTGATTACACAGCTCAGACCAAACTTTGAAAGTTGTGTTACAACTTTTTCTGCTTGTGCAGATGAGGCAGCTTGTAGTTGATGATCGACAGTTACACCAATAACAGTCATTGCAAGTTTTTCTGCTTCAACAGACAGTGCGTAAGCAAGTGCTAAAGAATCTGCACCACCAGATACGGCGACAATTACTTTGTCTCCGGCTTCATATCTTTCCAGCCAGGTTCGAACCGCGTAGCGAACTGCAGGAACGGCCGTTGTCATAGGACAAGAGTAGTGCTGGTTTAGACGCGACCACCAAATGGCATCAAGCCCTTAATGCTGTATATGTTTGAATACAGCAAGCCGCGACCCTTTGAGTTGGCTTCCCACATCATTCCGTTACCCGCATAAATCGTGATGTGGTGAATTGTTGAGATGTTTCCCTTGTAAGAGTAGAAGAGCAAGTCTCCTGGGACCAGATCCTTTAACGAAACATGCTGGGTATACCCAGAATATAAAGCTGAATTGAGGCGATCCCAGTTTGGCCAACCAAGTCCAGCTGCTTTATATGCAGCGTAAACAAGTCCTGAGCAATCGAAAGAGTTTGGTCCTTCAGATCCCCAAATGTATGGCTTACGTGCAAGAACTTGTGCCTTGGCAAATGCAACAGCCTTGTCACGCTGTGCTTGAGTAGTTCTAGATGTTGATCGACCTTTAAATCCAATATCTGGCCAGACGCTTTTTTGTCCGCCAGTTTGTGCAGCGGTGTTGGCTTGGCTCTCTTCGAGTAATGCGAGTTGTCTTTGTTGCTCAAGTGTTGTTCGAACTTTTCGTGCACTCATTAACTGGCGCATTAACTCATCTTGAACTTTTTGTAACTTAGCAACTTCTTTTGCTTGCTCTGCTTTTGCATCATCTGCAATCTTCTTCGTTGCCGCTACTTTATCTGTTGCGACTTGCTGCACAGCTTTTGCGGTATCTGCTGCAGCTTTGGCTTTACGCGCAGCTGCTTCAGCTTCTTTAAACTGTGCAAGGGCAACTGAATTTTGTGCACCTAGTGTGCTCAGTGTTGATAGCTGATCAATCAAATCTTGTGGACCGTTGGCACTTAGTAAAGGCTGAATATCGCTCATGCTTCCGCCCATGATGTAGGCATTTGATGCCAGGCGACCAATTGTCTTGTGCGCTTCTGAGACTGCTTCTGCTGTTTCTGCAGCATGTTTTGCAGCAGCCATAGCAAGTGAAGTTGCAACGGCTAACTCTGCTTGCGCTTTTCTATATACGGCAGCTGCAGCATTTGCTTTGGCAGTTAGCGCCCGAAGGCTCTGATTAGCTGCGGCCAACTTTTTTGCTTGCGCATCTGCAATCTTTTTCTTGGCTGCTTCTACTTTCTTTGCAGCTTCGATTTCAGCCACAGTTGGTTTAGGGACCGCAACAGCCGGCACTGACGAAATCGTCAGCCCCAGAATTACAGCAAGCGAGATCGCCCTGAACTTTTTCACTTAAAACCTTTCGAAAGGGAAGGTCTAAAGAATAAATGGCCAACCTTAGAAAAGCGGGGTTTTACGTGTGAGTGTCCTTAATTAGCTACATCACGACGAACAAAAAGCACTGAAGCAACAATTGCCCCCACTGCTACATATAACCCACCGACTGTGAGTGCATGTTTATAGGTCAGATCTACCGCTCCACCAGTGGCGATTGCAGATAGTTGGGCACCTGGCAGCCAGCTCTGTAAGGAATTTTTTACTGCTATCAATAAGTTCTCAACTATCAATAACCACAAAACAGCGAAAGAAATTGCGCTAATTGGGGAGCGCAATAGGAGACCGAGAATCATTCCAACGATTCCGAAGGCAACAACGGAAATTGTGACATTTACAAAAGTTGTGAAGATGGCTTCGAACCCGGCAGATGTGAACCAAAGATCTGTGTTCACTTCGGCACCCGGGGCAAGGATGTAAGAAATGGTAATACTCACAACAGCGGCAATTGCGATCATCGCGATAGCAAAAAGTGCCATCGAAACTAACTTTCCGACAAGAATCTTCATGCGGCCCGGTTGGCGAATCAGCAGGTTACGTAAGGTGCCGTATGTGTACTCCTGAGCTGTTTGTGCGGCAAAGACGCACAATGCAATGATTCCTAAGAATCCTCCAACGGATGCAAAACCATTAACTGATCCATTTGCTAGCGCTAAAACTTCTCTACTAATTGATCGACCTCGATCACCATTGCCTTGCGGCGAGTCAATCATCAAGTAGATAAAAGATGTAATCAAACCTGTGAAGAAGAGCGCTGCTCCCATCGTGCCAAAAAATAATGTCGGACGACGAAGCTTGCGTAGTTCTGCTCTGACGACATTTAACATTACTTGTCCCCCGTCATTTCAAAGAAAGTCTCTTCTAGATTCGGCAGTTGCGGAGCAAGTTGAGCCAAGGTGATTCCTGCATCAAAGGCTGCCTTGTTCAATACTGGTGCCCAATCCATCTCAGCCAACACGTGAACAGAGTCATTTCTAATCACGGCGTGGTGTCCGGCTGCTTCTGCTATCTCCACAATTTTCTGCAAATCAGAATGGTTGAGTGATTTAGCAATAATTGTTGGTTGCTGTTGAGCCATTAATTCACCAATTGGACCAGCAAAAACAATCTCTCCCTTACGCAACATAACAATGTAATCACTAATAATTTCTAGTTCAGATAACAAGTGTGATGAAACAAATACCGTTGTTCCTTGATTTGCTAAATCACGCAATAGAGCTCGGACCTCTTGAATACCTTCGGGATCTAAGCCATTTGTTGGTTCATCCAACATTAACAATTTTGGTTCTGGTAGTAGGGCTGCAGCAATTCCTAACCGCTGCTTCATTCCAAGTGAGTAAGTTTTAAATTTTGATTTACCGCGATCTCCAAGACCAACTTTGTCGAGTAATTGCTGAACTCGCTCAATTGGAAATCCGCCAAGTTTTGCTAGAACCATTAAGTTTTCATATCCCGACAGTGCTGGATAAAAAGCTGGTCCTTCGATCATTGCACCAACCCGACTCAAATACTTTTCTGGATGCTCAATTGGCTCACCAAGGATGTGGCCCTGCCCAGTCGTTGGTGTAATCAGGCCCAGCAACATTCGCATAGTGGTCGTCTTGCCCGATCCATTAGGGCCAACAAAGCCACACACGATGCCCAAGGGGACTTCGAAGTTGATATGTGAGACCGCTAAGCGATCATCATATTTTTTGGAGAGATCTGTGACTGAAATAGCAGTATTCGGCATGCCCCTCACTCTGCCACAATTAACCATGAGTAAGCGACCATGGGGCTATCAACCGCGTAAGGATTCACTGGGACCTGACTGGGAATTACATCCACAGACACATTCAGTGCGCACCGGTTTAGCTCGATCCGGTTTTGGTGAAACATCTGAGGCTTTATATCTCAACAGTGGTTTCACATACTCCTCTGCTGAAGAAGCATTTGATTCCTTTGCCGAAGAAACAGATCACTATTTATATAGCCGTTTCCATAACCCAACAATTGCCATGTTCGAAAAGCGACTTGCCGCAATTGAAGGCGCTGAAATGTGCGTGGCAACAGGTTCTGGAATGTCTGCCATGTTCGCATCTCTTGCATGCCTAGTAGAACAAGGTGATCACGTAGTTGCCTCTGCTGCAATGTTTTCTTCTTGCCATGTTGTTATTACAGAATTCTTACCAAAGTGGGGCGTGACCTTTGAATTAGTAAAGGGTAACAATCCTGCTGATTGGGCTAAAGCACTAAGCAAGCCAACTAAGGCTGTCTTTATTGAAACACCGAGTAATCCATTATTAGAGATCGTAGATATCAAAATGGTGAGCGATCTTGCACACAAGGTTGGCGCAACAGTAATTGTTGATAATGTGATGGCTTCACCTGTCCTGCAAAAGCCATTACAGCTTGGTGCAGATGTGGTCATGTACTCGGCGACAAAGCACATTGATGGTCAGGGTCGAGTATTAGCTGGCGCTCTACTTGGTTCTGCCGATTACATCGTTGACAAACTTCTACCATTCGTTCGTCACACGGGACCAGCTCTTAGTTCTTTCAATGCCTGGGTTCTTGTTAAATCACTTGAAACAATGCACATGCGTGTTGAAAGCATGGTTTCAAATGCACAAGCAGTTGCAGAGTTCTTAGAAAAGCAACCTGCAATCAAATCTGTTCGCTATCCAGGATTAAAATCTCACCCTGAACACGAATTAGCAATGAAACAGATGAACAATGGCGGCGGAAGCACTATTGGTATTGAATTTAAGGGCTCTCAGGAAGAAGTTTTTGCCTTCATGAACAAGCTTCGCGTGATCGATATTTCTAATAACTTAGGTGACAGTAAGTCCCTTATTACTCATCCTGCATCTACTACACACCGACGTTTAGCCCCTGAAGTACAAGCAGAAATGGGCATAACAGGATCTGTGTTGCGTTTATCTATTGGATTAGAACATTCATCGGATCTGATTAAAGATCTAGAGCAGGCTTTAGCTAAGTAGTTGTGCTGCAACAAGTACAACTGAAAGCAAGCTTAAGTAAGTAATAGACCACTGGAAGATCTTTCCAGCAACTTTTCCGTACTCCGGTGAACCTTCTTTAAGAGCTAGTAGTTGGCGTGCAAAAACTAAACCAAGTGCAATGGATACAACCATGGACCATGTTGGTAAATCAGCAGAACTAATTAACCAGATAGATGATGCAATCATCAGGGTTGTGTGGAACCACATCTCACCAAGTACGCGTCCCTTGGTTGCAACGACTGGAAGCATTGGCGTTCCGGCAGCTGCGTAGTCATCCTTGTACTTAATAGCTAGCGCCCAGAAATGTGGTGGCGTCCAAAAGAAAATGACAAAGAAAAAGGCCCATGGTGTTACTGATAATGAATTTGTAACTGCCGCCCAGCCAATGAGTACTGGCATACATCCTGCTGCACCACCCCACACAATATTTTGTGAAGTTCTTTGCTTAAGTGCCATTGTGTATACAACAACATAAAAAACTATTGCAATCAGTGCTAACAAAGTTGCAAGTGGTGTTGTGAATAACCAGAACAGGACAAGTGAAAGTAGCCCAATAATTGATGCAAAAATTGTTGCCTTAGCCTTAGAGATCAAGCCTGTGACAATCGGACGCTTTGCTGTTCGCGCCATTAATTTATCTAAATCACTTTCAATAACCATGTTGAATGCATTTGCACTTCCTGCAGCTAATGTTCCTGCAAAGATAGTTGCTATTGCTAAGCCAAAATCTGGTAAACCCTTGGCTGCCAAAACCATCGCCGGTAATGTGGAAACGAGTAGTAGCTCAACGACCCTTAGTTTCATAAGGTCTAGATATCCCCGCATAGCAACGCTCACTGGACAAGATTACTCAGCGATTTAATTTGCGCATCACAGTCTCCTCACAGGGATAATAGTTACC
>ERZ1022815.3-NODE-3-length-21434-cov-8.091913_pt1 | contig 21434 bp, 18 predicted proteins | sample MGYA00521087_ERZ1022815 | MGnify/ENA primary metagenome ERZ1022815 (study PRJEB33162, sample SAMN09633289) | freshwater metagenome | isolation source: freshwater | place: Canada:Alberta | collected 2017-07 | study: EMG produced TPA metagenomics assembly of the... | reverse complement strand
CCTAATCCAGATTGGCCTGCTGTCCCGTGGCCAGCTTTTTGATTTAGGATTACGATACACACATGAAATCGTGGAATGAGGTTGAGATCCCAGCACTAGATTCCACAATCCATTTCCCCGATTTGAATCTCACCAACTCTGCTACCGGCAAGAAAGAGCAAATAAAACGTAAGCCTTTGTATCGCATGTATGTCTGCGGAATCACGCCATATGACGCCACCCATCTTGGTCACGCCGCCACCTACTTAACGTTCGATTTAATCAATAGATACCTCAAAGCCAGCGGTTCGGAGGTTCGTTACGTTCAAAACATTACAGATATTGACGACCCATTATTGGAGCGAGCTAATCGTGATGGTGTTGAGTGGACTGACCTAGCCCACCAACAAATCGATCTATTCCGAAGTGACATGGTCAATCTTCGAGTGATTCCGCCAGCACATTACATTGGCGCCGTCGATGCTATTCCTCTTGTTACAGCTGCTATTGAAAAGTTGTCCTCGAAAGGAAGCATCTATCCTGTAGAGAATGATCTATATTTCAAAGTGCATGCTGACACTCACTTTGGTGAGCGCTCACATCTTTCTCAAGGAAAAATGCTTGAAATATTCGCAGAGCGAGGGGGAGACCCAACACGCATGGGAAAGATGGATCCCCTTGATTGCTTGGTGTGGATGTCTCAACGCCCTAATGAGCCCGGTTGGCCATCGCCTTTTGGCACGGGTCGACCAGGTTGGCATATTGAATGCACTGCAATCGCAATCAAATATCTTGAACCTGCACCGAATGAAGATGCACTTATAGATATTCAAGGCGGTGGATCGGACCTAATTTTTCCTCATCATGAAATGTGTGCTGCACAAGCACAAGTTCTTTCAGATAAACCATTGGCCAGCACCTATGTTCACGCCGGAATGATTGGTTTAGATGGTGAGAAAATGAGCAAGAGCAAGGGAAACCTGGTTTTCGTTTCAAAGCTCGTTGCAGCCGGGAGAGATCCTATGGCGATTCGCTGGGCACTTATGAAGAATCATTACCGCTCTGATCGTATGTGGACTGATCAACTTCTAATCGAGGCAGAACTTGATCTCATCGCTTTGCGCTCCTGCCTAGATCAAACCGAGGTTGCACCGACAAGTGAGCTGATTTCAGTCATTGTGAATGCCTTATCTGATGACTTAGATACTCAGGGTGTACTCACTTCAGTGAATGAATGGGTTGGACGAACGCAATCAGGTGAATCTGGTGGAAATGCAGAGTCTTTGATCTCGGCTCTAGATTCCTTACTTGGAATTAAGCTCTAGCTTTCGCTCTGTCTGCGCAAGTATCTTTCAAACTCCTTAGCGATTAAATCACCGGATACATCGGGAAGTTCTAAGGCATCCTTACTTTCCTCTAATGCCTTCACATAGTCAGCAACATCTGTGTCTTCTGCGGCTAATTCATCGACGGATTTTTCCCACTCATCAGATTCAATTTGCAGATCACCCAATGGAATAGAGATATCCAGAAAGTCTTCGAGCGAATTGATAAGTGCTAATGAAGCTTTCGGTGAAGGAGAGTTTGATGCGTAATGAGGAACTGCAGCCCATAGTGAAATTGCGTCAATGCCACGTCTCATGCACCCGTCTTGAATAATTCCAAGTATTCCGGTTGGCCCTTCATACTTTGAAACGGAAACACCTAGGCGTTCAGCAATATTTGGGTGTGCGCCGGTTCCTGTGACTGTAATCGGGCGGGTGTGTGGAGAGTCTGCGAGAAGAGAACCAAGGGTCACTACGAGTGAAACTTCAAGATCATCAGCCAAATCCAAAAGATCAGATGTGAATCGCTTCCAACGCATTGATGGTTCAACACCCGTGACAATTACAAGATCACGTTTCATCGATGGGATCGCTAATCCGAATACTTGCGTGCCAGGCCAGGTGATACTTCTGATGGACGAATCATCTATAGCAACTTGAGGTCTGTTGACTTGAAAGTCATAGAACTCTTCAGCTTCTACATCAGCAATGAGTTGAGGAACGACATCATCATCTTTTTCTCGCCATGCCGATAATAAGTGCTCCAGAGCACCAGAAGCGCCTTCGGCAGCATCATTCCAACCAGTAAAGGCGATGATCATCACTGGGTCTCGCAGCAGCGGTATGTTATGAATCTCCACGAAACCAACCTTAGGGTAATCTTCGTTAGATGAACACGCCGATTAAAGCTGATGGATTGCTACGGCGAACCCTTTCCGAGCGGGTAGTTATCGCCGATGGAGCGATGGGAACAATGCTTCAGGCTGCAAATCCCTCCTTAGCCGACTTTCAAAATCATGAGGGTTGCAACGAGATCCTTAACGTCAGTCGCCCAGACATTGTGCGCTCAGTCCATGATGAGTATTTGACGGCAGGTGTTGATGCCATTGAAACAAATACCTTTGGCGCAAACTGGTCCAACCTGGCAGATTACGGAATTGAAGATCGCATTTACGAACTCGCATTTGCAGGTGGAAAGATCGCTCGTGAGGCCGCTGATGCTTTTTCGACGCCCGACAAACCTCGCTTTGTATTGGGTTCACTTGGACCAGGAACGAAATTGCCAAGCTTGGGTCACACAACCTATGACAACTTAAGAATTGCCTACTACACAGCGGCTAAGGGATTAGCTGATTCAGGATGCGATGCATTACTAGTTGAAACCTCACAGGATTTATTGCAGGTCAAAGCTGCTGTCAATGGTTGCCGCCAGGCAATAAGCGAAGCCGAGCACGACATCGTTTTGATTGCTCAGGTAACAGTTGAAACCACCGGCACGATGTTGATGGGCTCTGAAATCGGCGCAGCTCTAAACGCACTTGAACCAATGGGAATTGATTTGATTGGGTTGAATTGCGCTACCGGTCCTGCAGAAATGTCAGAACACCTTCGCTACTTAAGCAAAAATGCAAACATTGGAATATCGGTAATGCCTAATGCTGGCTTGCCACAACTTGGACCAAATGGTGCTACGTATCCATTAAATCCCGAAGAGCTAGCAACGGCGCTAGATGGATTTGTAACAGATTATGGAATTTCACTAGTAGGTGGCTGCTGCGGAACTACTCCAGCGCACTTAGCGTCAGTAGTGGCAAAGCTAAGTAAGAGAAAGATTTCACAGCGCACTCCGGCGCTTGATCCAGGTGCCTCATCTCTCTATCAATACGTGCCATTTAGACAGGATCAAACTTATTTAGCCATCGGAGAGCGCACCAATGCAAACGGATCTCGCGCATTTCGCGATGCGCTACTAGCTGAAGATTGGGAGAAGTGCGTAGAGATCGCACGCGATCAAATTCGAGATGGCGCACACATGCTTGATTTGTCAGTCGATTATGTTGGTCGAGATGGCGCAGCAGACATGAGTCAGATCGCATCTCGCTTTGCAACAGCAAGCACGTTGCCAATCGTTCTAGATTCAACTGAACCTGCTGTTTTGAAAGCTGGTCTGGAACATCTAGGTGGTCGCTGCGTCATTAACTCTGTTAACTATGAAGATGGAGATGGTCCGACTTCTAGATTTGCAAAGATTATGCCGTTGGTAAAAGAGCACGGAGCTAGTGTTGTCGCATTAACAATTGATGAAGAGGGTCAGGCACGAGATGCCGAATGGAAATTACGCATTGCACGTCGACTAATTCATGATTTGCATGATAACTGGGGCATGAATATCGGTGATATTTTGATTGACTGCCTCACATTTCCTATCGCGACGGGTCAAGAAGAGACTCGAAAAGATGGAATTGAAACGATTGATGCTATTAAAAGGCTAAAACTTGAATTTCCAGAGGTTCAGACAACTCTTGGCGTTAGCAACGTTTCATTCGGTTTGAATCCAGCTGCCCGCGTCGTCCTGAACTCTGTCTTCCTTCACGAATGTGTACAGGCAGGTCTTGATTCGGCCATCGTTCATCCATCAAAGATCACGCCTATGGCACGAATAGATGACCGACAAAAGCAGGTTGCTCTAGATCTTGTCTACGATCGCAGAGTTTTCGAAGGCGATGAATGCACCTACGATCCACTGCAAGAGTTTTTGCAAATGTTTGATGGTGTTGAACTTGCCACTAGCAAGAACGCCCGTGCTGAAGCACTTGCCGCTTTGCCATTGTTTGACAGGTTGCAACGTCGAATTATCGATGGTGAAAAAGTTGGCCTAGAAGATGATCTCAAAGCTGCTATGGCCGAGGGAACGCCTCCTCTGGAAATCATTAACTCTCACTTGCTTGAAGGCATGAAGGTTGTTGGAGAGCTATTTGGTAAGGGTGAGATGCAACTGCCATTTGTTCTGCAGAGTGCAGAAGTAATGAAGACCGCTGTAGCAATGCTTGAACCATTCATGGAAAAGACAGGTGATGAGGGTCGCGGCACAATGCTTCTTGCTACTGTGCGAGGAGATGTGCATGACATCGGAAAGAATCTTGTCGATATCATTTTGACCAATAATGGATACCGCGTGGTCAACATCGGGATTAAGCAGACTATTAATCAAATCATCGACGGTGCAACAGAAAGCAATGCAGATGCGATTGGTATGAGTGGCCTGCTCGTTAAATCAACTGTCATCATGAAGGAGAACCTTCAGGAGCTCACAGCACGTGGCCTAGATCAACGTTGGCCAATTGTTCTCGGTGGCGCAGCCCTTACCCGAGCCTATGTCGAGCAAGATTTAGCTTCGATGTTTCCAGGTGAGGTGCGCTATGCGCGAGATGCATTTGAAGGTTTACGTTTGATGGATTCAATCATGGCAGTAAAGCGCGGAGAAGAAGGGGCTGCTCTACCGCCACTTCGTGAACGCCGTGTTGCCAACACAAGAATCAAAACAGAAGAAGCTCCAATTGATACACGTCGTAGTGATGTCGCCTCAGATAATTCTATTCCTAACCCTCCATTTTTTGGTTCACGCGTCATTAAGGGAATTCAGTTATCTGATTACGCTGGAATGCTTGATGAGCGCGCACTCTTTGTTGGACAGTGGGGACTTAAAGGAAACCGCGGGGAGTACGAAACGATGGTGGAGGAGGAAGGTCGCCCACGTCTTCGTTCCCTCATCAATGAAGTTCAATCAAAGGGTTGGCTAAATGCGGCAGTTGTTTATGGATATTTCCCTTGCTACAGCGAAGGAAATGATCTGGTTATCCTTCATCATGAGGGTGACGATAAAGGCAAGGAACGTCTTCGCTTTACATTCCCACGTCAGAGCCGTGATCGCCGCCTTTGCATTAGCGATTTCTTTGCATCTAAAGAATCAGGAAAGACCGATGTTGTCGCATTCCATGTTGTAACCATGGGTTCTACCGTGAGCGAAGCTGCGGCTAAGTTGTTTTCGGCAAATAATTATCGCGAGTACTTAGAATTGCATGGACTTTCAGTTCAACTCACTGAAGCCTTAGCTGAACACTGGCATGCTCGTATGAGAGAAGAACTCCAGGTTAAGTCGGAGGACTCAGCTGATCTACAAGGCATTTTGGACCAGGGTTACCGTGGATCTCGTTACTCATTTGGCTACCCAGCGTGTCCGGATCTAGAACAGCAAGATCAGTTGTGTGAGCTGCTTGATCCTGGCCGAATAGGAGTTGAACTATCGGAAGAGTTCCAACTTCATCCAGAACAATCAACTTCTGCAATCATTGTTCACCATCCTGAAGCCAAGTACTTCAACGCAAACTAATTTATTGGATGAGTAACTTCTTTGAGGCTGTTTTCTTTGACATGGATGGCCTATTGGTCGATTCCGAACCAGAATGGCTTTTATCCGAAATAGAAGTGACCAAACCTTTCGGATATTCCTGGGAAGAAGTTGATCAAATCGCATGTTTAGGTGGTCCGCTTTCAAAAGTTGGCCAATACATGTTTGATAAATGTGGGCAACAAAAGTCTGCGCAGTACTTCACCCAAACCCTGATTGAAACGCAGGTCGCAAGAATGCGTGGGAACACCCCAACTATGCCAGGTGCTGTTGAGTTAGTCAGAGAACTTCAATCACATGGGATCAAGACCGCGCTCGTCTCAGCAAGCCCAAGAAATATTGTCGATGCAGTGTTGGATAACTTGGGACATGACCTGTTTCCCTTTTCGATCAGTTCAGATGATGTGGTCAACACCAAACCAGACCCGGAGGCGTACTTGAAAGCAGCAACGATAAGTGGGTCAGAGATCACTAATTGTCTTGTCTTTGAAGATTCCTTAACCGGTATGAACGCAGCAATTGCGAGCGGTGCCTATCTCATCGGAGTTCCACACCTTGTTTCAATCGCGGAATCCCCGCGAGTCCGTGTGATTCGCTCGCTAGAGCAGTTGTCTTTTTCTAAATTAACTGAGTTGAAGCAAGACTTCTCAACTAAAATTTAGTTGTTGTGCGCAGGGCAAATACTTTTAAAGTAGCACCAGTCGCATAAGCGTGAAGTTTTTGGCGGCCAGTAATCTTTCTCTATCGAAACCAAGATATCTTTAGCTACCCGGCGTAAGACCTTTTCAGTTGCCTCAAGTTCGGCCATAGTCGGATTACTTTTAACAAGTTTCCCGTCGCCTAAGTAAATCAGTTGAAGAAGACGGGGGAGTACTCCATTATTCTTCCAGTAAAGAAGTGCATAGACTCGAAGCTGGAAAAGGGCTTTCTCTTCCCATCCTGGCTTTGGAGCTTTACCTGTCTTGTAATCCACGATTCTTACTTCTCCAGTTGGTGCCACATCTAATCGATCTACATACCCATGGAGATAGACATTCTCGTCGAAATCATTTTCTAAATGCATTTCTCTATGCGTCGCTTCAAAGGTCGTCGGATTCTCAAGCGAGAAGTAGGTTCTCACGAGAGCAGAAGCTCGGTCTAACCATTCCTTTTCGTTTGTGACCATTTCGAGAAGTGCCGGTTTATTCGCCAACTGTGCGCTCCAGCGAGATGGCAATAGTTCAATGGCAGAATCGACCGTGCGCCCTGCAGCTGGAATTTCAAAGAGATCCTGAAGGACGGTATGTACCAAAGTTCCACGTTCGGCATCTAATGATGGTGGCTCGGGTAACTTGTCAATCTTGCGGTACTTATATTGCTGTGGGCAGTTCTCATACTCACTGACCGCACTTGGCGATAGACGCAAAGACTGTTCGTTACTCACCTGGCTGAAGATACTCGTACTTGCGCGAGTAATTTCGCCTAAGATGCTCCCGTGTCTAACCTTGGGTATTTCGGAGCCGGCGATCGAATTCAATTGACCGATCCAAAGGGAAAGCTCTACAGCTTCACCATCACGCCTGGAAAAGAGTGGCACACTCACAAGGGTTGGATCACCCATGATGACCTCATTGGAATGCCAGAGGGCTCGGTTGTCAGCACGACAGCTGGATTGAAATTTACTGCATTCAAGCCTTTGTTAGCAGATTACGTTCTAACAATGCCTCGCGGGGCAACAATCGTTTATCCAAAAGATGCCGCGATGATTATTGGAGTTGCAGATATCTATCCAGGTTCACGAGTGCTTGAAGCCGGAGTAGGTAGTGGCGCTTTAACGATGTCACTGTTACGCGCCACTGGTCCAACCGGAAAAGTTCATTCCGTTGAACGAAGAGCGGACTTCGCAGAAAATGCGCGGTCGAATGTTGATGCCTATTTTGGTGGTGCGCCAGCAAACTGGAGTTTGGTAGTTGGTGATTTACAGGATCAAGTTTTCGACTCTGAATATGATCGAGTTGTCCTAGACATGCTGGCCCCATGGGAATGTGTCGACATCGCAGCAAGAGCGCTACGCCCAGGTGGTGTTTTCTTGGCCTATGTAGCGACAACAACTCAGCTTTCAGCAACGGCTGAGGCGCTCAAGGAAGATGGTCGATTCACTGAACCAGAAAGCTCTGAAACGTTGGTGAGAGGTTGGCATCACGAGGGCTTAGCTGTGCGCCCCCAGCAGCGCATGATTGGGCATACCGGATTTCTTATTCAAAGCCGACGTATGGCACCAGGAGTTGAAGTGCTAGCTCGCCGTCGACGTCCGGCGAAAGGTGCCTACGGTGTCTCGGAAGATTGAACGCTTAATCAACCTAACAATCGCATTACTAGCAACAAAAAGATATCTAACAAAATCTGAAATTTTTCGAACAGTTGAAGGTTATGAAGGAAGCGCTGAAACTAAGGAGCGGATGTTTGAGCGCGATAAAGAAGACCTTCGCTCTCTTGGGATAACAATCGATGTAGGAAGTTTTGATCCTCTCTTTAACGATGAAGCAGGCTATCGAATTAGGTCTGAAAGTTATCAATTGGATCTTGGAGACATAACTCCTACCGAGATGTCATTGTTATCGCTAGCCGCAGATGCGTGGCAAGGCGCAGCATTTGCCGAACAAGCACAGAGCGCGATCTTGAAACTCAGTTCCATAGGAGTACCGGCTGATCCAATTGATATTCCTGGATTCTCACCCAAACTTTCTAATAGTTCAAAAGACTTGGAAACGATTTCTGGGGCAATAGGTGGCTCTGATTATTTGATTTTCGATTACCTTTCACCAAGTTTGCTTTCCGAAAGACGAGAAGTTATCCCTATAGCTTTATCCAATAAATCTGGTTTTTGGTATGTATCTGGTGTCGATAAGGCAGTGCAAGAAGTTCGAACTTTTAGATTAGATCGTGTGCAAGGTGCTATCACTGTACTTAAGAACAAGGAAGACTTTGAGTTTCCTACTGATTTTGAGTTGGACCAAACTGATGCATCATCTGCAATCAGGTTCGCCATCATTGATGTCCGAAAAGGCAAGGGGCATGCAATTCGAGCATTAGCCACTTCAGTAACCGACCTAGGGGAGTGGGATCAGATTAAGGTCCCCATCTACACAATCGAGTATTTGACAGCGCAGATCTTGTGGCATGGGGACGATGTTTTTGTTCACGAACCGGTTGATTTACGAGAGAATGTAGTTCAACAACTTGAAGCATTGGTTGTTAATCATGAGTAAGAATGTTTCTGCGCCACTTCTACGTACAGCGCGACTACTAGACCTTGTTCCCTTTCTTAACACCCATCAAGGAATTGCACTTAAGGATCTTGCCGCTCACTTCGATGTCACACCAACACAGATGAGTGCAGATCTCATGACGCTGTGGATGTGCGGTTTACCCGGATACACACCGCTGGAGTTGATGGATCTCGAATTCGAATCTGGTTTTGTGACCATACGAAATGCTCCGACTCTTGCTAAACCGCGCACGATTACCTTCCAAGAAGGCGTTGCTCTGTTGCTGGGATTAGATTTAGTCGCCGCATCGATTCCTGAGAATCGAATAGATTTGCTCACCAGTGTTCAATCATTGCGTGAACGTTTGACGCGAATACTGGGAGTACCAGTCAGACTATCGGTCGTAGCTGCGGCATCTGGCGCAGTTTGGACAACCATTTCACAGGCGGTCACAGCGCATAGCGGATTAGAGATTCACTATCACTCTTTGTACAAAGATCAGATTAGCCAGAGATCTGTAATGCCAGTTGATCTGTATGACTCGAATGGTCACCAATACATGCGCGCCTTTTGCTTTACCGCCAATGACTATCGCGAATTTCGCGTCGATAGGATCACAAGTGCCACATCGGCTGCGGTTCCAGCAGATCTTTCCGCCGAGAGTACTAATCCAGAAAAGATCAGGTTCCGTATCACTGTAAATAATCGCTCCAGAGATGTGGCTGAACGTTTTGCTATTTCTGACATGGCACTTGAGACAGAGATTGAGCTGTCCTCTTACTCACGCCAATGGATCGAGAGATCTGTCATGGCGTCTGGGGCCACTGTTACCTTAAATTCACCTGTAGAGATTCGTTCTGAACTGGCGAAAAGGGCCCAACTGATGCTTAATCGTTACAAAGGGGCGTAATTCCCGCTTTTCACCCTCAGGGCTCTGGTGTAGCCTTGGATTAATCATTAGCCAAGGAGTAGGTACTATGAATTTAGGTCCAAGAGAAGTAGTTATTCTTTTAATTGTTGTCCTCGTTCTATTTGGCGCAAAGCGTCTACCTGACTCTGCACGTTCACTTGGTCGCTCTATGCGAATCTTCAAGAGTGAAATGAAGGAAATGAAGGCTGACGACGGCGTGATAGAAGAAACCGACAAAACAGAGAAGTAATTTGATGGCACCGGCAAATGAAGCACGGATGCCACTGCTTGACCACTTACGTGAACTAAGAAAAAGAGTTCTTCGTTCGGCAATCGCTGTTCTGATTGCTTTTAGTGGTGGGTGGTATTTCTACAATCAGATCATCACAACATTGGCTAAACCTGTTTGTGATTTGAAAGCTGCGCAACAATCCGGTTCGGAAAGTTGTGGTGCCTTATATATCAGTGGTGTTTTGGGTCCACTTGATCTTCAGATCAAAGTTGCCTTGCTTACCGGAGTTATTGTCTCTGCACCTTTCTGGCTCTACCAGCTCTGGGCTTTCATCGCTCCGGCACTTCATAGAAAAGAAAAGCGAACAAGTGTTTTGTTTGTCGTTGCGGCTACACCTTTTTTTGCAATGGGAGCGACTCTTGGTTATCTAATACTTCCAGTTGCTATCAAGGCACTTTTTGGTTTTACTCCTGATTCAATTAACAACTTAGTACGGTTCGATGATTATTTAGATTTTGTTCTGCGTCTTATTCTTCTTGTCGGCCTTGCCTTTGAGCTCCCAATCTTCTTATTGACCTTCAACCTCATCGGCTTCCTTCGCGGAAAAACAATTCTTAGACCTTGGCGAATCTGGGTTTTTGGAATCTTTCTCGTGGTCGCAGCCTTTTCACCCACCGCAGATCCCTTGAGTATGGTTCTTCTATCTGCACCACTGATTGTTCTTTATTTCATGGCTGGAGGCATTGCGGTATTGGTCGACAAAAAACGCGATAAAAAACAGGAACTGGTCGAAACCGGCTCTATGTCCATTGAGGCACCCACACCTATCCAGGAATAGCCGATAAGGTTCCCGCATGTGGGCGTTGGTCATCAATCCTGTTTCAGGACAGGGTCAGGGGACCACAGTCGGAACCTATGTGGCAGGCTATTTGAACCAACATAATGTCCAGTTCACAATCGTTACGGGTAACTCGTCCGTGGCAATCACCGATCATTTGAGAATTTTTATTGACAAAAATCCAGACTGCTCCGGAGTCATTGCCGTTGGTGGCGATGGCCTAATGCACATCATTTTGCAGATAATTGTTCCTGCTCAGATTCCTCTGGCGCTGATTCCTGCGGGAACAGGCAATGACTTCGTCCGCACATTGGGCTGGGATCTAGAAGACGTAAACATTCAATTGAATAAGATCATCACAACCAAACCAATAGCAATTGACCTTGGGCTTGTTGATGGTGAATGGTTTGGCGCTATCTTGTCGACAGGATTTGATTCAATCGTTAATGAAAAAGCCAACACGATGCAATGGCCTAAAGGACCTATGAAATACAACGCCGCCATCGCAATTGAGCTTCCTCGCTTTAGGCCGCGCCATTATGAGATTACTTTAGATGACAGGACGATATCGACCGAAGCGATGCTGATTGCTGTTGCAAATGGAAGGTCCTACGGTGGAGGGATGCTTGTTTGCCCCAATGCACAGATAAATGATGGACTCTTTGATGTCATGGTTCTCCATCCAGTGTCCAAAATTGAGTTTATGAAGGTTTTTCCACGGGTCTTTGCTGGAAAACATGTGTCACATCCGGCGGTAGAGATAGTTCGAAGCAAGAATGTGAGCATTGAATCCAAGGCGGTTGCATACGCCGATGGTGAACGGATCGGGCAACTTCCGATCTCGGCTGAGTGCATACATAATGCAGTTCTAACGTGGGTCGCATGACAACCCCGGCAGAGCGTTATGTATTGGCCAAGGCGCGTGGTCAACATCCAATCACCACTGAGTTCATACAGACCTTTGACTTTGAATTTGATCCATTCCAGATAACCGCCTGTCATGCGGTCGAAGACGGAAAAGGCGTTTTGGTTGCTGCGCCAACTGGTGCTGGAAAAACTGTGGTGGGGGAGTTCGCCGCTTACTTCGCTTTGCAAGCCGGTAAGAAGTGTTTCTACACCACACCTATTAAAGCGCTTTCAAATCAAAAGTATTCAGAGTTTGTTGCAAAGTTTGGGGAAGATCGGGTTGGCTTATTAACGGGTGATACCAGTATCAATGGTGAAGCAGACATCCTTGTTATGACAACGGAAGTTCTGCGTAACATGCTGTATGCCGGATCAAACACACTCACAAATCTAGGCTGTGTTGTTATGGATGAAGTTCATTATCTTGCAGATAAATTTCGTGGAGCTGTCTGGGAAGAAGTTCTCATTCATCTAATGGAAAGTGTTCAGGTGATTTCATTATCTGCAACCGTCTCCAACGCTGAAGAGTTTGGTGAATGGCTAGGCGAAGTTAGAGGTGATACTGAGGTAATTGTTAGCGAAATTCGCCCTATTCCTCTATTCCAGCATGTATTAATCGGTAATCGCTTACTCGATCTTTTTGATGCGCCAGGTCGAGTAAATCCTGAAGTCCTAAATCGCGAACGTGAAATGACCAGACGCGCCTCACTCGGTAGGAATCGTCGAGGTCGTTTTGCCGAACCAAGTGATCGCATGTCTCGAGCAGACATTATTGAAAAACTTCAAGGTGAAAGTTTGCTGCCTGCCATTACATTCATCTTCTCGCGAATCGGTTGTGATGCAGCAGTAAAGCAGTGTTTGCAAGCCGGCCTACGCCTGACTTCGACTGAAGAACGTGAAGAGATCAAACGTACTGCGCTTAGATACACGCAGAACATTGCCGAGGAAGATCTTGAAGTTTTAAACTTTAAAGAGTGGTTAACCGCGTTGGAGCGTGGAATTGCAGCCCATCACGCTGGTCTACTGCCAAGTTTCAAAGGAGCGGTCGAAGATCTCTTCCAACGTGGCTTAGTAAAGGCTGTGTTTGCCACTGAAACTTTGGCACTTGGTATCAACATGCCAGCTCGAACAGTAGTTTTAGAAAAACTTGTTAAATTCAACGGTGAGGCCCATGTGCCAATTACACCGGGGGAGTACACGCAATTAACCGGTCGTGCTGGTCGTCGCGGAATCGATATCGAAGGTAACGCGGTAATTCAGTGGTCTCCGACTGTCGATTCAGCATCTGCAGCAGGTCTAGCCTCAACTCGAACCTATCCGCTGAGATCTTCTTTTTCACCTTCCTACAACATGTCAATCAATTTGATTTCACAGTTTGGTCGAGAACGAGCACGTAGATCACTTGAGTCCTCATTTGCGCAGTTTCAAGCAGACCGAGCTGTCGTTGGTTTAACCCGACAGATCCGAAAAAATGAATCTGCAATTGAGGAGTTGATTAAAGAATCCTCGTGCCATCTTGGGGATTTTTCGGAGTACGCACGCCTTCGCCGTTCAATTAAGGAAGTGGAAGTACTTCTAAGTCGTCGTGATCAACGCAAGACTTTCGACAATAGACAGCGTGGCCATATGGAGGGTGAGTTAGCCGATCTTCGCAAAGCGATGAAGAACCATCCTTCTCATGGATGTGCCGATCGCGAGGAACATGCCCGACTTGCAGAACGTGCTGGACGCCTAACTCGCGAGAACGAGGGTCTAACGATTCGTGTGGAAAGCAGAACGCACGTGATCGCTAAAACCTTTGATCAGATTTGTCGGGTCCTAGATCACCTTCAGTATATTGAAGGTGAAAAACCTACTGCTCAGGGGAAAATTCTGACCAAGATTTATGCCGAGGCCGACCTTTTGCTTACCGAGTCGATCCGTAGAGGGTTATTCGATGATCTTAATGCGACCGAGTTACTTTCTGTTGTTTCGTGTGTGATTTTTGAGTCTCGCTCTGCTGAGAACTTGGCTCCAAAGATGCCTAGTCAAAAAGTGCAGTCAACAATTACTGAAATCATTTCGCTGTGGGCAGCCCTTGAAGAAATCGAAAGTAATTTTGGCGTAAAGACACAGCGCGAACCTGATGCTGGTTTCTGTTTCATTTCCTATAAGTGGGCTAGTGGTAACTCACTTAACAGCGTCCTTAAAGGGACAGACATGTCTGTCGGAGACTTTGTTCGATCAACAAAACAGTTAATTGATCTGCTCAATCAAATAGCTGGCGCAAGCGATAAGTTACGCCCCGTCTGCAAAGATGCCGTAAAACGAATAGACAGAGGTGTCGTCGCATACTTAATGGGGGAAATATGACACTGATGCTGTTAGACAGCGCCTCCCTTTGGTATCGGGCTTATTACGGAATGCCGGACACACTTTTGGCACCTGATGGAACCTCAGTTAATGCAATACGTGGTTACATTGATATGACAGCCCGCTTAATGAGCGTTTATAAACCAAATCGCTTAGTTGCATGTCTTGATGGAGATTGGCGGCCTAGCTGGCGTGTGGATATTTTTCCCGCATATAAAGCCAACCGTCTGGAAGAAGAGGGAGAAGAGGAAGAAGAACCAGAAACCCTCACTCCGCAGATCCCAATCCTTCTTGATTTACTTGATCTGTTCGGAATTCCTGTGGTTGGAGTCGATGATTACGAAGCCGATGATGTTATGGCCACCTATGCCGAAGTAGAAAAGGGACCTATCCGAATCGTTACAGGCGATCGTGATTTATTTCAAATGGTCGATGATAAGCGAGACATCAAAGTGGTCTATCTTGCCAAAGGTATTTCTCAGCACGACTTAGTTGACATCAAGTATGTTGCCGACAAATACTCAATTCCGGGTGATCGATACGATCTCTTTGCAATGTTTAGGGGAGATCCCTCAGATGGTTTGCCAGGAGTTAAAGGTATTGGTGAAAAAGGAGCCGCGGTTATTGCTAATCAATTCGCCACAGCCGAAGAAGCTCTTGCGGGCGCGTATGCTGCTCACGATTCTTTGCCTCCTGCTCTTGCAAAAAAGATCATAGCGGGTGAAGATTATTTGAAAATCGCACCTAAGTTAGTTCGAGTCGCCCGTGATGCTCCATTGCCAAAGATCGATCTCTCGATTCCTAAAGCACCTAAAGATCTATCAGAGATATATCAGTTCAAAGAGCGTTACGCATTAGGTGCAAGTGTTGATCGTTTGATCAGTGCACTCGGTTGGTAGAACTACTGTGGTAAATGTTGTGCTCTCGTGCCTGGCCGGAATAGTCCTCAGCGGGGCCTTTGAACCAGTAGGCAAGTGGTGGCTTGCGCCGATAGGCCTTCTCATTCACATGTATGCGATAGAAAGAACCAATCGCAAGGTGCTCTCAGTTTTCATCTTTGCATTTAGTTTTAATGCTGTTTTACTCCATTGGACAAGTACTTTTGTTGGGTCAACACCGTGGATTATTTTATCCTTTGGTCTATCCCTGTTGTATTTGCCGCTCTCGCTCGTCGGTCGATGGGGGATAGCTGCATATCCCTTGCTATTTGTGGCACTTGAAGAGGTGCGAAACAGATTTCCATTTGGAGGATTTGGTTGGGCAAGAGTTGCATACTCACAAGCTGATGCGCCGTATGCGGCAATAGCATCCCGCGGGGGAGCCATATCCCTTTCTGCAATGACGGTTCTTATTGCTGCATTCATCTTCTTTGTTCTTAATAAGAAAATCAATCTGGTCTTGCTTATTCCATTATTTGCTTTGTTGATACCAAACAACATCACGGCCTTTAGTCAAATTTCTGTTCTCATGATCCAGGGAAATGTTCCAGAGTTAGGCTTGGAATTCAACGCTAGAGCAAAAGAAGTTTTCAACAACCACGTCAATGAAACTAATAAGGCTTTAATACAAGATAAGAAAGTCGACTTTGTTGTGTGGCCGGAAAATGCTGTAGATGTAGACCCATACACAAACAAAGATGTGTATGAGAAGTTGGAGGCATTTGAAAAACCATTGATCATTGGAGCGATCGTCGGCAAAGGTGAAAAGATTCTCAACACCTCAATATTATGGGGAGATAAAACCCAAGAGATTTATGTCAAGCAACACTTAACGCCATATGGTGAATACATTCCGCTACGTTCAATAGCTAAGAAAATCTCACCATTGGTCAATCAAGTTAAGGACTTTTCCCCGGGAAATGAGCAAAAGATCTTCACAATCGGACAGGCCAAAATCGCTCCGGTGATCTGCTTTGAACTAGTAGATGATGAGATCCTGTCTGAGGCAGCAAGAAAATCTAATCTGTTGGTGGTTCAAACCAACAGTGCAACCTTTGGTAAATCGGCAGAAAGTGCCCAACAATTGTCGATGACTAGGGTTCGAGCAATTGAACATTCCAGAAATGTTGTTTCAGTGTCAACTACTGGCATTTCTGCAGTCATTGATTTCAATGGAAAAGTACTCAATCAAACTTCAATGGGAACGGCGGAACATGTATTCGCAGATGTTGGGCTCATTGATCAGATATCGCCGCGTGATCGTTACGGGGATTGGGCGGGGATTTTTACGCTTGTTTGGCTGTTCGTAGTCGCCCGACGAGCGTATTCATTACGCCGATAAGTAACATTATGTAAAGTGACAATAAAAAGGCTGATTAGGCCCTTCTACCGATAATCATCCATAGGCGTGCAGGCACAGACCAGATTACGGTCTCCATGAGCGCCGTCAATGCGTCCAACTGGTGGCCAGTACTTCATCTTCGAACCAATTGATTCACCAGCAACTAAACCATCTAATACAACCGGATATCCGCCCTTTTCACGGCTGTACTCCCGCTCCCAATCACTTGTGACCACGGAAAGGGCCGTATGAGGAGCATGGCGCAGCGCTGAGGCTTCAATGGAGATCTTGCCGTCTATGACTTCTTGAATCTCAGCTCTAATCGAAATCATGGCATCAATAAAACGGTGGATCTCTCTGATGTTTTCTGACTCAGTAGGCTCAATCATTAGTGTGCCCGCAACAGGAAATGACATCGTAGGTGCGTGGAACCCGTAATCCATCAAACGCTTTGCAATGTCATCAACGCTAACTCCAGAATCCTTGGTTAACCCACGAATATCAAGGATGCATTCGTGTGCCACGCGACCGTTGGCCCCGGTATACAGGACTGGATAAGCATTCTGAAGTCGATGTGCCATGTAATTGGCAGAGAGAATCGCTACCTGGGTTGAGTGAGTAAGCCCTTCTCCCCCTAGTAAACGAATGTATGCCCAAGAAATAGGCAAAATGCTGGCAGAACCAAAAGGTGCACCAGAAATTGGTCCTGGACCAGTTGATGGTCCAGCTGTTAGATCCATTGGGTGGTTTGGCAGAAACGGTGCAAGGTGAGCGCGAACGATTACCGGACCTACACCAGGTCCTCCTCCACCGTGTGGAATAGCAAATGTCTTGTGAAGATTAAGGTGTGAAACATCAGCCCCAAATTTTCCAGGTTGAGCAACACCAACTAAGGCATTTAAGTTAGCGCCATCTACATAAACCTGACCACCAGCATCGTGAATAAGTGCGCAAATTTCAGAGACCGCTGTTTCAAATACTCCATGCGTTGAAGGATAAGTGATCATAAGCGCTGCAAGTGCGCCTTCATGCTCTGCAATCTTCGCTTTGATATCTTCGATGGAAACGTTTCCATTCTCATCACAATCAATTACCACAACTTGCATACCGGCCATAACAGCAGAAGCTGCATTAGTTCCGTGAGCACTAGATGGAATCAAACAAATCTTTCTATTCTGATCTCCACGCGAGTCATGATAATTTCGAATTGCAAGAAGCCCAGCAAACTCTCCTTGGCTGCCAGCATTGGGCTGCAACGAGACTGCCTCATAACCAGTAATGGCTACTAACCAATCAGAAAGTTGCTTGATTAACTTTCGTGTACCGACATTTTGCTCAGCTGGTGCGAACGGATGCAGAGATGCGAATTCTGGCCAGGTAACCGCTTCCATCTCAGTGACAGAGTTCAATTTCATGGTGCAAGAACCAAGAGGAATCATTGTGCGATCTAGTGCTAAATCTTTATCTGCCAAGTTGCGCAGATAACGCATCATCGCAGTCTCGCTGTGATTGGTATTAAAAACCGGATGGGTTAAGTACTTGCTTGTACGCAGGAACTTTGCTGGGATCTTCTCCCCCGCAACATCCTCGAAGCCTAAGATTAAAAGAACTTCAGCGAATAGAGCTTCAGTGGTTTGCTCATCAAATGAAACGCGCACTTCAGTTGAACTGACTTTTCTAAAGTTAATACCCTTGGCCTCTGCCTTTGCATGAATAGCATCTGCATTCGGAACCACAACATGAACCGTGTCAAAAACCACATCTTCTCTATTGTTCGTTGCGGCGTGAAGGCGAGCAGCAAAACCATGGACTCGTTCTGCGATTTGCTTCAGACCTTCTGGTCCATGCCACATGGCGTAGAAGGCACTCATGTTTGCTAACAAAACCTGAGCAGTACAAATGTTTGATGTTGCTTTGTCTCTACGAATATGTTGCTCTCTTGTTTGTAGCGCTAAACGAAATGCGGGCTTACCTGTTGAATCAATACTTTGACCAACCAATCGTCCTGGCATAGAACGCTCTAACCCTGTGCGAACCGCCAAGAAACCAGCGTGAGGTCCACCAAATCCCATTGGGACTCCAAACCGCTGAGCTGTACCTACGGCGATATCTGCGCCCCACTCCCCCGGAGCTTTGAGCAAGGTCAAGGCTAGAAGATCTGTTGCCGCGATGACTAGAGCATCACGTGAGTGCGCGTAATCTGCGAAAGAAGAGTAATCAATAACAGTCCCAGTCGTGTCCGGATACTGCAAGAGCGCACCGAAGAACTCACCGTCATATCCATCGCGCACAACATGGCATGAATCTATTTCAACTACTTTGATTCCAAGTGGCTTGGCACGGGTTATCACAACCGCTTTTGTTTGTGGATGCACATGCTCTTCAATTAGAAATACGGCGTCATCGCTCATTTTCGAAGCACGACGAGCAAGTGTCATCGCCTCAGCTGCTGCTGTACTTTCATCTAGCATCGAGGCATTTGAAATGTTAAGACCTGTTAATTCACACACCATGGTTTGGAAAGCAAAAAGTGCTTCCAATCGACCTTGTGAGATCTCTGGCTGATATGGCGTATATGCGGTGTACCAGGAAGGATTCTCTAAAACATTTCTCTTGATGACGGGTGGAACAATAGTTCCGTAGTATCCAGTGCCGATCAGAGATGTGAAAACTTTGTTTTCAGAGGCAATAGAACGTAGTTCAGCGATGACCTCAACTTCACTCTTGCCGCTATCCAACGCACCTTCGATAACACCCTTGATAGCAATGTTTGCTGGAACAACATCTTTGATAAAGGAATCTAAATCGGAGTATCCCAGGGCCTGCAACATCGTTGCTTCATCAATAGAGGTAGGACCTATATGGCGATCCTCAAACGAACGACTCATCGATAATCCTCACCCTGTTCAAAGCCTCTCGCCTAAAAGTGCAAGGGCAGAGATGAAGAATAAGGCAGATTAAGCGCCTTTGCTCTTTCTACGAAGTGAGAGTTCGTCGTTTTCTTGGCCGCCCACAACGTGACCATTAATTTCACCTTGAAGTACAGATAGAGAGCCTTCGACTTCGTGCCAGACCTTGCCGACGGCAATTCCAAAGACACCTTGGCCACCTTGCAAAAGGTCAATAATTTCATCTGGGCTAGAGCACTCATAAATTGATGCGCCATCACTCATCAAGGTAATTCTCTCGAGATCGGTTACTCCCCTGCTGCGCAAATGATCTACAGCTGTGCGAATATTTTGGAGAGAAACACCGGCATCTAGTAACCGCTTAACAATCTTTAAAACCAAAATGTCACGAAAGCCATACAGGCGTTGAGTTCCGGAACCACTTGCAGTTCTAATGCTTGGTTCAACTAATCCCGTGCGAGCCCAATAATCTAATTGGCGATATGTAATCCCTGCAGCCGAGCATGCGGTAGCGCCTCTGTAGCCGATCTCTAGCTCTTCTGGGCTCATGGGGAATGGCTCATTTCTCTTGGGGAGTGAGATAAATGTAAACCCGTACCGGCCTATTGCCTAGGAACGACACGGCCCAAACCTCTACCTTAGGTTGAGGGTTTGGCCTATCCCACAAAGTCTTCTGGATTGATCTGATCTAGGAATTCACGGAACTTTTCGACCTCTTGGTTCTCACCCTCGCCCTGTGGAATCTCGATTCCAATCTCATCCAAGAGCTCCTGGGTGGCCAGGATGTTGCTATGGCTTCTAACTGCCAAGGCGATGGCATCTGACGGTCTGGCAGAGATGGACAACTGTCCCCCGCTGGAGTCGCGGAGAAGCATTGTTGCGTAGAAAATTCCATCCTTGATTTCGGTCATGTGGACCGCTGTTACGGTGGCATCTAGCAGGTCGAGCAAGTTGTTCATTAAATCATGGGTCAAAGGGCGAGGTGGTTCAACGCCTTGCTGGGCAAATGCAATCGCAGTTGCTTCAACGGCCCCGACCCAGATGGGTAGGAACCTTGAGCCATCAATCTCCTTGAGTAAAACGATCGGTTGGTTAGAAGGCATCTCGACTCGAACGCCGATGACCTCCATTGGTATCAACATATTTTGGCTACTTTTTTAGCGAAGGCGATTTAGGCCACCGCGCACAAGTGCTGCGTGCAGCCGAATTGAAAGAGATGCGATCTCCTTCTGGACTTCTTCGGCTCTGGCCTTTGATTCAGCGCTCTTTTGACGAGTCAATGGAGTGATGACCTGCTCGATCAAACCGATCTCACGATCTGCTGCGGATTTAAAAGAACGTAGGTGACGAGCTTCAATTCCAAAGCCACCCATCTCTGTAACAGCCTTTGCGATGGCAAGAGCGTCACCATCGTAGTGACGACCGCGAGGTGCAATTAATCCATAACCTTCAAGTTCCACCAGATGTGCCTCTGAGAGCCCACTATTTTTTAACAGCTCTTCGCGAGAAAGGCGCATCTCACTAACTTCACCAAAGGCGCTCGGTGCCATCTCGCCATCGACAGTTGCCAGACCAATGTTTGGACGAGGAACTCCTCCTGCAGGTGCTGGCTGTAATCCGCGATCGATTGCATCGAGGTTGTCTTTGATCACCTTCAATGGCAAGTACTGATCGCGTTGTGCCAAGAGCACATAACGCAAACGCTCTAGGTCAGAGCTCGTGAACTTGCGATAACCAGATGGCGTACGTTGCGGCTCAATTAATCCTTCAGATTCTAGAAAGCGAATCTTTGAAATAGTGATATCTGCAAAGTCTCCTCGCAAACGGTTGAGAACTTCACCGATGCTTAAGTACGCGCGTGCTGGTACGGCCATGACTACTCCCCTAGTTTCTTCGTGTCTAAATATCTATTTGTTCGAGCCGATAAAAAGTAAATGGAACTTGCCGATTTGGAACTCATCACCTGAAACAAGTGAGTGCTCTGTAACCGAAACATTGTTGATGTAGGTACCGTTAAGTGATCCTGCATCCTTTAATACAAAACTTG
>ERZ1022815.2-NODE-2-length-24917-cov-8.916942_pt1 | contig 24917 bp, 23 predicted proteins | sample MGYA00521087_ERZ1022815 | MGnify/ENA primary metagenome ERZ1022815 (study PRJEB33162, sample SAMN09633289) | freshwater metagenome | isolation source: freshwater | place: Canada:Alberta | collected 2017-07 | study: EMG produced TPA metagenomics assembly of the... | reverse complement strand
TTTTGAGTTTTACCTATGGTCAAGCAGTTATAACTGGATTTATTCAGGGCATAACTGAGTTATTTCCAATCTCAAGCCTTGGGCATGCGATTTTGATACCAGCATGGATTGGCGGATCATTCAGAGAGTTTATTAGCGAAGAAAATCAAGCTTATTTGTTAATTACGATTGCTATGCATCTTGCTAGCTCAATTGCATTATTTATTGTATTTAGAAAACGGTGGATGGGATTAATTGGCGGGACCTATAGAGCATTTAAGTCCAGGAATTTTCAATCAACTCCGTTTAGAGTACTTGGCTATATTGTTATTGCAACTATTCCGGTTGGAATCCTAGGGGTTGTCTTTGGAGATTATTTCCAAAGTATTTTCGGCAAACCTCAGTACTCAGCAGTTTTTCTCACTATCAACGGATTACTTTTAATTACTGCCGAAAGATTGTCTAGGCGAGATATTGCTCATGAGTATCATGATTCCGATGCAGAGATTGATCACCGAGTAAATGCAAAGAGTGCAGTCGTAATTGGTTTTGGACAAAGCCTGGCTCTATTTGCCGGAATTAGTAGATTTGGTGTCACTATGAGCGCCGGATTACTTCGCAAATTGAATCACTCTGTTGCCTCTGATTTTGCCTTCCTGCTTTCATTACCAGTAATTGTTGGTGCATCAATTGTAAAATTACCAGAATTATTCACCAGTGATGCTAAACAGCTACTCGGCCAAATCTTGGTCGGTTCACTAGTCTCATTTGTTGCAACATATTTCAGTGTTTCATTCTTAGTTCGATGGTTTAAAACGAAAACACTTTATCCCTTTGCAATTTATTGTCTTATAGTTGGTATTGCCTCATTTGTTAGGTTCGCCTAGTGTTTCCAGGTTTTGGAACTGTTTTAAATATCGCAACAATTATTATTGGTGGCACCTTAGGTGTCTTTATTGGCGGGAAGATAAGTGAAAAACTTAGAAACCTAATAACTGATGTTTTAGGTTGCGTAACAATAATCTCGGCTGCTGATGCTTTATCTGCTTATTGGCATAAAGATCTTCATGATGCGATGCCAAAGGGTTGGGTCATTTTAGTTGTTGTGTTTTCTCTACTTGCTGGAGCTGTAATCGGTTCTTTACTAAAAATTGAAGACCGACTTGAGAATGTTGGCATATTGCTTAAAAAGAGATTTAGCAAAGATGGCGGCTCAAACTTTGTTGAAGGATTTGTTTCCGCTTCATTGATTTTTGCAATTGGACCCCTTGCAATTCTTGGCAGCATCTCTGATGGCATGGGAACTGGTATTGATCAGTTGGTTTTGAAGAGCACACTGGATGGTTTTACATCCCTTGCGTTTGCTGCATCCCTTGGCTGGGGAGTGGCATTATCAAGTTTGCCTGTAGGTATTTATCAATTTATCTGGACAGCTATCGGCTTATTTTTAGGTTCAATTCTGGCTGATTACCAAGTTTCAGCAATGACTGCAGTTGGTGGCATATTGCTAGTTGGAATTGCCTTGCGGCTACTTAGAATTAAGCAAATTGCGGTTGGCAATCTTCTTCCAGCTTTAGCTTTAGCGCCATTGCTGGCGCTGGCTGCCCACCAATTTGTTTAAAAGCTTTTCGCGTCAATTACAAAGCGGTATTTAACATCACTTGCCACAGTTCGATCATAAGCTTTGTTTATATAATCAGATTTAATTACCTCAACATCGCTAACGATATTGTGTTGGCCGCAAAAATTTAACATCTCCTGCAGCTGAGCAATTCCACCAATCATTGAACCAGCCAAGGATCTTCTTTGGCCAAGTAATGTTCCAGCATTAATGGCATAAGGCTTACCAGGTAAGCCAATGACAACTAAGGTTCCATCCAATTTTAGAAATTGTAGATACGGATCTAGATCTAGGTCTGCTGAAACCGTATTCAAAATCAAATCGAAACTCATATTTAACTTTGATAGTGATTTCATATCTTTTGTTACAACAAAATGATCTGCACCCATTGCTTTCGCATCAGATTCCTTCTCAGGTGAGTGGGAGAAGACTGTAGTTTCAGCACCTAATGCATGAGCGAATTTAAGACCCATATGGCCAAGGCCACCTAATCCCATAATGCCAACTTTTTTACCAGGGCCGGCATTCCAATTCTTAAGTGGTGAATAAAGTGTTATTCCAGCACACATAAGTGGTGCAACTCCAGCGAGATCTAGATTTGAAGGAACATGCACTGCGTAGTCCTCATCAATAACAAACTTATCCGAGTAGCCACCTTGCGCAATTGTCTTACCATCACGCTCAAGTGCGTTGTATGTTCCAGTCATTCCTTCAACACAATATTGTTCAAGTCCGGCATTACAGCTAGAACACTTGCGGCAGGAATCAACAAAAACTCCAACTCCAATTATTTCGCCCACTTTAAATTTACTTACCTGGGAGCCAATCTCAATAACTTTTCCAACAATCTCATGGCCAGGGACCATTGGAAATATCGAAGGACCCCACTCTTCACGAGCTTGGTGAATATCGGAGTGACAAATTCCAGCGTAGTAAATATCAAGTGCTACATCTCGTGGTTTTAGCTCTCTACGTTCAAACTCAAAACTTTCAAGTAATGCTCCAGCTGATTTTGCGGCGTATCCTTTAGTTTTCATTTTGCCTTTCTTTAGTTATTAAACGGCAGAGATTGTTCTGCTGCTGGATTTGAAACCTTGGATGTTACTTTGCGCATATGGTGCCGTCTGCATAAAACTTCATAAGCAACCGTGGAGGAGGTGCTGACATCGCCAACTACAACCTGCTCGCCTTCAGTTACCATCTTTCCATCAACAGTACGGGCATTATGGGTTGCTCGCTCACCACACCAGCAAAGTGCTTCAACCTGCAAGGTTTGCACCCGATCAGCTAACTCAACTAGGCGGGCACTTCCTGGGAATAACTTTGTTCTAAAGTCAGAGAGAATTCCAAATGCATAAACATCAATTCCCAAGCCATCAACAATTTTTGCAAGCTGCTCAATTTGTTCTGGCGTGTAGAACTGGGCTTCATCACAAATAATAAAACTAATTCGACCGCCAATAGATAATCTTTCAACAATTAATTTGTGTATGTCTAGATCAGTATCAACTTCAAGTGCTTCAATTTGCAATCCAAGACGAGAAGAAATTAAACCTTTACCTGCTCTATCTTTACTGGTAAAGATAACTCCATCTCTGCCACGGGAGCGATGGTTATGGGCAGTTTGCAAAGCCAAAGTGGATTTACCACTATCCATCGTTCCGCAGTAATAGATCAGTTCGGCCATAAGGTCATTCTGCCAAGATTGTGTTGATTTGTAGACCACCATGGGCCTGATTGATCCGTGATCTTCCACCTAATTCAGCTATTTCAATCAGGAAACATGCTCCAACGGGTATTAACTTCGCCTGAAGTATCAAATCTATGGCAGCAATAGCAGTTCCACCAGTGGCTAATACATCATCAACAATTAAAACCTTTTTACCTGCTGGAATTATGTTGGCATGTATTTCAAGAGTTGCCTGTCCATACTCAAGATCATAACTTTGCGAAATTGTTTCACCTGGTAATTTTCCTACTTTACGGATTGGGATAAATCCTTTATTGATAAGGGATGCAGCAGCTGCAGCAAAAATAAATCCTCGCGCCTCAATGCCAGCTAGATAATCAACCTGTTCTGCTAAATCAGCAATCTCTTGGCAGCTTTGCTTAAACATTTTTGCGTCAGCAAGGAGGGGTGTTATATCTTTGAAAATAATTCCAGGTTTTGGGAAATCTGGAATTACTCTGATCAGATTTGAGGCCGCTTTATCCACCTGCGCATCTTATTGTTACCTTTTAGGATATTAGGCGTGTCCGAGAGGGGAGTTGAACCCCTAAGCCCTTACGGGCACTAACACCTCAAGCTAGCGCGTCTGCCAATTCCGCCACCCGGACCTACTTTTATTTTAACGCAATCTGAAATCAATGGAAATCCAAATTATATAGGAGAATAGCCTCATGAAATTGAGTGCTGATCAGATCATTGAATTAGAGAACGAAACGATATTGCTTTGCCAAGAAATGATTCGTATTCCTAGCGTTAACCATGGCGAAGGTCGTGGTGATGAAAAAGCAATGGCGGAATATGTTGCAAGTAAATTATCTGAGGTCGGCATTAAAAGTGAGTTAATTGAAACGGCCCCAAACCGAGTAAATGTGGTGGCAAAGATTGAAGGCAGCGATCCGAAACGTCCTGGCTTAGTTTTACATGGACATATCGACGTAGTTCCAGTAAATGCCGATGATTGGTCAGTCGATCCATTTAGCGGCCTAATAAAAGATGGATTTATTTGGGGCCGCGGAGCAGTTGATATGAAGGATATGGATGCCATGATCTTGGCATCGGTGAGAATGTGGCAACGGATTGGCTATAAACCACCTAGAAATATTTTGCTTGTTTTCTTTGCAGATGAGGAAGCTGGTTCTAACTATGGATCTCGTTGGTTGGTTAAGCATCGACCAGAGATTTTTGATGGTTACAGCGAAGCTGTGTCAGAGGTGGGCGGGTTTTCAATAACTATTACTGGCGAGCACCGCTTGTATCTTATTGAAGCTGCACAAAAAGGTATTCAATGGTTAAAACTTACTGCTAAAGGAACGGCTGGACATGGCTCTTTTATAAATAAAGATAATTCCGTTACAAAAGTTGCTGATGCAGTTTCTAGAATTGGTAATTATGAATGGCCGCAACTTGAGACAAAAACCAGCAGTTTACTTTTTAGAAAAATTGCAGAACTTACCGGCGATAAATATGATGCTAAAAATGTGAAACCATTACTCCATCATTTGGGTGATGCAGTAAAAATGCTGGGTGCAACCATTTCTAATACCGCCAATCCAACAATGCTTGAGGCTGGATATAAAGTTAATGTGATTCCTCAAAGTGCAAGTGCCACAGTTGATGGCAGGTTCTTGCCTGGATATGAGGAGCAACTGCATCAAACTATTAAAAAACTTGCAGGTGATGAGATTGAAGTTGAGATTTTAACCCGAGATATAGCCCTTGAGGTTGAATTTGCGGGCCCGTTAGTTAAAGCAATGTGCGATGCGATTAATGGAGAAGATGCCGCTGGCATTCCAGTTCCCTACCTAATGAGCGGTGGAACTGATAACAAAGCGCTGCATGATTTGGGAATTGTTGGTTATGGGTTTTCTCCACTTAAGTTACCTAAGGATTTGGATTTCTTTGCTCTATTCCATGGTGTGGATGAGCGGGTACCAATTGAAGGATTAAAATTTGGCGTTAGAGTTTTATATGAGTTTTTGGAGAATGTTTAATTAGAGGCTGAAACCTCATTTAATGCCTGCCTAACCTGTTCTGGCAAAGTAATTTGTTCAACGGTAAGTATTCCGCGAAGTTGCGCACCGGTTCTTGCGCCAATTAACGCACTTGTTACACCTGGTGCATCTCGAACCCAGGAGAGTGCTACCTCAAGAGGTGAGTAACCCAATCCTTCAGCTGCCACGCAAACCGCTTCAACAATCTGGTTTGCCCGCTCTGAAAGATATGGTTCAACAAAATTAGCAAAGTGTGGTGACGCACCTCGAGAGTCTGATGGCACCCCGCCTCGGTACTTTCCAGTTAAAACTCCTCTGCCAAGGGGTGACCACGCTAAGAAACCGAGATTTAAAGCTGACGAAGCAGGGATTACTTCTTCTTCTGCCTTGCGATTTAATAACGAATATTCATTTTGAGCAGCGATAATTGCAGCTTTGCCAAAAATTGGATTTTGCAATGTGGTACTTCTTGCTAATTGCCACCCATTAAAGTTACAGACACTTACATACCGTGCTTTTCCAGAGCTAGTTGCATAATCTAAAGCAGATAAAGTTTCCTCAAGTGGCGTATTTTTATCCCAGGTATGAATTTGCCAAAGATCAACGTAATCAACATTTAATCTTGTTAGAGATCTATCTAAATCCGATATTAATTCATTGCGTGAATTATTGATTTGGCGTGAACCATCTTTAAAAGTTATTCCACCCTTTGTTGCAATAAAAAGATCATCTCGTTTAATAAGTGTGCCAATAAATCCACCCAGAACGCGTTCGGCATCACCATCTGCATATACAGCTGCGGTATCAACTAAATTTCCGCCCGCCTCAACAAAGTACTGCAGCTGCTGTGCAGCTTCATTTTCGTCAGTATCGCGCCCCCAGGTCATAGTGCCTAGACCAAGTCGGGAGATTGATACTCCGCCTAATTTACGTCGTTCCATGGCTGGCAGGCTAGCAACAAGAGCGGTAAAAGATCGGTAACCTTGCCAAATGCCGATTGTCTATCTTTTGCGTCATGCCCAATCAGTGGCGAATGTCAAAGGAATATTGGCTGGCCAGGATGATTCAGTTGAGTTATCAAAAGAAGGATTTAAACAAGCACAAGCTCTGATTCCATACCTTAAATCCATCAATTTTTCCCAGGTTTATTCAAGCCCAATGACTAGATGCATTCAGACGGTCACGCCATTTATGGTTAAAAATCCAGACTTAAAGTTTGAGGTCGATGAAAGAATAATTGAAATGAATTATGGGGATTGGTCAGGTAAAAAACTTTCAAAGCTGAGTAAGGACAAAAAGTGGCGAAGTGTTCAAACAAAGCCATCTACCTTCACATTTCCAGACGGAGAAAGTTTTAAAAGTATGCGGAAGAGAGTTGACCTGATGCTAACGGATTTAGCAGGAAAGAAGGGTCCAGTACTGGTTGTTACTCACGGAGATATCATAAAAATGATGATTACTTCTAGCCTTGGCTTGCCAATAGATCGCTTCCAAAGCTTCGTCGCAGAACCAGCATCGCTAACAGTTATTAATTTGGAAAAATCTAAATCTACGATATTGCAAAGCAATTATAAACTCGCTGAAAATGGAATAAAGAAATTTAAGAGCAATCAGATTGGCGGTGGTGATACTTTGGCATCACTTCGCCAATGGTGGTGGAAGTAGATGCCCAGGATTATCTATAGGCATGAACCAGCAACTAGATTTATTGTTAGTGCCATTGGCGAGCCAGGTCAGAGGCAGTTCTTTATTCAAGTTAAATCTGCTGATGGGTTAAATTCTGTAACTTTGGAAAAGAATCAAGTTATTGCACTTACTGAAAGATTTGAGGATTTAATTCGTGAGTTAAGGCGCGGAAAACTCGCTTCTACTGGAGATATATTGGCTGCTGCTGAGATTGATAATGAATCCATGGAGTTGCCTATTGATGAGGATTTTCAGGTCGGAATAATTAGTATTACTTGGGAGAATGGTTTAGTTGTAGTAAATATTCAAGCAGCCTCTCAGGATGACGAACTAGTTCTAGATGATATTGATTATGGCCCAGATCTTTTGATTGCATCTCTTAGAATTTCTCAGGTCAAAGGCTTTTGTGAACGTGCTACCGCTTTAGTAAACGCTGGAAGGCCTGCTTGCCCATTTTGTGGTTTACCAATTGATCCGCTTGGTCATCTATGTCCACGAGCAAATGGTTATCGCAGATGAAAGGCGCAGCAGATTTAATTCTGAATGGAGAGCTCACAGTAGTCGGCCGATTAGTTGATGCATCTAATGCAACTTTGTTGGCACAAGTTGTCGGTACAGATCCGATTATTGAGGTCATCTACAAACCAGTTGCCGGAGAGCGACCACTCTGGGATTTTCCAGATGGCAATCTTGCCTTCCGTGAGTACTCAGCATATTTGTTAAGTGATTTAGCAAAATTTAATATAGTTCCATATACCGTGCTACGGGAAGGTCCATTTGGGTTCGGCATGGTTCAAGAATGGATTCATATTGATGATTCAGTTGATGTTGTCGAGTTTGGTCAAAGTGATGACGCCCAACTACGTAAGTTAGCCTTGTTTGATGCAATTATTAATAATACCGACCGCAAATTTGGCCACTTGTTAGTTGATATAAATGGCGCATTAAAAGGTTGTGACCACGGAGTTTCTTTTCATTCTGAAGACAAACTAAGAACAGTCCTATGGCAATTTGCCAACGAAAAGTTTTCTACTAATGAGATAGCCCTGCTTAACAATGTAAAGGGCTTAGATTTAGATTTATTTAAGGAATATTTAACCCCGGATGAGATCGGTGCACTAAGCAGGAGAATTGAGCAGTTAGCCACCAACGGCATATTTCCAGAACCAAGCCAAAGCTGGCCGGCAGTGCCATGGCCACCGGTCTAAAGAGAGATAATTAGATATGAACTCATGGCCTAATTTCTACTTGCCACCACTTTCTAATACTTCATTCCCTAATCTAAAACTTAAGGATTCCAGTAAAGGTTTGTTGGAGATTGCCAATAGTGAAGTATTTAAGATGTATGTTTGTGGAATCACGCCATATGACGCAACCCATTTAGGACATGCCGCAACATACCTAAGTTTTGATTTAATAAATCGCTATCAAACCTTGAAAAATTCCTCAGTAAAGTTTGTAGAAAACATTACAGATATAGATGATCCACTTCTTGAGCGAGCCAAGCGAGACAAGCAAGATTGGCAGGTATTAGCGACCTCACAGATCGATCTTTACCGTTCCGATATGGCATCTCTGAGAGTATTACCACCTGAAAACTTTATAAAAGTCACCGATTCAATGCACCTAATTGAAAAATTTATAAAGAAATTATCTAATAACGGATATTTGTATGAATTGAATGGTGACTTTTACTTCACTGTTGAATCTTTTCTTAAAACTCTGCCAATTTCTATAGAGGAGGCAATCGCAATATTTGCTGAGCGAGGTGGTGATCCAAAGCGAGAAGGCAAAAAACATCCGTTGGATCCGGTTATCTGGCTTGCGAATGTAGGAGATGACCCAGGGTGGGATAGCGAATTGGGATTTGGCCGACCTGGTTGGCACGTTGAGTGCACTGCGATCGCATGTGAGTATTTGGATGATAAAACAAGTAATCCAATTATAGATTTACAAGGCGGGGGAAGTGACTTGATATTTCCGCACCATTTTATGAGTGAACAAATTGTGAAAGCCGCCTTCGGTAGAGAGTTTGCTAGATATTATGTTCACGCCGCGATGATTGGTTTAGACGGTGAAAAGATGAGTAAATCTAAAGGAAATCTTGTATTTGTTTCAAAATTACTTTCAGATGGGGTTGATCCGATGGTTATCAGATGGGCCCTTCTAAGTGGTCACTATCAGGATGATCGTCAATGGAGCGGTCAATTACTAATAAAAGCTGAAAACGAAGTCAATCAAATTCGCGTTGCTTTGGCTCAGAGTGAAGTTACAGATCCAACACAAATGATTAACGATATAGTTTCTGACATTTCAAATAATCTTGATACCCCAAATGCTTTGAAGAGATTGTTGAATTGGTCCTTAAAATCGAATAGTGATGGAAACGTTAATCAAAGTGGGGCAGTATCTAGAGCAATTGATGCACTATTGGGTTTAGCGCTCTAATTAGAGTTTGCACCCATTTACTAAGGTAAACTAAGCCAAATGAACTCACTTCGTGTTGCCTTATCAAAGCGTGTTGTTATCGCTGATGGCGCGATGGGAACGATGTTGCAGGCTAGAAATCCAAGTTTAGAGGATTTTCAAAATCATGAAGGTTGTAATGAAATTCTTAACGTAACCAGAGCAGATATTGTAAAAGCCGTACATGCTGAATACCTAGACGCTGGTGTAGATGCAATTGAAACTAATACCTTTGGTGCAAATTTTGCTAATTTAGCTGAGTATGGAATTGAAGATCGGATCTATGAACTTGCGTTCGCTGGTGCAAAGATTGCAAGAGAGGTGGCAGATCAATACTCAACTAAAGAGAATCCTCGATGGGTGCTTGGCTCACTAGGACCAGGAACAAAATTGCCAACCCTTGGTCACACCACATATGAATTTCTTAAAGAAGCATATGAAACAGCATCAAAAGGGTTAATTGATGGTGGAAGTGATGCGCTATTAATTGAAACCACTCAGGATTTACTTCAAGCAAAAGCAGCGGTTAACGGGGCAAGAAATGCGATAAATAATTCTAAAAAAGATATTGTTTTAATTGCTCAAGTTACCGTTGAAACTACTGGAACAATGCTCATGGGTTCTGAAATCGGTGCTGCGTTAAACGCTCTTGAGCCGTTGGGTATTGATTTAATTGGCTTAAATTGTGCTACTGGCCCAGCTGAGATGAGCGAGCATCTTCGGGTATTAAGTAAAGGCGCAACTGCTGGAATTTCAGTAATGCCAAATGCTGGACTTCCAGTACTCGGTGAGAATGGTGCTCATTACCCACTATCTCCAGAAGAGTTAGCTAAGTCTTTAAAGCAATTTGTAATTGATTACAAAGTTAATTTAGTAGGAGGATGTTGTGGAACTACACCAGCGCATTTAAAAGAGGTGGTTAAGCAATTAAGTGGAAACAATATCTCTGAAAGAGAAGTGACTCGCGAAATCGGTGCTTCTTCTCTATATCAGTTTGCCCCTTTTCGTCAGCAGAACACCTATTTATCTATTGGTGAACGGACAAATGCAAACGGATCGAGAGCTTTCCGGGATGCACTTTTAGCAGAGGATTGGCAAAGTTGTGTTGAAATAGCTAGAGATCAAATCCGCGACGGTGCTCATATGTTAGATCTTTCCGTTGATTATGTTGGCAGAGATGGTGTTGCTGATATGAAGGAGTTGGCTTTCCGGTTTGCCACAACATCAACACTACCTATTGTTTTAGATTCAACTGAACCGGCAGTTCTAGAAGCTGGACTTAAGCAGTTAGGTGGCAGATCGGTTATCAACTCTGTCAACTACGAGGACGGAGATGGACCAACTTCAAGGTTTGCCCGAATAATGCCATTGGTAGTTGAACATGGTGCAGCAGTAATCGCTCTTACGATAGATGAAGAAGGCCAAGCCCGAGATGCTCAATGGAAATTGAAGGTTGCACGCCGTTTAATAAATGATTTAACCTCTAAATGGGGGATGAGAGTTGATGATATTTTGATCGATTGTTTAACTTTTCCAATTGCAACTGGGCAGGAAGAAACTCGTAGGGATGCAATTGAAACATTGGATGCAATAAAATCTTTAAAGGCAGAGTTTCCAAATGTGCAAACTACGCTCGGCGTGAGTAATGTTTCCTTTGGATTAAATCCAGCCGCTCGAATTGTGTTGAACTCAGTTTTCTTATCTGAAGCTGTAAAAAATGGATTAGATTCAGCGATCGTTCATCCCTCAAAAATCACTCCGATAAGCCGAATTCCAAAAGAGCAATTAGATGTGGCACTTGACCTTGTTTATGATCGTAGAGAATCTGATGCTCAAGGAAATGTCATCTATGACCCGCTTTCTAAGTTCTTGCAGCTATTTGAAAATGTTGAAGTCACCTCAACAAAAGAAAGCAGAGCGGCTGAACTTGCCGCGCTTCCATTGGAAGAAAGATTACAGCGACGAATAATTGATGGCGAGAAGGTTGGGTTAACCGATGATTTAAAGACCGCAATTGACTCCAAGATTCCGGCCTTAACTATTATTAATGATTACTTACTAGCAGGTATGAAAACTGTTGGAGAGTTGTTTGGTAAAGGGGAGATGCAACTGCCATTCGTATTGCAGTCAGCTGAAGTGATGAAATCTGCAGTTGCATACCTTGAACCATTTATCGAAAAAACTGATGATCAGGGTAGAGGCAAAATTCTGCTTGCAACTGTAAAAGGTGATGTACATGATATTGGCAAGAATCTTGTTGACATTATTTTATCTAATAACGGATATGACACAGTAAATATCGGAATTAAGCAAACCGTAAACCAGATTATTGACGCTGCAATAGATAATAATGTTGATGTAATTGGTATGTCGGGCTTACTAGTGAAGTCCACGGTAATAATGAAGGAAAATCTGCTCGAATTAGAATCAAGAGGACTTTCTGAAAAATGGCCGATTGTTTTAGGTGGCGCTGCACTAACTAGATCATATGTTGAACAAGATCTTAATGAAATTTTTCCGGGAACAGTTAGATATGCAAAAGATGCTTTTGAAGGCTTGAAGCTAATGGATACATTGATGGGGATTAAGCGTGGAGTTGCTGGCGCACAGCTTCCACCACTTAAGGAGAGACGAACGCCTCGAACTAACCTGATTGAAAGTAGTGGAATTGATACCAAGCGAAGTGATGTTGCAGATAATAATCCAGTTCCGACAGCTCCTTTCTACGGTTCAAAGGTTGTGAAAGGTATAGCACTTGCCGATTATGTTGGCATGTTGGATGAAAGAGCATTATTTCTCGGACAATGGGGATTAAAGGGAAAAGATTTTGAAACAATGGCACAAGATGAAGGTCGGCCACAACTTCGCTCACTTTTAAATGATGTTCAGTCCAATGGATGGTTAAATGCTGCAGTCGTTTACGGGTATTTCCCTTGCTACAGCGAAGGAAACGATTTAGTAGTGCTTCATCATGAGGGAGAATCAAAAGGTAAGGAACGAGTTAGATTTACTTTTCCAAGACAGAGTCGTGATCGTCGCCTATGTTTATCAGATTTCTTCCGCAGTAAAGAAAGTGGCGAAATTGATGTTGTAAGTTTCCAATTTGTAACTATGGGGCAGTCAATTAGCGATGCAATCAGTAAACTATTTAATGCGAACTTATATCGAGAGTATCTAGAGCTTCATGGACTTTCTGTGCAATTAACCGAATCCTTAACTGAGCATTGGCATGCTAGAACGCGTGAAGAGTTGAAAATTGATGGGAAAGACTCAAAAGATCTAAAAGAAATCTTTAATCAGGGATATCAAGGATCTCGCTACTCGTTTGGTTATCCGGCATGCCCCGATCTTGAGCAACAATTACAGATGTGTGAGCTATTGCAGCCAGAACGAATTGGCATATCGTTATCTGAAGAGTTCCAGTTACATCCAGAGCAATCAACATCTTCGATAGTTTTACATCATCCTGAAGCAAAGTATTTCAACGCATCATGAGTGCAATCTTGTTTGATATGGATGGGACTTTAATTGATTCAGAACCACTTTGGCTAGAATCTGAAATTGAAATAATGGCAGAGTTAGGTTGTCATTGGGATCAGCAAGATCAGATTAATTGTCTCGGTGGGCCAATGGAAAAGACGGAAAATTACATGCAGGAACGAAGCAACAACATCAAACCTTTTGGATATTTTGCGAAGCAACTTGATGACGTAATGGAGCAAAAACTTGCAACAAAATTGGATCTTATTCCTAATGCCTTAGAAATTTTAAATGAATGTAAAAAATCTGACATTAAGATCGCATTAGTAACTGCAAGTACTGGCAGATTAATGAGAGCTGTACTGAAAAGATTTCCAGCTGGAATATTTGATACTACTGTTTCCTATGATGACGTAAAGCGGTCCAAGCCAGATCCTGAGCCATACTTGCTAGCTGCAAAAACTTTAGGAGTAGAAATTAAAAACTGCGTCGTTTTAGAAGATTCACTCACCGGGGTTCAATCCGGGTTAACTGCCGGTGCTCAGGTAATCGGCTTACCTCATCTAGTACAGATGCCTAGTAATCCAAATTTACGAGTTATTGAGTCTTTATCTGAGATTAACATCGAAAAGTTAATTACGTGGTACCCATTTCTTACAAGTAGAATCGCTACAAATGATAGATAGAAATTTTAATTATGGTGATCGGGTTCAGTTAACCGATGCAAAGGGAAAGCTGTACTCAATTACATTGGCAGCTGGGGCTGAATGGCATACCCATAAAGGACTTTTAAAGCATGATGAATTAGTTGGCCTTCCAGAGGGATCGATCGTTGCAACAAATGGAGATTTAAAGTTTCAAGCTTTTCGCCCACTCTTGGCTGACTATGTTCTATCTATGCCAAGGGGAGCAACAATTATTTATCCAAAGGATGCAGCAATGATTCTTGGGGTTGCGGATATAAAGCCCGGAATAAGGGTTTTAGAAGCGGGTGTTGGATCAGGTGCGCTTAGCATTTCAATTTTAAGAGCGGTAGGAGATAACGGATTTTTGCATTCGGTAGAGATACGTGATGATTTTGCAGCAATATCCAAACAGAATGTAGAGAACTACTTTGGGAATGAACCAAAGAATTGGAAATTAACTGTTGGCGCATTGCAAGAACAAAGTTTTGGAGCTGATTACGATCGAGTAATTTTGGACATGCTCTCACCCTGGGATTGCGTAGAGACCGCATCAAATGCTTTAGTTCCAGGCGGAGTGTTCATGGCTTATGTTGCTACAACTACACAACTTTCAAAAATTGCTGAAGCCATAAAGGATTGTGGCAACTTCACTGAACCAGAATCTTCCGAAACTATTGTTCGCGGTTGGCATCACGAAGGATTAGCTGTTAGGCCACAGCACAGAATGATTGGTCACACAGGATTTCTTATTTTTGCCCGCAGAATGGCACCAGGTGTTCCAGTATTACAAAGGCGAAGACGCCCTTCAAAAGGTTCTTACGGAGTTATTGAGTAATTAACTTACTTTAATCAGATCAACTACGAAGATTAAAGTTTCGTTAGGACCAATAGCTCCACCAGCACCGGTGGCTCCATAGCCAAGGTCAGGTGGGATTACCAATAATCGTCGTCCGCCTTCTTTCATTCCAGGAATTCCTTGTTGCCAACCTGCGATCACTCCACTTAAAGGGAATGTTGCGCTCTGACCAGAATCCCAAGATGACTCAACTAAAGTTCCAGTACTCCATGCCATTAACGTGTAGTGAACTTCAAGAGTGGAAGTTGCTACCGCTTCTTTACCAGTTCCGACAAAGATATCTTTTTTCTCGAGTGCTTTAGGCGCTGCGCCTTTAGGGGCTGCGATTGTTGGTTTAGATCCTTTAGATCCACCAATCTCTGGGAGAGCGGATGATGTTGGTTGGCTCTGATTCGTCATTGGATCTACGCCTCCGTCGGTAGAACAGGCTGATAATAGGAAAATAGGAGTAACGGCAAGAAGAAATATATGAGTTTTGCGCATACTCAATCTTATCAAAGATTTTACTAATGGCTAACCTAACACCATGAGTTCCCAGAAGACTGAACGATTAATTAACCTAACCTTGGCGCTTTTGGCAACCAAGCGGTACCTAACAAAATCTGAGATTTTTAAGAACGTTACTGGATATAGCGGTTCGGCTGAAACAATGGAGCGAATGTTTGAAAGAGATAAAGATGAACTTAGAAGTATGGGAATTGAGATCGATGTAAAAGGCTTAGACCCATTATTTGAAGATGACCAAGGGTATTTAATTAAGTCGGAAACGTTTCAGCTAAAAGGAAATGAATTTGCTAAAGATGAGCTTTTTTATTTAACTATGGCAGCAAATTTATGGCAAAGTACTGCTCTTGATAGTGATTCGAAAGCAGCTCTGCTCAAAATCCAGTCCCTAAGCGGACCAATCGAATCCGATGTTGTTAACACTCCAGAAATTCGCGATAATGAAAATTCGTCGATGCTTACAACTGCATTTGATGCCATTGAAAAATCTAAAGTTCTAACATTTCAATATAACGGATCCACTCGGATAGTTGAGCCGCTTGGAATGTATACCAAAGCAGGATTTTGGTATTTGGTAGCAAAAGATGAGGAGTCTTTTAAATCATTTAAATTACTTCGAATTGAGGGAAAATTAACCTCAAATGGCAAACAGAATGGGTTTAAAAAACCAGAAAATTTTGATCTAATGCATTATCTAGAGGGGTTAAACAAGGAAGAGGTCATACGAGCAGAAATATTGGTTCGAAAAGAACAAGCATTTGCGCTGAGAAGCAAATATGCGGCTAGTGATTTTGACGAAGAATGGGATTTGATGGTTTTGCCATATAAATATGAGCCTGAGATTATCGAAACCCTACTCTGGCATGGTGAGAACGTAATTGTTATAAAACCTGAAAGCCTTCGGAATACAATAAAAGTTTCCTTGAAAGAATTTATTAATGATTGATACTGCAGCAGTTAGAGCGCTTAGAACAATGGATCTAATTCCCTACATCCTTGAAAATCCCGGTGTTTCTATCAGGAGTTTATCTGAAAGATTTTCCGTAACTGAGAAACAGATTGAAAGTGACCTTCAACTTATTTTCATGTGTGGATTACCTGGTTACACACCTTATGAGCTTATTGACATTGTTTTTGAAGAAGGCATTGTTTCGGTTATTGATCCCCAAGTTTTGGATAAACCTAGACGATTTAATAAAAGTGAGCTAATTGTGATCGCATTAGGACTTGAAATACTTATCGATATTAGCGTCTCAAATCCTGAGCGTCTTCAAAAATTAAAGGCTCTATCGGAAAAGATTACTAAATTGGGGAGTAGCAACTCCGTCACATTTGCTCCCTCCGAAAAAAATTCCATATTCTCAGATTTAATCACAGATGCCATATCTAAACGAAAAAATATAAGAATTAAATACAGTTCATTAGTCAAAGATCAGGTTACTCAACGTGAAGTGACACCTCAAAGTTTATATTTTATGAATGGGAGTCTCTATCTATCAGCATATGATTTAAGCAAGAAATCAGATCGAATATTTAAGGTTAGTCTCATTACTCAATGTGAAATCACTGGAAATAGTCATAACGAATCTGAGAATGAAATTAGAGACTCAATTAGAGTAGTTCTCAGTGTCAAAAAATCTTATAGAAATTTTATTGAGAGAAACTCCTCAATTATTTCTACAGTAATAGAAAAAAAGGAATTCTTTGAAGTTAATATTGATATAAATAACGTAGAGTGGCTTAAGCGAAGCATTCTCAGTAACGCACCAGGCATTTCTGTCGTGACCCCCACCTCGCTAGCGAATGAAATAAGGCAGAGTGCAACCTCACTCTTAGCCCTATATCAGGCTGAAAAATGAAATAGGGTAGGATTTCAGCATGAACTCACTTAAACCCTGGCATTTACTTGTACTAGCAGTTGTATTTGTAGTTTTATTTGGATCAAAGCGTTTACCAGATTCAGCTAGATCTCTTGGAAGATCTCTTCGTATTTTTAAGAGTGAAGTACGGGAGATGAATAAAGAGGATTCAGCAGGGGATAAAAAAACAGATCCAAGCTCTGACAAGTAAAAGTCATGAGTAAGCGCCGTGGCGACAAGATGCCACTGCTAGATCATATTCGCGAGTTTCGGGATCGATTAATAAAATCCTCGTTTGCAGTTTTTATTGGATCAATCGCGGGCTGGGTTTATTACCAACAAATAATTCGATTGCTAACTCTTCCATTTTGCGACCTTGGAAGCGCAACTTCACCGGCAAATGGAAAGTGCGGAGATTTGTACGTAAATGGAATTCTTGGACCCTTCAATTTACAAGTAAAAATTGCTTTGTTAACTGGTGTAATTGCATCTGCACCCGTGTGGATCTATCAGTTGTGGGCTTTCATTACGCCGGCGTTGCATAAGAAAGAAAAACGAGTAACTGTTTCCTTTGTTTTAGTAGCAACTCCCTTATTTATGACTGGAGCTTTTCTTGCCTACGTAATACTTCCTCATGCTGTGCAAGTACTTCTTGGTTTTACGCCGAATAATCTCGGTAATCTGATTAGATTTGATGAGTATTTAGATTTTGTTCTAAGACTTATCTTGATATTTGGAATAGCATTTGTCCTACCCTTATTTTTAGTTGCACTAAATCTACTAGGAGTGCTATCCGGAAGGTCAATACTTAAACCATGGAGACTTGCTGTTTTTCTTTGCTTTCTATTTACGTCAGCATTTACGCCTACACCAGATCCAGTCACAATGACTTTATTAGCAATTCCGCTTTGCCTCTTATATTTCCTCAGTGGACTTTTTGCATTGCTTGTCGATAAACGGCGCTATCGTCGGAATGATGCTGAAAGCAGATTGACTGCAATCGATAAACCTGAAGAGATTTGAAATGTGGCTTGTAGTTACAAACTCCAGCGCAGGAAAAGGTAAGGCTGAAACACTTGCCCAGGAACTAATCAATCTTTTAAGTAATAAAAACCTGAAAAATGAATTAATAAATTGCCCTACATTTGAAGAAACAAATGCTAAATTGGACGTGGCAATCCAATCAAATCACTATAAGTACTTAGTTGCCGTAGGTGGCGATGGTTTAGTTAATCTGTGTTTACAAAAAGTTGCAGAAAAAGAGATTGTTCTCGGCGTAATACCTGCCGGAACAGGTAATGACTTTGCTAGAGCAGTTGGATTCTATGGAAAATCCGTCTCGGAAATATTTTCAATTATTTTAAAGAGCACACCTGAAAAGATTGATCTCGGAAAAGTAGTTACTAAATCTGGAGATAAATGGTTTGTTCAGGTTCTAAGTACGGGATTTGACGCGGTTGTCAATTCTGTGGCAAATCGTATGAGATGGCCAAAGGGTAAATCTAAGTACACGATTGCAACACTAATTGTTTTATCAAAATTTAGGAAAATTGCTTATAAAATAGAAATTGATAACAAAATTCTTGACCAAGATGTAATGCTTTTATCTGTAGCAAATGGTGAATGCTACGGTGGAGGAATGAGAATATGTCCTGGAGCATCGAATTCAGATGGTGTATTTGATATCTTGGTTGTTAGGCCAGTAAGTAAATTAGTATTGCTAACAATTTTTCCTAAAGTGTTTAAAGGAAATCATATTCCGCACCCAAAGATCGATCTCCATCATGGCCGCAAAGTTAAATTATCAGGACCCACTCTTGCATATGCGGATGGTGAATTTGTTTCAGATTTCCCTATTGAAGTTACTAATATCCCCAGAGCTCTTACTACGTGGCTAGCGCCATGAATTTATCACCCTCAGAAAGTTACGCCCGCGCCAAAAGTATTGGAAAGTTTCCTAAAACCAACAAATTTGCTGAAGGGTTTCCATTTGAATTAGACCAGTTCCAAATCGATGCTTGCCATGCCTTAGAAAAAGGTAAAGGTGTTTTGGTTGCCGCTCCTACCGGAGCTGGTAAAACGATTGTTGGTGAATTTGCAGTCGATTTAGTAATAAATTCAGGAGGTAAGTGCTTTTATACAACACCAATCAAAGCTCTTTCTAATCAGAAATTTACTGAGTTATCTGCAAAATATGGCGAATCTAAGATTGGTTTACTTACCGGAGATACTTCAATAAATTCAGAAGCGCAAATTGTCGTTATGACTACTGAAGTACTCCGCAATATGATTTATGCAAACTCCACAACTATTAATGATCTTAAGTACGTGGTTATGGATGAGGTTCACTATCTTGCAGATAAATTTCGGGGTGCAGTTTGGGAAGAGATCTTGATTCACCTTTCAGATGCCGTCCAGGTTATTTCGTTATCGGCGACAGTTTCTAACGCAGAGGAGTTTGGTGAGTGGTTACAAACTGTTCGAGGAGAAACTGAGGTAATTGTCAGTGAGATAAGACCTGTTCCTCTGTATCAACATGTATTATTTGGAAATAGACTTTTAGATCTATTTGGTGAGAACCAAAAGCTAAATCCAGAACTAACTAGATTAGAGCGAGATTCTTACCGCCAAGTTAGAGGTAACTGGCGTGATAAAGCTAAGGGACCTAAACAACTTACTCGCGCTGAAATTGTTGAAAAACTTGATCGAGAAGGTTTGCTCCCCGCGATTACATTTATTTTTTCTCGTAACAACTGTGATGCTGCTGTTAGACAATGCTTGGCAGCGGGATTGCGACTTACAAACTCGCAAGAACGCTCAGAGATTCGCTTGGTTATTGCCCGTAATATGAAGAATTTAGCTGAGGAAGATTTAGTTGTTCTTGGTTACTACGAATGGGCGGATGCATTAGAGCGTGGAATTGCGGCGCATCATGCGGGGTTACTTCCCGCATTTAAGGTTACCGTTGAAGAATTATTTCAAAGAGGTTTAGTAAAAGCTGTTTTTGCAACTGAAACTTTAGCACTTGGTATAAATATGCCTGCCAGAACTGTTGTTTTAGAAAAATTGAGTAAGTGGAATGGGGAAGGACATGTTGCAGTTTCACCTGGTGAATACACTCAATTAACTGGTAGAGCTGGCAGGCGCGGGATTGATATTGAAGGTAACGCAGTAATACTTTGGGGAAATGAATTAGATTCCACTTCAGTAGGTGGTCTTGCCTCAACGCGTACTTATCCACTTAAGAGTTCTTTCAAACCTACTTACAATATGAGCATAAATCTGATTTCACAGTTTGGGTCAGATCGAGCAAGAACCTCTCTTGAATCCTCGCTAGCTCAGTTTCAAGCTGATAAAGCGGTTGTGGGGTTGGCAAAACAAATAAGAAAGAATGAGATAGCCCGAGATTCCTTGTTCGTGGAAGCAAAATGTCATCTTGGTGATTTCATTCAGTATTCACAATTTCGAGCAGATATTAAGAAGTTGGAAGGTGATAGTAAGAAAAATAGGAAGAAACGAGTTATGATTGAGGAAGAAATTGCAAATATTAGAAGAGAAATGAAATATCACCCTTCTCATGCTTGCCCAGATCGAGAAAATCACTCAAGGGTTGCTGAAAGAGCTCAGCGGTTACAACGAGAGATCGATGGTCTGACGGAGCGAATAAATAGCCGCACCAATGTCATTGCAAAGCGTTTTGATCGTATAAAGATTATTCTTGATAAATTTGGATACATAAATAATGATGAGATCGCTAAATCTGGCAAAATGCTTGCAAAAATATATGGTGAAACTGATCTGCTGATCGCAGAATCAATCCAGTCAGGTGTTTTTGCAAATTTAACTCCAGCAGATCTTGTTTCAGTTATTTCAAGCTGCATTTATGAATCGCGAAATGATGAAGCAGCAAAAGTTCCAAGAGGTGAAATCCAGATAGCTCTAGCCGCTATTACTAAAATTTACGGCAAGATTCATGACGCAGAAAGTGATCTAAACCTAGAGCCTATGCGTGCGCCCGATTTTGGATTTTGTTGGGCTTCGCATAAGTGGGCTAGTGGGCATTCACTGACCTCTATTTTAAAGGGGAGTGACTTAACCGTAGGGGATTTTGTCAGATCAATGAAACAAATAATCGACCTGCTTCGCCAATTGCGATCAGCTGCACCTGAATTGCAAAACGTTATCGATGAATCGTTGAAGAAGATAGATCGTGGAGTTATTGCATACGCGGGTGCTGCCGTATGACATTAATGCTTTTAGATAGTGCATCTCTTTGGTATCGAGCATATTTTGGCATGCCGGACACTTTAATTTCACCTTCTGGCATGCCGGTTAATGCAATTCGCGGTTACCTCGATATGACCTCAAGATTACTAGTTAAGTACAAACCAGATCGCTTGGTTGCCTGCCTGGAAGGAGATTGGCGGCCTTCATGGCGAGTTGAGTTGTTTCCTGATTATAAATTAAATCGTGTGGATGATGAAGGACAGGAAGATGAACCAGATACCTTAGGTCCGCAGATTCCGGTCTTACTCGATGTGTTAGATGCATTGGGTATTGCAATGGTTGGCGTTGATGATTATGAGGCAGATGACTTAATGGCAACTTTTAGCGTTAAGCAACAAGGGCCGATAAGAATTGTCACAGGTGATCGAGATTTATTTCAGTTAGTTGATGATAAGCGAGATGTGAAGATTGTTTATCTTGCCAAAGGAATCTCTAACCATGATTTAGTAGATTTACAATGGATAAACGACAAGTATCAAATACCGGGAGATCGATATGCATTATTTGCGATGATCCGAGGAGATTCTTCCGATGGTCTTCCGGGTATAAGAGGTATTGGCGAAAAGGGAGCTGCAAATATCGCAAATCAATTTTCATCTTTGGGAGAAGTAATGAAAGCAGCGGAAGATAGCGATGAACGTCTAACTGTAAATATCAGAAAAAAATTGCTTGAAAGTGCTGCCTATGCTGCTATCGCACCAAAGCTTGTTGGTTGCGCTCTTGATGTTTCTATTCCTCAGATGGAAATATCAATGCCACTTAAACCTAAATCAATGAAAAAAATTGAGGAATTGAAGGAAGAGTACGGATTAGGTGCAAGTATTGATCGTATCGTTAGCGCTCTTGGCTGGTCTTAATGCAATACTTCTTAAGTTTGATATTTGGACTAATTACAGCAGCAGCATTTGAGCCAGTTGCTTTTTGGCCTGCAGCATTAATTGGGCTTGGTGGTTGGTACTACTTATTGGTAACTGCGAATTTAAGATCAAGAATATATATTTCGTATCTTTATGGACTTACTTTATTGCTAACGGTGCAAAATTGGACTGGAATATACGTAGGAAACACGCCATGGATAGCACTTTGCATAGTTCAAGCTATATTTTTTATTGTTCCGGCATATTTTGTATCTAAGAAGCAAAGGTACAATCAGATCTCGTTCGCAACATCATATGTATTAGTGGAGTTATTACTTAGAACTGTTCCTTTCACTGGATTTGGCTGGTCGAGAATTAGCTTTACTCAAGCAGATAGTCCGTTATCAGCTCTTTACCCACTTGGGGGAGTGGTCCTCGTTGCATTCATTTCTGCTGCAGTTGCAGCCACCAGAACCTTGATAACTGGTTTAGTGTTAATTGCTATTATTTTATTTTCATCAGTACTTATATCTCCAGTAACAGATCTTGGTAAAGTTAGAATTGCCTTGATTCAAGGGGGTGTGACTAATCTGGGTTTAGATTTTAATTCCACGCCACAGGAAGTTTTCAAACGTCACCTTTCACAAACTGCTAAATCGGTGACAACAAAGCAGGTTGATCTAATAGTCTGGCCAGAGAATGCAGTTGACATAGATATCAATACGACACCCGGTATTGCCAGCCAAGTAAGCGATCTTTCAAAATTCCTACAAACACCGATACTGATTGGTGGAGTAACTAGGTCATTGAACGGACCGCAAAACCAATCGATATTATTCAACCCTGATAAGCAACAAGTTTATACAAAACGATATTTAACGCCTTTTGGTGAGTATCTGCCACTTAGAAATTTAAGCACTAAATTTTCCAAATATGCAGATGAAATTACTGATTTTTCAGCCGGTAAAAATGATTTAGTTTTTCAGATTAATGACCTTAAATTTCAAACCCAGATCTGCTATGAGATCATTAATGATTCATTTAGAGATCAAGTAAAATCTGATTTTCTAATTGTCCAGACCAATAATGCAACCTTTGGAGACACCGCACAATTAGATCAAGAGTTAAATATAGCTAAGATTAGAGCGCTCGAAACTGGGCGAGAGGTAGCGTACGTATCAACGACCGGGGTAACCTCATTTATTGATAATAAAGGTCAAATTCGTAATTCTGTACCGAGATTTATCCCAGCTACGTTAATTGATGAGGTGAATATTGTTGAGGGACAGACTTACACTCAAAGGTATGGCAAATATCTTGAAGGTTTAAGTATTATTATGCTGTTAGTCATTTTGTTTGCCAGAAGGAGGGTAAGAAGATGAGAAATGTACTTATCGTAATCCCAACCTACAATGAATCTGAAAGCATTAGAGGACTTTTAGAGCGACTTGGTAGTGCAAGAAAGCTTATTTCCGATCAATATAAAATCGATATTTTGATTGTTGATGATAGTTCACCAGATAAAACAGCCGAAATCGCTAAATCATTAAACATTGATGGCTTATCAGTACTTACCCGGAAAGAAAAAAATGGTTTAGGACCAGCATACTTGGCTGGTTTTAAACGAGGTTTAGAAAGCGATTATCAATATTTTGTGGAAATGGATGCTGATTTAAGCCATCAACCTGAGCAACTTATCGATCTTTTAAGAGCTGCTGATCAGAAAAACTTGGTTATTGGAACACGATGGATTCCTGGTGGTTCGGTAGTTAACTGGCCATTTCAGCGCAAACTTATATCCCGATTGGGAACTTGGTATGCAGCATTTGTCCTTAATCTGCCATATAAGGATTTAACTTCCGGTTATAGGGTTCTGCCTAGAGAGTTACTTGAGAAGATAAACTTTGGTGAAATAGAAACTCGAGGGTATGGATTTCAGATTGAAATGGCACTTAAAGCAATTGAATCTGGGTTTGGTATTAAACAAGTACCAATTACATTTGTAGAGCGGGAGAACGGTTATTCAAAGATGAGCATTTCAATCGTGTGGGAGGCTTGGTCGATGGTCAGTATTTGGGGTTTTAGGCGTATATTTAATCGCCGATAATCTACATTATGTAAAGTAGAAAAGATCTAGTTAGAGGCCAACTCCTCGATTGGTAAGCAACTGCAGACTAGGTTTCTATCCCCATAAACACCATCAATTCGCCCTACTGTAGGCAAATACTTACCAGATCTGCCAATTCCAACATCTTCACCAGTTGGAAATGCTGCAACCTGCCTTGAATACTTTCGATCCCAACCATCACTTACTAAATCGCCAATCGTGTGAGGTGAATGTCTTAGTGGTGAATCTTCAATTGTGATCTTGCCAGCTTCAACTTCAGATATTTCACTGCGAATACTCTCCATTGCTGCTAAAAATCTATCTAGCTCCCTTATATCCTCAGATTCTGTTGGCTCAATCATCATGGTTCCAGCCACTGGAAAACTTACCGTTGGTGAATGAAAACCATGGTCCATCAATCTCTTAGCAATATCATCAACAGTTACACCAGTATTTTTGGTTAGCTCACGAATATCGATAATACATTCATGTGCAATATGTCCATTTTGACCACGGTAGAGAACTGGAAATAATGGATCAAGCTTTTTAGCTAAGTAATTTGCGCTAAGTATTGCCACCTCAGTTGCCTTAGTTAAGCCAGATCCACCCATCATTCGGATATACATCCAAGAAATTGGCAAAATTGAAGCAGAACCAAAAGGTGCGCTAGAAACTGGCCCAGGACCAGTACTTGGTCCAGCTGCAGAGTTTGCAGGATGGTTTGGTAAAAATGGTGCAAGGTGTGAACGAGCAATTACTGGACCAACTCCTGGTCCCCCGCCACCGTGTGGAATACAAAAAGTTTTATG